>Ga0214921_10006402_pt1 | contig 16163 bp, 18 predicted proteins | sample LL1505_MetaG_FD_177992 | JGI IMG/M metagenome (GOLD analysis project Ga0214921, IMG submission 177992) | Freshwater microbial communities from Lake Lanier, Atlanta, Georgia, United States - LL-1505 | ecosystem: Environmental > Aquatic > Freshwater > Lake | place: USA: Georgia | collected...
CATACTTATTTTTATATTTTTTTGAAGTACGTTTTAGGAATCCTTGGGCTTTACAACTTGCTTTTTGTGAAAATCCCATATTTTTTAAAGATGTAGATTTACAATATTTTCTGGTCATCGAAGGCATAATTATTTTTTATTTATATAAATAAAAAATGAAATAAATGAAAAGATTACCAAATGAAATAATTTCAAAAATTTTATTATTTAACAGTACAACCTTAGCAGATATGATAAGATATCAAATAGACGATTATAATTTGTATTATATGTGGTATAAGGAAAATTTTCCGTATAGAGGAGAACCTGAATGTTTTTATAAAATACAATTAAGATATAATAGATTAATTATGATGAATTTTGATTTTTTTTAATTTTCAACAAAACAAATGATTTTTTTTTAAATTTTTTTAATATTTATTCTTATAAATAAAATATGAGTGTAGAAGATTCTGAAAAAAATAAACGTATTGTTTATAATGTATTAATGTCATTAATTATTTCAATTTTTATTACCGGTTTAATTGTATTAATCATTTATGTATTTTTTCGAAAAGTTTTAGAACATAAAAATAAAAATTATGGAATAGCATTAATATATACTTTATGTTTTGTTCTGATTTATAAACAATTCGAAACAAATGAAAAATTTGTTACAGATTATGTTGTTGCAACTCCATCATGTGATACTGGTTATTCATATAATGTTTTAAGTTCTAATTGCTATGGTTTTAAAAATGGAAATCTTGATTATAAAGATGCAATATGTCCGACAGATTATAAACAAATTGAAAATTTATGTTATAAATGCAATGAAACAAATTTAGTTGTTAATGATTTAACTAAAAAATGTGTAGCAAAAGATACTTTAATTAACATGACTAGCAAAGCATATTGTCCAAATCCCTCATATCCAATTTTAAGAGGTACAGATCTTTTTGGATATTGGTGCGACGAACCTTATAGATTGGATTTTTGGAACATTAAAAGGATTCCAGCAACATGTCCATCAAAAAATTATGAAGAACACACTAATACTTATAATAAATATTGCTATAAATGTGCTGATAATAACTATAAAGTTGATATTACAGGCTCTTCAGGTTCAAAAAATTTTTTAGGTTGTAAACCTAAAATTGTTTAGATCTTAAAAATGAATACCATCATAAGATATGATGATTTTTATAATTTACTACTTTTATAACAATTTATAAAAACATAAACTTATTTTGTAATAAGATATCAAATAGACGATTATAATTTGTATTATATGTGGTATAATAGATTAATTATGATGAATTTTGATTTTTTTTAAGTTAAATATTATCTCTACAAAACAAATGATAATCATATAGAAGTGATTTATGAATATTATTATATTTACTATATTTTTTTATATTTTTTTCAAGTTCTTTACACATTTCCATTTCATCATTTTTTCTAAGCATGCTAAAAATCATTGCTAATATTACTGACATTATGATATATAATATAATTATTCTTAAATCAATTTAAGTAAAAAAAGTAAAGAAATAAAAAATGATTCATAGATATTTTAATAAATCTCTTGGTTTTGGAGAATATAAAAAAACAGCAATAGATTTACTTAAAATAACAATTGATATACTAGAAGAATTTAATATTGATTATTTTTTGATTTCTGGAACATTACTTGGTTATGTAAGACACAATGACTTTATACCTTATGATGATGATATGGATTTGATTGTTAGTGCTGATATAAAAAAATTAATACCTGATATAATGAAAAAATATAATAATAAAGTTAATTTAATTATGAAAGATGAACTTGTTAAAATTTGTTTTAAAAATAAAGTTATTAATCTAAATCATTTTACAGTTTGGTCAAATTATTTAATAAATAAAAAAGATTCTTATTATTGGCCATTTGTTGATTTATTTATTTTTAATTATTCTAAAGATAGAAAACAAATCAATTTTTTTGGAAAAAATTGGAATACTGAAGAGTTTTTCCCAAATCAGAAAAAAGAATTTAATAATATAATTGTATCAATACCAAAAAACCCTGAATATTTTTTATCTATAAATTATGGAACAGATTATATGAAAATACTTAAATCATCGAATTGGAATCATAAAAAAGAGTGTCCAATCCCAAAACAATATAAAATAACGATTGAAGAATATAAAAATTATATTAAAACAGTTTAAATATCTTCTAAATCTTTTTTAATTGTTATTTTTCTTATATATTTATAATCTCCTTCTAATAATTCATATTTAATTTTTAATAAATCTAATAAAGGTACTATTTCCCATAAAATTCTCCTTTCTTTTTTCATATAATTTGAAAAAAGAAAATCGTATAAAGCGAAATGTATACAAATAGGTGTACATATTTCAATATATTCGTCGCGATTAACTTCTTCATAATTATCATTATTTTTTTTCAATAAACCATTGGTTAAATTAAAATAATATTGTGAATAGAAAGAATCAGAAAATAATAAATCTTTAATATGTTTTTCTTTTATAAATGGTCTACATGCATCATGTATTATTAAATTTGATATAGATTCTTTTAAAACATTTTTAATATAATATAAACCTACATCAATTGATTCTAATCTATCACCAATATCATTTATTGTAATATAAATTTTATTCTTTTTTAAATCATCATCATTTTCTATAATTTTTTTAATATCGTTAAAACAAAAACTATTGGTAACGATAAGTACCATATCTAATGTATTTACAAGTATTTTTAGTGAATAAATAAATAAAGGAATTGATTTATAATAATACATTTGTTTTAATATATCAGAACCAAATCTCCTACTAAACCCTCCAGAGAGCAATAATCCGATATTTTTATCAGATTTAATTATTAATTTATTGTAAAGATCATTTATATCAATATTATATATATAATTATTTATTTCAAAATTTAATCTTAATGTTGGTTTAATATAATTGATTACAGATTCTAATATTTGGAATGGGATTGCTTCTTTTTTATTTTGTGTTAATAAGATTTTGTAATCTAAATTACATGATATATAAAAACCTTCATTATTCATTAGAAACTTGTCGTCAATTATGGACCATATACATTTATCATTTGAATCTGATGAAATTAAATGTTTAGAATCAATATATTTCCATTTAAATTCATCTGAATCATTTAAAATATCAAAAACTATGTCATTATCTTTCTTTCTTAATGATAGAAACAAATTTCTATGATTTTTTAATTCATTATCTTTATTTTTTAATTCCATATTTTTATTTATAATTTTATTTTTATTAAGAAATAAAATGAATAGAATAACTTATGACGATTGTTATGATTTAGGACTTCTTAACAATTATACGCTTTTATCAAAAACATTTAGACATATAAATACTCCGTTAAATTGGATTTGTAATGACTGTGGTAACAAATTCATGGAAACGTTCAATAACATAAAGAATTACAATAAAGGTTGTTTAAAATGCAGTTATAAGAAATATAATAAAAGAAATTGTAAATAAATTAAAGTTTTAATTATATTTTCAAAATATAAATGGATTATAAATTATTATTAAAAATTTTATTAGAATGGTCTTTTGAGAATAAAGAATATGAAATGACAAATTATATTTATAATGAATTCAATATAGGTATACCAGTAAGTTTTTTATATAAATTAACAAATAAAACATATTTTTCATCAATAGACAGTTTTTTATCAAATTCTACAACAAAAAAATCAGAGAATAAAGATTTTGATAAATTATTATATTCTTTTTCAAAATCTAAATATGGTTATCTAAGTGAATGGAATAAATACGGATATAAATTATAATACTTCAAAAAGTATTATAATTTAAGTTACGTTACGTTGATTAAATTTTATGTTTTCTTTATTTTCTTATCATTTTTCTTTTTTTAATTTTATATTCACACGTAGTGCATATAGAGATATAACTTACACATTTACTTTCGCAAAACCAGCATATTCTTTCTAAAGGAAAATCAATTTTTATCGAATCCATTGTGAAACTGATATCTATAATATAAATAAATAATAAAAAAAATAAATCAATTTTTTTTCACATTGTTTTCATTTTTTCTGTAAAATATGAACTAATTCATTTATGAGATTAATTTTATTTATTTCATATAAAGCATCCTGTAATATTTTAATTAGATTATTTATACAATATTCATATTCTATATTAAGAGTTATTTGATAATCTCTACAACCACTTCTTATTAATGACACATTGTATGATTTTCTGAACAAGCTTTTTTTAGATAAACAACATTTATTATCATAACATTTATAATTATTACAAGTCTTATCCCATTCTTCATCTATTTCGTTATTTGAACTAGAATATTTTAATTTATGATCATCCATTTTTTCTTCATATTTACTAATGACACCCAGTTTACTATATTTTAATTCATCAATGCATTTTTTAATTATGTCAATATTCCCATTAGATACTATAATACAATCATTTGATGTTCTAATATTTTCTTTTGGTAATAAGGTTTCTTTGCTAAATTTACAACTAATAATATTATGTCTGAGAAAATCAGATAGAGATGAATATTTTGTAGGTTTTGTTTTTGTATAATAACAAATCATTTTATCTATTTCATCACATGATTTACCAATTTTCATATATTTTGGATTATCATTAAAATAACTACCTATTATCTTATACAAATCAAGATATTTAGGTGAACATCCATCAAATTTTTTAGTAGATTCATCAAATTTTACTTTCATCTTCTATTTCTATTATTATAATATTTATAAATTCATTTTTAAGTTAATATATTTTGGTGGTCTTTTATCAAAAGATAATTCACATATACTAATATAGGTGATATAATCGCAGCGCTAAAACACCAAACACTTCCTATAACTTTTGGATTAATTATTCCAGTTCCAATAAATGTTAATGTAAATACGGAACCTATCAATATTTTTGATTCCATCGGTTTAATGTATAATAACATTAAAATAACTGATATAATATATCCAAATATATACCATTCATGAGGCCAAGACCATTTTAATCTATTATCAGGATTTTGACATCTATTTGTATTATCAACACATGTAGGATCCAAGGGAAGAGTAATATCAGGGTATTGTTTTGGAAGATAATAGATAAATAATATATAAAGGAAAAATATAATACCAACTAATAAAGGAATAAAATCAGTTATTTTCAATGTCTTTTTAGATATAATAATTGATAAAATAATTCCTAAACCTATTGCTATATTGTGAGTTGCTAATAGATATTTTCCATATGAACTTCCAAACCTATTTAAATCATCATTTTTTGTATCTATTCCATGCCATATAAGTAATTCTGCAAATTGCATTTGTGAATAAGTTAAAATTAATATCCCAAGTGTAATTTGACGAGTCATAAGAGCAAATATACCTGAAATAATACCTAAAACATAAGATATAATACTAGTTGTAAAACTATAACACATTTAGTTTAAATAAATATTTTTTATTTTATATGAAAAAATTAAACTTAAATTATATTTATTTAATGAGTTCTTAATACAACATTAGTCTTTCCACTCTTTAAAAGAATGTCTAACATCTCAATTGCCATGTGAGATGGTACATCGATTATTATTTCTTCTTGGACAGGCTTAGTCTCCTCAATGACAATTGTATCTTGGACGGGCTCCTCAGTAAAAACTGTAATGGTCTTGGACTCCTCAACAACAAGTGGAATGGACTTGGACTCTTCAACTTTTTTTTCTTTAGATTTTAAAGCATATGGCTTCAAGAAACGTTGTTCATAGTTCTCGAATGTCTCTCCAGCATGCATAAACATACAAGTTTTTTCGTGTGTTTTATTTCTATAATATCCATTGTCATCGACAAGAATATGATAACATCTATCACCAAATCCACATGGTGAAGGAGCGACCAATTGTTCTTTTGTATGCGCAAAAGTGCATTCACTACCCTTTTCACATGGAACACCATCGTAAATAGAAACACACATACGTGTGAAACTATTATTGAATACTGGTCTTGTCATGATACCATCTTTTACACCTAAACGGATGAGGTACATTTTCTCAGTCTCAACGGGATGCTTGTATATACAAGCATTTGCGGAGTCCTTATTCTTTGTTTTGTTCATGCGATTGCATCTATCTCCGAACTTGCAGGTGTTAATAGTAAGTTCATCAATGAAATGAGCAAACAAGCATTTGGTTCCATACTCACATGGAACACCAATCTTTACAGACTTACAGATGATAGTCTTTTGGCGAGGAGCAGAACGTTCATATTTTGCTTCAGTAGTAGAAGCAGAAAAATTAATATGCACTGGAGATGAAGTACTAGAGGATGATTTCTTGGACATGACAGAATCGGTTAAACTTGGAAATTCATCGATGTTGACGAAAACAGAAGAGGCAACGTTAAAAGAAGACATTTTCGAACTTTACGGTTTGTAAACTGGAAGGTGATAATTTATATAAAAAGGTAAAAATAAAAATCAATTTTTTTTAGGTTAAATTTTCTCTACAAATATGGCATTTATCATTACGAATCTGAATATAACAATCAGAACATGATAGATGAAAACATTTAGTTATCACAATCTTATCTTTATTGTCATATTCAACAAAACATATAGGACATGATTTCTTAGTTTCTACTAACATGTCTTTGTATTCATTCATCATATGTTGAGCAGGTACTGGAAGTTCATTCATCTTAGGGGCTTCACGTGGTTCTAATTCAGGAAGTGGCGATGAAGCTGAACGATACATTGATTGTATAACTCTTTGTTCGATATTAGCATCAGATAAAATTGAACGATGTAATTCGCTATTATATCTAGTTGCTTCATCTAGTGTAGCTTGTATTGCAGTTAAACTTCGCTCACTTAGATAATATCGACTTGTTGGAACACGTTGAGCACGACGAAGTATTGGTAATGCGCTACTACGTGTTGTTGTAGAACGAAGTGTTGAGGTACGATTACGATGTGTTGAGGTACGATTACGATGTGTTGTAATGCGACGTGGATTCAGATTCGCATTAACAAATTCTTCACTTATTCGATACCCACTAACAGAGTGTTGACTGTAATTAGCCCCTAATCTTAAAAGATGAATGCTATAATTATATTTTTTAGATCTATAGGATTGAAGCAATGGAGTCATACCCATAAAATTGGGTCTATCCATATTGATATCAGAAATTAACATCATAAATATGTTTGCATTAAACTTAGATGATGCTAACATAAGAGCAGTATTACCATGATCGTTCACTACGTCATCCACGATATGAATCTCGTTTAGTAAGAAACGAACGATATCTTCTTGTCTAAAATGAGTAGCGATATGAAGCAATGTATTACCAATATCAAAGTCATTGCGTCTAGGATCAAAACCAGAATCAATGGCGATTCTAACGTTTTCAATACGACCAAACTTAACGTCGTTATATAAACTTCTTAACATAGTTGGATTTGTCAGTGAGGTGATTAAAAAAAAATAATAAAGTTGAAAAAAAAATTCAATTTTTTTACTGTTTATAAAATTTGATAGATTTAATTATTTCGTCGTATGAATGAAATTCCCGCTGAATTCTTTTATTACTATTTAATTTTCCAATAGTTTCAAAATGATTCTTATCAAATGAGAGAAGAATAATAGAAATATTATCGTTAGTCTTATAATCATTAAATAATAATATAGGGAGTCTTGATTCAGAGTCTAAGAAATAAATATCGCATTTAAAATGATTAGAAACAATATTTAAAATATCAAGAGATACAGAGGAAGGAATAGAGGGTTCAGGAATATTAATTTTATTAATAATTAATCCAACAAAGTAAGTAATACTATTTTTAATAAATTCAGATTTAGAGTCATCAACATTTTCTAAAAGGTCTTCATAATTTATAAATGTCATAATTTCAGATAAAATAATTTCTCTAAATGTATCAATTTTGTAATCAGACCATTTTTTCTTTAATCTTTTCAAAATTTTTTGGAAATTATCAAAAGAAATCATTTCATTAATGATAATATATAATTCATTATTATCGTTAATTTTATCAATAATATCATTAATTTCATCTGGAATTAAAAACTGATCGCCATTATCATTTTCTAACGATTCAATATATGAATAAATAATGTCTAAATATTCGATAAATTGAGAGGAAACGTTATATCGGAAAGATGTAAAAGAATCAGATTCTTCAATTTTAGAAAAAATAAATGATTTTAATTCATTTATTTGATTTATTTTATCACATTCATCTTTTGTTAAAATAAATTTCTTAGAAAAGGCACATAAAATAGAATTAATGAAACTATCAACAGAATTTGTATTAATAGTTCCGGTTCTACAAAGATCATTAACAGTATCAATTTTAGATTCAAAGACAACTGTTTTATTAAGAGGTAAATAATTAAAATCGTGCATATTTTAATTATAAAAAATTATTGTTTTAAATTGTTTCTTCTTCAATTTTTTTTGTATGAATATTAACAAATTTAACTAACATATGTTTTAATTTATTAGGTAATTCATTAAGATCAAATTTGATATCCTCTTTAATGTATTTACCACCAAAAGGTAATTTAAATGTACTTTTATCATCTGTATTTTCAAGTTGATATACTCTAATAAGTACATACAAAAGTTCATAACCTAATTGATCTAGACTTTTAACTAATTTAATAAACTGTTCTTTTTCTTTATTTGAAATATCTTCATTTGTATTAACATCTTTAAATAACGTATCATATAAAGGGAAATTGCTCATATTTAATTATTTAATATAATAATTATTTATAAATCAATTTAATTTTTTATTTTAAACTTTAGTATACGCTTCATTGAATGGGAAATAACACTCTTCATCTTCACATTTTGGGACACCAATTGAAAATGCTGGGATTCTACCTCTAAAATCTTCTTTAACATGTTCAGATGAGAATTTTTGTTTAGTTTCGATTTTTGAAGCAACTTCAATAACAAAACGTTTAATACCTTCAAGTGTATATTCAGAATTGTATCTCATGAAGGGTCTTCCGTTAACATATAAAACAAGATAAGGAACATATGTAATAGGAGCGATAGTATCCTTAGACATACGAATGCAATTTTTATTATTACTAACATTAACCATTCCAAATTGACAACCGCCGATTGTCCCAGGTAGTTTTTTGAATATAGGTATAAGTTGTTGACAATGAGGACATTGAACTGAATAAAATAAGATTAATGAGAATCCAGGAATAGAAGTACATAGAATAGTACCTTTTGTACCTTTAGATAAGACGAAGTCATCACTTGTTAAAAATAAAAGACCAGACATATTTATTTAAATAAAATCTATTATTTAAATTAAAAATTTAATAATCTAAAAACTTTCTTCAGATTAAATAAAAACATGCCAATCAATGATTATAATAAAAAAAATGATGACCTACCTCCTATTATAAAGATTTCTTCATGTGATGAATTACCATTCGGTTTATTAAGTAATCATTACAAATGCGATCTTAATATTAACCGAAAAAATTGGGGAAGTGTATCTCAATATGTATATTATAATCTTTTAAATGACAGAGATTATAAACAACAATTACTATATATAAATAATCATAAACATTTATATCGAGAATTTATGAAATTTTCTAGATCAACATATAATCTAAATTATTCAAAATATTTAGAATATGCTTTGACTGAAAAGTTTAGAAATCCAAATATGGCAAGACAATTATTAAAAACTGGTAATTCAAAATTAATTTATATAAATCCAGATGATTCGTTTCTTGGAGTAAAAAAAATAGATAAAAAAGATAATATGTATTATGAAGGAGAAAATATGTTAGGTAATATGTTATATAAAATAAGAACAAATTTAGCAAATAAAGATAAAAAATTATATTATAATTATGTTGTTTACACTGTTTTACAAAAAGTATTTTTAGAAAATGAAAACGTATTTTCAGAATATATTAATGTAATAAAAGCAAACAATAATACTGAGGATTTAATTAATAATATTATAGATAATTATGGCAGAGATAAAATAAAAATAGATATTCATAATAAATTTAATTCAATACTTACGATTGAATACTACGATAATATAAGGAAAATGCTAAATTTATCACTAAAAAATCAAGTAGTTATAATATTTCAGGTGTTAAAAGAAAAATTAAGAATATATAATAACAATATGATAATAAAAAAGAAAAATATAATTTTTGATATTTATTTAAAAAGTATAACAAATTCTGATGAAGAATATGAAAAATTACTCGTTGAAATTAATAATCATAACGTAAGAACATACGAACTAAAAAATATCATATATGAATTATATGAAAATGGCAATTTAGATGATTTATCTAATGAAATAAATGAGTTAACCGAAGATATACAAATTGTATCAGATGAGGATATAGAATATTATGAAAAATTTGATATTGAAAAAGAATTCACTTCAAATGATGATGATACAGAAATATATAATTCAGAGGATACAATTGAATTTGATGATTCACATGTATTTTCTATAGAAAGAAATGAAAAAATAAAAATTAATAGTATAGAATATAATAGTGTAAATCATTACATAAAAAGCGAATTAAATAAAGAATTAAATTTGTCACCATTTGTAAATATAGAAAAATTTAATTTAGAAAAAGAGAGATTATTAATGATTGCATTAAAAACTAAATTTGGTTTGGGAGATAATGGTTTTCCTGATGAAACAAAAACTTTTGGTAGACAAGTATATGATTTTAGACATGTTTTGTGGTTATGCGATACAGGCAGTAATTATAGACGAAAAATTTTATTTATCGATGATGATGATTTAATTGGTTGTAATTATATTAATAATGTAATTACAGGAAAAAATTTATTAGGAAATATATATACAAATATTATTGACCAATTAGATGTTTCAATTGTTTCTGACTTTTATAAAAAAAATAATTATAATTTGAAAGAATTCATTGAAAATGATATTTTTATGAAAAAATGGTTAGAATTACAAACCGAGTTCGTATTAAGTATTTTAACGAATATTGTATCATATAAAACAGATAAAGATAATAAAATGATTAATGTAACTACTAATTTAGTAAATAAAATATTAAAAAACTTATATAAAAATCAAGATATTTATGAAAATGACGAACAAATACCAGATATATTTATTGATATTGTAAGAAATAAAAGTCAAAATTTTTTGAATTATGTAAATATTGATGATATTTTGAATCTTTTATGGAAATATGTTATTTCTGATATAGATGCTTTATATATTAAAATAAATGATCAAAGTGAATTAAAAAATGCTATATATAAGATTCAACTATTATTATCTTCAAAATATTTATGTTTTAACGATGAAATAATATATACAGATGATGATTGTATATTGAAATCTATTTTTAATATAATTCAAAATAGTTTTGATTTTGATATATTTGATGAAAATAAAAATATAGATAATAAATTTATTAAATATATTTTAAATATATTAATTAGAAATCATCCAAATATTAAAATAATAAAACCGATTGAAAATATAATTATTGAAGAAAATGAAAATAAATATGAACAAGAAGAAGATGAACAAGAAGAAGCAAAAGAAGAAGATGATGAGGAGGAAGATGAGATAGACTATCCAGATGAGGAAGATGAAAATGAAAATGATGATTACGAAGATGGTGCAACAAAGGATTTTATATTATATAAAATAGAAAATAGTGGTAATTCTTTTTATATATCATTATATAGATCTTTAAAAGATACAAGAATGTTAGGTAAATTTATAAAATGTATTTTAAAGAAATATCCGAGTAAATCTTATTTTGTAAATATAGACAAATATAAAGATAATACTGATCAAAAATATATACAAAATGAATTTATTAAAGATATAAGAAAATTTGTATCTCAAAATATGAATAATAATGCTATAGAAAAATTATTTGATGAATATTCAAAACTTATTGAACAAAATTACAATGAAGAAATTGAGTTTGATGAAAATATAATAGAAACAAAAGAAAAATTAGGATCACTTAATAAAATAATTAAATCATTTTTTGTAAATAATTATAAATCATTAAAAGATAATAAAGATATAGTAAAAACATTTTTTATAAGTGATATTAAAAGTTCTATAAAAAAACTTGGTAATTGGGTATCTAATATAGAAATTAAATTTATATTAAAAGTGTTAGAAGATTGTGAAATTGATGTTCAAATTGAAGATGATATAAATAATTTTGAAGAAGAAGAGAATAATATTTATTTATTAAATGATAGAGATATTCATTACTCTTATGTTCTAAATAGAAAGGAATTAAATAAAAAATTATTAAATAAAAAAGAAAAAGAAAAAGAAAAGAGAGAAAACGAAGAAGAAAAGATAAAATTTGAACAAAAAAATAGAAAAAGAGAAGAAAAAGAAATAGAAACTATGGAAAGAGAAGATAAATATAAAAATAAAATGATAGATATTGATAAAATCTTTAAAGAGTATGTTGAAGATGATGAGGATAAAGATGAAGAAATTTCTAGTGATAAAAGAAAAATATCTATTTTAACTAAATATTTTAAGAAACATAATATAGCTCAAATCAACCCAAAATTAGTATCAGATATAATTGATAGAATTAAAAATTCACCAATACCAAACGGTATTAAAAGAAGTAGATATAATTTCTTTGTATTACAAAATTATATACCAAAAAATACAATTAAAACACCTAAATTTAAAAAGAAAAATAATAAATTTTTATCAAAAATAAAAATACCACCATTAAAACCGGTAGCATATAATCCAACATCGCCAACTTATAATCCAACATCACCAAATTATAATCCAACATCACCAACTTATAATCCAACATCACCAAATTATAATCCAACATCACCAACTTATAATCCAACGTCACCAACTTATAATCCAACGTCACCAACTTATAATCCAACATCACCAACATATTCTACAACATCTTCAAGATCTAATAATTCTTTGAGTGGTTATAGGTCTCCGATAACATCATCACCGACATATGCTCAAATATATGATCCAACATCACCAAAATATGTTCCATCAACACCATTAGCATATGACCCAGAATTACCATATAATGATATTATTTCGCCATATAGTACTCCAAAAAGACCAACATCACCATATGACCCGAATTTACCATTATCTAATTATAATAATGTTTCACCATACAGTAATCCATCATCGCCAAAATATAATCCAATAAATGATAATGATATCATTCTTTTATTAGACACAAATGAACGAGGAAGAGTTTTGAAAATAAATAATCAAGATTTAGTTTTAGATATATTAGATAACCAAGATAATGTTGTAGGAATGAAAACTACTAAATTTTCAAATATTAAAAAAATAAAATAAATAAAATTGATATTTAAAAGAATACTTATCAACTTAATAAATACTTATATGTCTCTCAAAGAAAGCGCAATCACAGGTTTAAATTCTATAATTGATAAATATATTGCTATTGTATCTCAAAGATATAATATTGACGAAAATGAATTACAACAGTTATGGTCTAATAAAAACGGTGCTTCAATAGATCAACCAAAGTCTACAATAAAGTCGTCAGATTCTGAACTTAATAATTTAACTAAAACTGAATTAATTCAAATATGTAAAGGTAAAAATATAAAGGTATCTGGTAGTAAAACTGAATTGATTGAAAGAATATTAAATACAGAAGGTAAAATAGAAGAAAATCAGGCACCTAAATCAAAACAATTAGTTCAACAACCAATTATTATTAAAAAACTAGTAGAGAAGATACCTAAATTAGAAATAAGCAAAAATAATTTTGGAAACTTTGAACATAAGGAATCAGGATTAGTTTTTGATAATAAAACCCAAAAAGTATATGGAAGACAAAATTCAGATGGAACTATATCTGATTTGACACATGAAGATATTAATATTTGTAATAAATATAAATTTTTATATACTGTTCCAAATAATTTTGATAAAAAAGTCAATATTTTAGATATAAAAGTTGATGAACTAGATGAAGAATTAGAAGAAGAAATTGAAGATGATGATGATTTCAATGAAGAAAATGAAGAAAATGAGGAAGAAGATGATGATGATGTAGAATACTATGAGGAATAATTAAAATTTGAAGATTTAAAAAAATATTTTTTTAAATTTTATTCTAATTCAAAATTACATAATGGACATTTTGTATTTTCTGAAAACCATTCATCTATACAATTAACATGAAAGACATGAGAACAATTTGTAATTTTTCTAATTATATCATTATTATTTATATTATCTTGACATATAACACATAATATATTTGTTTTATTTTCATTTATTTCTATTTTCGAATGTTTTAATAAATTTTTAATTAATAAATTATTCTTTTTTCTATAAACTGTTTCAAATGATGTTACAAATATAGATTGTATATTATAATCAGTTTCTATATATCTAGATTCTAAAGAATAATTATATATTTGATTTTCTAAGACTCTATTTCTTCTTCTTTCTTGTCTTTCTTTAATATATTTAGAATATTCCATTCTTCTTTTTCTTCCAGGAGGTAAATGAATATAATTCATATTTTTATTACTAAAATTATTAAATCTTTAATTAAAAATAGTTTATTTAAAAAAATATATCTATTATATAAAATGTCATATAGAACGTTATCAAGTATTGGAAACAAAATCGAAGAAAAGTTTGATATTCTTGTTCCTGAAATTAAAACAATTGAAGATAAGAATAATATGCTTAAAAGTTACAGAATTTGTTTAATTGATGTTTATGCTGAATGGTGTGGTCCGTGCAAAATTACTGCTCCTGAATTCGCTAAAATGTTTAAAAATTATAATTTAGCTGGTGTTGTTGGGCTTGCTAAAGAAGATGTGGAACTAGGTCTATCTCCGAATGTTCAAGTTATTCCTACATTTCAATTTTATGTTGATGGTAAGTTTCACTCTATAATTACTGGCGCTGATATGAGTAATTTAGAAAATACATTAGTTAAGTTAATTCAAGATTTAGTATCATATGCTGGACAACAGCAAGGACAACCTAGTCAATAAATATTTTTAAACTAAAAGTTTAAAAATCAGTTCAATTTTTTTTCCTTTCTTTACATATGAAACGTGAAATTGTTTTTGGAGACTTATTATATTCTATAGCTAATTCACTCGACGTTTTTCCATTTTTATTTTTTAATAGAATTTCTTCTTTTTCTTTACTTGTTAAATGTTTTATTTTATTATCTTTATTTGGTAATTTATATATAAATCCGTTAAATACTTTTCCATTTAGAACTAAACGATCAACTATTCCTCGACTTAATTTTGGATCATCATCTACAGCCTCTTTTATACTATTATACTTTTTAACTATATTTCCATCTGTATCCATTTTTATGATATTTACTTCATTTTTACGATTAATCTCTATAAGCTCTGGTTTTGTAAATTCAGTTTCGCTTTTTCTCCAGATATAATTACCAGCTTTACTAGAAACTAATTCTAAAGCATCTTTAATTTCATTTTCATCTATTTTTGTATCTTTTGACGCATCTTTTAAATTTTCATACTTTTTTACAAATGCACCTTTAATATTATATTGATAAATATACTCTTTTTCTTTTTCTCTCTCTTCAATTTCTTTTTGTTTGATTTTAAGATAATTTTCAATTCTTTCTGTTTTTCTTATATTTTTATTTGTTTCAATAATTCTATTTATCATATCTCTTTTATTACCAAGTTGTATGATTTCACGTTCTCTGCATATTTGTCTTATGCTTTTAAAAGTAAGCTTTTCCAATTCTTTTATATCTTTATCGTAATCATAATCATCTATATATTCTTCCTCTTCTTTTATTTCATTTTCTTTTTTTTCATTAAGTAATTTAACATACTTTTCTTGTTTAATTTCTTCAATTTTTCTATATATTCTCCCTATCACTTTTGACATATCAAAATCATGTTCATCTGGATTAAATCGTATCCAACAACTATCATCAATACCTAGCGTTTCATTAACAAAATCCATTCTTTCTCTTTCTTTGTGAGGTTTTCTATCACTGTGTCCAA
>Ga0214921_10006403_pt1 | contig 16163 bp, 17 predicted proteins | sample LL1505_MetaG_FD_177992 | JGI IMG/M metagenome (GOLD analysis project Ga0214921, IMG submission 177992) | Freshwater microbial communities from Lake Lanier, Atlanta, Georgia, United States - LL-1505 | ecosystem: Environmental > Aquatic > Freshwater > Lake | place: USA: Georgia | collected...
AGATGAAGATGAAGATGAAGATGAAGATGAAGATGAAGATGAAGATGAAGATGAAGATGAAGATGAAGATGAAGATGAAGATGAAGATGAAGATGAAGATGAAGATGAAGATGAAGATGAAGATGAAGATGAAAAAGCTTCTGATTGTTCTACTGGATTTAATTGATTATAGATTAAATCATATATCGTATTACACATTGTATCAATATCAATATCTATTTCTTTAATAGTATCTGAAAAATATGATTGACTTTTCTTATTTTCCTCATTATATATATAATAAGAAAAAAAAATCATATTGTTATATCTATCATGATTATTATAAATACTATAAAAATGAATTATATATTCTAATTCTTTATATTTAGTAATTAATATATTATTTTGAATAATTTGATTTATATTTATTAAAATATCTTCAAAATTAAATAAATAATTTTTTTTTATTTTTATATTATCATTTTTAATATCTATTATATTAAAATCAAACGATGTTTTATATATAATGTTATTAGTGTCTTCTAATGTATTATTATCTAATAATTTAATATCAATTAATTTACTACACAATTGTTTCATATAAACAAATAATGTATAATCTTTACTTAATATAATACTAAAATTATTATTTGTAAAAATATTAGTAACTAAATTATAACAAATATTATTTATATATTTTATTTTTTTAATATAATTCTCTATATCATTATTATTAAAAATATCATAAAATATAATTAACCAATATTTTGAAAACCAAGAACATGAACCACTCTTTTGTGGTAAAATATATAAATTATTATCAAATAAATGTAATATTTGTTTATTAATAACTTTATCTATTATTTTATTATTATCATCTTTATATATATTTAAATTTTCTGTTTCTCTATTTAATGATAAATAACTAGTTAATCCTAAATTTTGTATATTAAATTTTTCTAATTGAGAGTTTTTTAAAATATCAGATATTAATTGATAATAATTTTTAGTTGAATTAAATGTTTCACATTCTATTAAATTTTTAATATTTAATTCACTAATAATTTTATTATTTTTAATATATGTTTTTGTTATTATATCATCGCAACGAATTAAATCATTTATAGTATAATTTTCATTATTAATCATAATAAAATTTTCATCACAATTAGGTTTAATTAAATCAATTAATTGTTTTAAAATACTTGTATATTTATTTAAATTAATAAATTTCTTTTTAATTTCCATTTCATCATCAATATAATGTTCTTCTAAAAAAGAACTAAAAGATTCTAATCTTTGATATAATATAATAATAGATAATATACTGAAAATTTTAGATATTGCTATTTTATAGTTCTCAACTGTAGATTCATCATCAAAAATAATAAAACCAATATAAGGTAAATAATATTTAATATTATTATTATTATTATTTATGATAAAATCATGAAAATCAATACCTAAACCTGAATTAAATAATAATAAATATATTTTATTTTCTTTTTCAAATATTAATATAGATGTTGCATGATTATCATAAGTAACATTAACAAAAGCATATTTAAAAATTTTTTTATATAATTGTATAGTTTCATTATCTTTTTTTATATTATCTATATCATCAAAATCTATTGTAATTGATCCAGAATCTAATTTTTTATAATTTATATTTTGATATATAATACGATTATTATTAATATCAACCATATAAATATCATTAGACACAATATTATTATTTATTATAAAATTTTTAATATTTTCATTGGTATCACCAACATCCGAATTTAAATAACCATCTAAAAAATGATAATAAATAGCTTTATTAACATTTATACTTTTTACAAATTTATTTTCTGAATTTCTAGATTTTGTTGTCATATAATATAATATATATATATATATATATATATAATTTTTTTATTTATAAATTAATATTATTATATAATAACATGTTTTTTTTAATATTATTAACAATTATATTTATTTATATCTATTATAAAATAAATTTAATAAATGAACATTTTTCTAATATTAATTATATTTCAATAACAGAAAGTTATAATATTTTAACTAGTATTGATAATTATCTATTAAATTTTAATAAATATGATATGATTGCTAGAAAAATAAATTCAATAGATGAATATAATATTAAAATAAAAAATTCATTACAAGATTTTACTCCTGAAGAAATTAATATTATTAATAATAATATATCACATGCAGATAAAATATGTTCTCAATTAAATAAATCATGGATTAATAATGAAAAATTACTTAATATACCTTGGAATATTATTAAAATAATTGGTAATCAATATGAATATGGTCTTCCTCATACTAGATCTATATATATTATTATTCCTAAAAACATTATTAATAATAATCTTTATACTACTTTAATCCATGAAAAATTACATATATATCAAAGGCTATATCCAAAAGATATAGAAATTTATCTAAAAGAAAATAATTTTACTAAATATTCATTAATTAAAAATAATAATAAAATTAGATCTAATCCTGATTTAGATCAATGGTTATATAAAGATAAAGATAATAAAATTTATAAATCTGAATATCTTAATGAAAATCCAATAAATATATTACAAGTAAAATTTGAACCAATAAATACTCCTTATTACGAACATCCATATGAAAAAATGGTCTATGAGTTAATTGATGAAATAAAATAAATTTATACATCAATAAATTGTTGAATATATTTTAAATAATATATATCTATATTTACATCACAATTTATTAAAACAATATCTTTTAAACCTTGAATAATTGTTTTTGCATCAACTTTATTAATATCTATCATTAAACCTAATATTGTTTCTAATGGTATTTCATTATATTTATTATATAACATTTTTTTTATAAATAATAAATCATGATTTTGTTCAATTAAATTATCTCTAATACGATGTAAATTTATATAACGTAAAAACTCTTCTAAATTAACTCTTAATGTTTCTAAATTATCAAATATTTCAATTAAATCATTTTCATCATATTCATTATTATATTTATATATTAATTCATTATTTATAATTATAACATCTATTAATCTTGCAATATTTTCTTTTGTATAAATATCTATTAAATTTATAATTTCAAAATCTTTCATAATATCAGTTATTTTTATAATTGAACCCGTTGTATATTTTTCAATGATTAAATCATAAATATAATTTTTTAAAATTTTAGCATGAATTGATGGATCATAAAAATCTTGGAAATATTCTTTTAATATATTTTCTTCTAATTTTGAATATTTTTCTATTAATGTAGAAATATCATTATATTTATATCGTTTAAATTTTTCTTGTAAAGAATTGAATAATCTTTTAAGAATATTCTGAATTTTATTTTCATATATTGATTCATCAATATTTTTAATCATATTATAAATAATAAAATGTTTTTTTATTAATTTATTAAAATCATCAGGATATATTGTATAATATAAATCATAAAAATTATTTATATCATCATAATTTTTTAATTCAAATAATAAATTATCTATTCTAATTATTTTTGAATTTTTATTTAAAAAATTGGATAATTTATTATTAAAATTTCCAAATCCTGATAATTTAATCATTGTTTCTATAAATTCACTATCTCCTAATATATCATATACTTTACTCTTTTGTTCATCAAATGATAATTTACAAAATTTTTTTCCCATTTCATTAATCCCAATCTTTAAAATATCTTCAAGGGTTAAAATATAATTTCTACCAAATTTTTTAATCATTCTATATAAATATGCATCTATTCCACATAATGGTATTATATCAATTAAATGTTCTTGTAAATTGTTTTTTTCAAATTCTAAATTAATTGTCTTTTCAACTTGTTCAAACATATCTAATAATTCACCAGATAAAATTAATCTATCATTTTCATTTAGTTGCATATTGTCAGCTTTATTTACAATAACCATTGTATAAATTTTTTTATTATTTGCTTCTAAATGTTTTATTGTATTTTCAATTATAAATTTAAGTATATCTGATTCATCTGATGTATTTAATCCAGAATTTATATCAACTATAAAAATAATTAAATTGAATTTATAAAAATTTGTTTTTAAATATTCATAATATAACTTTTTTGTTCTAATATCATTTAATCCTGGGATATCATAAACATTTACTAAAACATCATCTACTATATTAATATCTAATTTACCAACATTAAATATTAATTCATTATAATTTTCATTATTTATTAATCCATTTTCTGAATTCTGTATTAATTCAAAATTTGTTTTTTCTATTTTTTCATATATGTTTTCATATGATATATCATTATAATTATTTTCAATAAAAATATTTGGAACCATAGTAGCTCTTTTAATATTACATTGTGTTATTTTTTCTAAAAAAATAGTATTTAATAAAGTAGATTTTCCAGTAGATACAGTACCAATAAAAGATATATTAATATTATCTAATGGAATAGACATTTTATTTTATATATATTTATTAAATATATATATAAAATAAAATTATTTCAATTTTTACACAATTGTTTTAATTATTTTTATTATTATAAAAATATTATAGTTATAAAATAATATATAAAAATATATATTCTTTTCTTATATATATATGAATAATAAAGATTATAACAAATTTAAAAATTTTTATCTAAATTCTAAAAGTACTAATAATTTATGTAATGATATTTCAATTTATAATGATATAATTCCAACAGAAAAAATTATAAAAAAAAGAAGAGATGAAATAAGATCTTCTTTTAAAACATTGGGTATTGATTATTTAATAATTACATTTACACCAAAAGATTATATAAAATATGCAGGATCTAAATTAAGACAATTAACAAAAACTAACCAAATATTACGAGATGCTCAACTTGGAAAACATTTAAATAATGATGATTTGCAAATTGTACATAATATACATGCAGCAAATGATTTAATTCGTAACTTGAGTAAAAATGAACTATATGACGTTTTACTATATTTCGAAAAATACTATAAGAAAAAACCACCAAATATAAATGATTATAATAATTTTGTATTAAATTTTAATACATATCTTAGTCCAACTAATAACTAATAAATTTTAATGCATATTAATTAAATAATAATTAGTTTATCTTTCATATTAAGATTGTTGTTAAAATAAATATGAAAGATAAACATTTCAGAATTTTACATATTGTAGAAAATAAATATAGTTTCATTATTATATTAAATGTTTTATTATAATGCTATATCATTATAATAATTGGGACATTTATAAAAAACAAAGTTTTTTATAAATTAATTTTTACTGAAAAAAATTTAAAATCAGACAATAATAAACCTTATCATTAAAACATTATTTACAATAAATATAATAAATGGTATAAAGATGAAATTTTTGAAATAATATATAATTATTTTATTAAAGAAAATTTATATTGGTCGATTTTAAAAACTAAGTTTTTAAATTTAACCTTCGAGTATTCAATATATGGGTGTTAATATTAGACTAAATAAAAAGAATACATTCAAGTATGAAATTAAAAATGATTCAAATATAATAAATTTACCTAAATTTAAATAAATATTCTTTTTCTAGAAATATGTTTATTTTTACATTACCATCTTTATATATTTAATTCTATTATGTAGATAAAATTTAATACATATTTCTGTAAACAAGATATGCATTAAATTCTGTCATAAAAGTGTGATATTCTACATTTCCGTGTGCATGCCTGTTATATTCTGCATTATGATAATGGCTTAAACAATTATTTAATTCTTCATCAGTCAACTCATTTATTAAGTCTTTTGCCGAATTAATTTCAAGAACATATTGTAATTCATTAGTTTGTAAATAACGTCCCAGAGCAGCATTTCTGAATATATGTCTAGTTCTTGCAAGTTGTCTAAAATTTGAATTTGCATAATCTCTATAATCTTGTGGACAAAAATCTGTTGTTAAAAAATCTATTCCAAATATTCTAAATGCTGTTTTTATAGATTCCATTCTTGTTTCTTGTGTAATTGGCTCTACTGAATTATTATTTATAGTAAGTTCATTACTACTACCAGTTAAATAAAATTTTTTAAATTTTTTATAATCTCTATGATTCATATATATATATATATATATATGAGATAAAAAATGTATTTTATAGTAAAATAACTTATTTTATAGTAAAAAATACATTTTTATAGTAATTATTCATCATCAATAATATCTAATAATGATATATCATAATGTTTTGTTAAAATATTATCTTCTTTATCATATAATTTAATTCCATCTATTTTAATTTCTTTTGGTAAATTTTCCCATACTCCTTCATCCATTAATTCATATCTATCATTTTTTTTATTTATTTTTTTAATTTTTAAACCATATTGCAAATTAATAATATTATTAACAAGTTTTAATTGTTCTTTAAATGCAATATCAATTATTTTTTTATTAAATAATTTTAATCCTAATTTATATGATATTTCTTTTTTATTCTCATCAATATATTCTATACATTTCTTCATATTTTCTTCTAATTGATTTAATTCTAATATTATACATTGATTTATATCATATCCACATTTTTCTATAATAGTTAAAGTATATAAATGATTTGTATACATATTCTTACTCGTAAAATCTAAATAACATGAATTAATCCATTTATCATTTATTATCTTATTCTTTATTATTTCTAACTTTTCTTCAGTTGTCTGTTCTTCACATGATAATATATTTGTTAAATTATAATACCATTTCATCTTTTCTTTTGAATTAAATTCATCAATTAATTCATGTGTTAACTCCTCTTCTATCTTAAAACAATTCCTAAAACGATATCTGTCTATTTTTTGAATATCTTTATCATCTAAATATTCATCTTTTGTTTTTAATAATGAAATAAAATCTTCTTTTGATATATCTGGAGCTTCGAGAATACCTTGAATATTAACTTCTTTTTCTTTACCTTCTCTAAGATTTTTAATTTCTTTCATTGAATCCGAAATATCTTTTGATTTTTCTTCATAAATATGATGAGACATCTTATATTTTTTAAATTTTGCATATCCATAAAATGATGCAGAAAAATTTAATTTATTTTCTATATTTTCCCAACAATTTCTAACAAATAAATCATAATTTGGATCATCTTTATATGGATAATTTATTTTAATATCATTGTCTATTTTATTTATTTTAATTGGTATTAAATTATTATGCAAATTATAATATGTTAAATAATGATCGGAACATAATATATTTTCAATATCATTATATGTTACATAATCTTCATCTGCATCATATTCTTTAAATAATCCCATAGTTAAATATATTTTTTTCTCAATTGGTTCTCTAATTCTATGAAGCATTTGACAAAATTCTTGAGCCCCTAAAGAATTTTCACATCCATAACCAAATATATTATTAAATACATCCGGAATATCAAATGATACACCCATACAAACTGATGGTGTATAAATAATAATATCATAATTTATCCATGTTGTATTTACATTTATTAAATTCTTAACTTTATCCTCATCATTTGTTTCTTTATGTATTAATAATATTTGTTTATCTGGAAAATCTTGTTCTATTTTAACTTTTAAATCTTTTGCCTTATTATTAGATGCCATCGGTATAGCTATCTTTTTATTTTCTTTAATAGTTTCTAATATTTTCCTAATCCAATCATTATATGTTAATGATATAATCTCATACTCTTGAAATGGTTTATAACTATTTACTATTATCTGAATATCTTCTGTTATATTCATAATATTCTTATAATATATAATACATCTATCTGATAAATCTGCATCCATAATTATTACTTTATTTGCATCTGCAATTCTCATCTCTAAATATGATACTATTAAATTAGATTTGGTATTTTTTGTAAAATGACTAGATGTCATATATCTTGCTAAACTTTCACATTCATCAATAATAACATAATCATATGTATCTAGAACTAATCTAGTTAATGAATCTAATTGACAAATAATTCTATTAGCAGATATATCACTTTGAGAAATATCTGAATATAATTGAAATCCATACTCTTTTAAATCTCCTAAAAGTTTAACTCCAAATGTTCTTCTGGATGATATAAATAATATTGATGTATTATCATCAACATATTTTTCATCAAATAAACATTTAAATAAATTAGACGTTTTACCTGTCCCTTTTTCTGATTGTACACATATTAATTTATTATGTAAAACTGGTCGATAGATATCTGGAGTTAATTTATTTAGATTAAGATTAATAGTATTAGAATCTTCATTTAAAATAATAGGTTTTTCAGGATATTCGCCAATAATCTCAATAAAATTTTTTTTATTATTTTTGAAAATATTAAAAATTCCTTCATCTCTAGCCCATTTAATTAATGTTCCTATTGTTAATTTATATTCTCTTTTATTAAAATTTTCCCACGTTTTTCCCATTATATTACTATCATATTTATCAGATTGTTTTGACCATCTATCCCATAAATCATAATATGATGTATTTTCAGATGTTAATGAATGTAAAATAATTCCTGTTTTATACCATGTTTCATAATCATCATAATATCTTTTAGGTAATTTAAATAATATTTCTTCTAAATTAATATTAATGTCATTTTTATTTAAATCAAATTTTTCTTTAACAATCTTTTTATTAAACATTTGATTTTGATGAATAATATCATCATTTAAAGATGTAGATGTTATTAATGTATTTAACCAAAAATTATAATTATCTAAATCTGAATTAATTTCAGTCATTGTTGATATATTATTAATTTCTAATTCAATTGGAACTAGAATTGCATTTTTTGATATTTTAGATGAATAACATAATCTTAAACATGATAAATTATAAATAGATACATCTGAATATTGAATATTATAATCTGTATTTAATTTAATATAAAAATCTTTTGCAACTAGATGATTTTCAAAAGTAAATTTTTTAAAAATAATATGATATGAATATTTTTTAGATTCAATTGTTGAATATCTTGAATCTGATTCTAAAACAATAATATTTGAAATATCATAATCAATATCATAATATTCTTTAATTCCTCGACATACTTTTAATATATTGTCTTTTACTATATTAATAGATTTGTTATAAGATGAAACACCTTTCATATCTAAATCAAGAGCAAAATTAATTTTCATATTTTTTGTCCAAAATTCATAAAAATGATTATTATTATTATTTATCATTTTATCATAAATAATTTTTGGATCAGAAACAAAAAATCGTTTTGAACCTTTGGTTGCGATATCTTCTTGAAATAATCTAATATTTGCATTATCTTTTTGTCTTTCATACTTTTTATTTGCTTCAGCTTTGTGATATATTGCAATAGCCATTTAATAATATAGTATATTATTAAATAGTAATAATAAAATTCAATTTTTTATTTTATTAAATTATTGAATAAATTAATCATTGTTTAATTAATATAATAATTTATAATGTATTTACTATCAATAATTTTATTTTTTACCTTATCTAATTCTTTAATAATTAGTAATAAATTTTGTATTAATTGCAAATATATAATACATAATATTAATAATGATTATTTTTATGCAAAATGTTCTTTTTATCCAAAAGAAAAAGACAATTATTTATATTTAATAACTGGTAATAAATCGGACATAAAATGTGATTACTGTTCTATTGCTAGAGAGTTTGATAGTATGTGTGGTATAGATGGAAAAAATTATGAAGAAAAAATATAGAATAATTTAAATTATTAAATAAATCTGTTACTATATGTTTATGTTTTTTATGTATTTCATATAATCTTGACAAAATTAATTAGTATTTTTTTAATACACTATTTGAATTTATTTAATCTTTATTTTAGTTTAAAAATTCGTTAAAGTGGGTTTAAATCCATTCTTTATATAAAAAAATATAAATATTTTTAGATGATTATTTTATTCTATATAATATATGATATATGATTAACTTTTAGTTATTATTTTTTTATCAGCATCTTCATCAACAACTATAATATTTTTATCATCATCGTCATCGTCATCATCGTCATCGTCATCATCGTCATCGTCATCATCTTCATCTTCATCTTCATCTTCTTCTTCTTCTAAATTGCTTGAATCGTCAGAATTGTTTGAAATGTCCGAATCATCTGAATCACTATCACTATCACTATCATTATAGTATATTTCATCTATTTTTGAATTTATTTCATCTATATTAAAACTTAATTTATTTATTTTATTATTAACTTTTTGTAATTTTGAAGATTGAGAATTTGAATTATTTTCTATATAATTTATTTTATTAATAAGTTTACTAAATTTACGATTAAAATTTTTAGACATTAATTTTATCATTGTATTTTGTTCATTAATAATTTGTAATAATAATGAGGTTTCATTTTCAATTAATAATTGTAAATTTTCTGATTTTAAAATTAAATTAATTTCAGAATTTACACTAATAGTATTTGTTTGAACATCTAATAAAATATTTTTTTTTAATTCAAATATTCTACACATAAATTCATATATATTATCTAAATTAAAAACATCTAAATTATATTTATCAATATTTATCCAACTGTAATTATCTAATCCTGATGGATTTTTAAAATCATCTATATTAAATTTATTTTTCCATATTGTATGATTAGTCATATCAATACATGTTACTAATATTTTCTTATCATAAGAAATATTAACTGAATAATTTTCTATAATAAACGTTCTAAATGACATTTTATTTAATATATAAAATTATATATAAAATGTATAAAATTCAATTATTTTATACATATATTTTTAAATAGTTTTAGTTGTTATTATTTAAAATTTTCTGGAAAATATAATAATTGGGAACATTGTTTATATTTAAAAAATAAATATTTTAATAAATTTAATGTTTCAAAGTTATCTAAATTTAATCCATAAATATAATTATTTAATTTTTCAATTGAACCATTATCTATTTTTTTATTAGAATATGTTCTATGAGTTATTTTAAAATTAAAATATTTTACTAAAAAATATGTTATATCTAACATATGATTTGCACCACAATATATTATTCCATTTTTTACATAATCTTTATCTAATATTCTTCTAATTAAATATATATCTGTTAAATATACAGGCATATCTCCTAAATATATTGATATTTTATTTAAATTTATAAAAATTACTTTATTCATATCATATTTATCTTCTACAGTCATAAAATTATTAAATTTATCATAATTTTTTCTAATATATATTATTATTTCATTTGCTAATTCTAATGTATTTCTTATATATGTTTTAATATATTTATGATATATTAAAACAATTTTCATTTGAATTTTATTATTATTATATTTTTTTTTTATTTTTTCAATTGATCTATTTTTGTCTGAATCTAAATAATTATTAAATCTATTTAATTGAGGAATTAAATCTACTAATATATTTAAAATATAATCATAATTTGGATTTTTAATCATATATTCTAAATCATTTGTTTTATAAAATATTGACCAAAATTCTGGTATTGATTGTCTTATATCAAAATAATGAAAACGTACATTTGGCATTTCTTCAGATTTATATATTTTATTATTTTCAAATATAAAATTATCATCAGCTAGTTTAAATATATTATGTATATATGAATAAGTTTTATTTATATATTGATAATGATAATTTTTAATTTCATCAAAATTTAATTCTATAAATAAATCATACCTAGTATCTTTTTCTTCTTTAAAAACTTCAACTAATAAATCATCAATATCAACATTATTAATTATATTACATGAAGTATCTCTATGATGAATATCTCCAATTACATATATAACTTTTTGACCATCTGTTAATCTAATAATATTAATAGGACCATTAATATTTCTATCTCGAGTTAATATTTTTGGCATATATATATAATAATATAAGAAATTTTATATTATTTAATTAATTTTATATATATTGCTAGTATACCATATTTTTCCTCATTCTCTTTAGTATAATATTGATAATAAATATCAATTCCTTCATCTAATGTTTTTATTGATGGTAAAGTTCTTTTCAATCCTTCAAAAGTTAAATATTCTCTAAATGTTTTATAATTTACTATTTTAATTATTTTAACTAAAACTTCCTCATCATTATTTTTGAACTTAATAATATCATTTTTTTTTAAATTACTAAATGTCCCTTTATTTAATCGACCTTCAATTACTTTTTTATTTTTTTTAATATAAGTGAACCATGGTTCTGATACATTTATTTCTTGCATTTATATAATATTATACTATATATTTTTATATAATATACAATATTTAAAAATATATAATTATATATATTTATATGATACATATTATAAATAATGACTTTGATTTATATAAATCTGATAAAATAAATTATATTAAATCTTTAGATTTTGCTAAAAATATATCAAATAATGTATCTAATAAAAAATTAATATTTCATTGTTTATGGCGCGTACCTCGTGAATTTGGTAGAAAACAAGCTGGGGTTTTAAAATCTATATTAGTGAATCATTATGAAAATATAGATAATTTAGAAATAAATTTTTGGTCAAATGTAGATTTATCAACTAGTCATTATTTAACAGATATTTCTAAATATATTAATTTTAAAATATGGAATTTTGATGAAGAAAAAAAAGATACTATTTTTGATAATTATCCTCATATTAATAATAATTTAATTCAAGATTCTAAATGTTATCTAGAAGGAGATATTTTTAGATTATTAGTTTTACATAAATATGGAGGTTTTTATATAGATATGGATGTGTTAGTTTTAAGAAATATGATGCCATTAAATGATTCTGAATTTCTATATCAATGGGGAACTAGTGGGAACAATAATGAACCATTTAGTATAAATGGAGCAATTATGAGATTAGATAAAAATTCACCATTATCATCTGAATTTTTAGAATTAATATGTAATACTAAATTTATTTCAAATACAACATGTTTAGGAAATAGATTATACTCTAGAATTCAAAAAAATCCTTTACTAGTTCTTCCATGTGTATGGTTTAATTCAGAATGGGGTTTTGAAGATACTATTATAGATCCTTTTAAAAAAATAGAAAAAACAGATTTATTTGATGGAGCTTTTACATGGCATTGGCATAATAAGTGGGATGATGAAATTGAAGATGGTTCTAAATTTCAAATATTAGAAGAAAAACATGATAAATTATTTGAAATAATTAATAATAAAAATTAATAAATTTAATAATTATATTATCTAATAATAATATAATGGATAAAATAATAGAATTAATAAATGATACATATAATACATATCATTCTAAATCAAAAAAAATGACTATTGCTGATAGATTAAAAGGTATTGGAAATGCTTATTTAAAATTAATAGAACTTTGTAAAGAAAATTATTTGGAAAAAGCTAAAAAATATTATAAAACTAGACAAAAAATAAATAATAAATTAGTAAAAGTTCAAAAAAAAGCATTAAATGAAATTAAAAAATGTCTACAAGATGTTTTACTAGATTATCATATTATGCCAGCATCTAGTTTTTCTGCTAGAACTCATTTAATTGGTGAATCTGATATAGATTTAATGATACGAATAAAAAATATATCATTAAATGATATTGTTAAAGTTTCTAATAAATTAGGAAATTGTGGATATATATTTAAAAATATTGGAACACCAGATGATGAAGAACTTAGATATTTTATACATGGTAAAATAATGAATGGTGTTGAAATAGAAGTTAAATTTAGAGATTATGATGGTTCTCAATTTATTGCAAATCTACACGAATATTTAGATAAAAATCTTTCATTACCACAACAAATGTTTACTACATATATAAAATATTTAATGAAAAAAGAGAATAAAAAAGAGGAATATTGGAAATTTAAATTAATTTATAATGAATATGGTTTATATAAAATTAAATCTCAAACATTAATTATGCCTCTTGTATAAATATTTTTTATAAAATATTATAAAAAATATAGATATTAAATTATTATTTTTTTTGCTCCAATATAAGTTAATAATAATTATAAATTACTTCATTATCTATTTTATTAGAAATTATATCTAAAATTATTTCATTATTATTATCTATATCAGTATTTATAATTTCTAACATTGTTTCATTAAAATTAGAAATATTATTACGTATAATATTAATAATATTAGGACGTATCTGTATTTTGTTTAAATTATTACAACCTGTCATAAAATCACTTAAAATTTCTATATTTGGTTTTAAATTTAATAAATCCATTTATAGGATTAAAATATCTTTGTATATTTTTATTTTGAAATTGATTAATAATATTATAATTTTGTACTCTATTAATATATTTTTTTTTTAATTTTAAATATTTGTTATAATATCTTAGCATTATTAAAGTAATTACAGATTAAAAATATTTTATAACAAATATTTTTAATTATACAAACCTATAATTAATTTATATTTAAATTAATTATTATCAAATTCAGATTCTAATTCTATTTTCATCTCTTCATTTTTTTTATCTTTTTCATAACATTCATCTTCATTACGTGATTTAAAATATAAATATATCTCTTCTAATAATTCTTTTGAACATGATTCAGTAGGTATCATTACTCCATTTTTATCATAACATATATCATTATTTGGATCATAATTATGATTTAGTAAAATTTTCCATCGTTCTCCATAATGTCTATTCTTTTTTGAACCATGAAAATAATGTCTAATAATACCTGGAACATATCCTAGTCTTAAATTCTTAATATTATCTTGAAAATCTAATATAGATCGTTTATATCCATCTGTAGATTTTTCATTGATAGCTTTTAATCCTTGATTAATTAAAGATAAAGCCATAATATTGTCCCCTGATCCTAAAATAGCTTTATCATATAAACCTCCCATTTTATTATATGCTTTTCGAGTACATGCCCAAGCATATCCTGGATGCCAAAAATTTAATGTATTACTTTGATATTTTTTTTGTTTAGTATATTGATATCCAAAACTTGTAAAAATATTCATTGCGTATTCTTCATGATTCATATCTATACAATGACTAAATAATTGGACAATATCTTTAGTTCCATTTAAAATTTTTAATGTATCTTTTGCCCATGATACATTCTCAAATTCGATATCTGCATCTATCCAAGCAAATGCTTTCCATGTTTTTGGTAATAAATGTTTAACTCCTAAATTTATCATATTTTCTTTATGCCATACAGGTACTTTTGTTCTAATTTGTAAATGTCTTTTATTTTTAGAATCTGTAATTATAAATTTTTGATTACCATATGCAAATTCAACAACATAAATAATAACATCACTCTCTTCTAAATCCATTCTATTCATAAATTCTTTTATTAATATATATCTTCTAGCAAATAGACATGGATTGGAAATAACTAATATTACATGTAATTTATTTTCTATTGGATCATTATTATTTATTGCTTCTTTAATTATATTTTTATTATATTGAATATCATCAATTTCAATATTATTTATTACTGTCATTAATAAATAATATTTATGATATATTTAAATATATTTTATTTTTTTTTATAATTTATATTTATATATGAATTATAAAAAAAAATACCTTAATATAAAAAAACAATATTTATTGAATGGTGGTAGTATATTAGGACCACTTCCACAATTAACACTATCACCTTTATCTCTTGAAGATTCATATATATATATATATCACAAAAAGATGTTAAAATGATTAAATCTCATGGGTTTATTATTGGTACAACCTTTATTATTCCTGAAAATACTTATATTATAACAATTAATGAATGTGGAACTCCTATACCTATATCTGAATTATTAGACCAAGAATTAAGATCATTATTAGAAACAATTAATCAAAAACCACTATTTGAAAATAATAATGAATCAAATATAAAAACTCAAAAACTAATTGAATTTGAAGATGAAATTAATAGAATTTTTTTAGACAGATTTTATTTATGTATAAGTAATCATTTACCAGGGTAGGAAAAGTATTAAAAACTATTAAAATTATATTTAAAAATAAAAGATATATTATTTAATAATATGAAATCTGAAGAAGTATTAAAAATATTAGGTATAACTAGACCAACTCTTACATCAT
>Ga0214921_10006406_pt1 | contig 16160 bp, 14 predicted proteins | sample LL1505_MetaG_FD_177992 | JGI IMG/M metagenome (GOLD analysis project Ga0214921, IMG submission 177992) | Freshwater microbial communities from Lake Lanier, Atlanta, Georgia, United States - LL-1505 | ecosystem: Environmental > Aquatic > Freshwater > Lake | place: USA: Georgia | collected...
TGTCCCTACAGTTGGGATGTTCCGGGTGGAGTGCAAAACCATATTCGTGATCTGGCTGAGTTCCTGATTAATAACGGGCATCATGTTGAAGTTTTGGCACCGGCAACTGAAAGCGAAGATTTACCTGACTATGTTGTTAGCGCTGGTCGCGCAGTTTCGATTCCGTATAACGGCGCAGTTGCCAGAGTCTTGTTTGGCGTTGGTGCAAATAGTCGAGTCCGTAACTGGATAAATGATGGTGACTTTGATTTGCTCCACTTGCATGAGCCAGCGATTCCTTCACTATCACTCCTTGCCTGTTGGGCTGGCGAAGGCGCGATGGTTGGAACCTTCCACGCAGCAGCAAAGTATCAAAAGGCAATCGTGGCAATCGGACCAATTCTCGAGCCCGTGATTGAAAAGCTTTCAGCACGTATCGCAGTGAGCGAATCAGCTCGTTTAACGTTAACAGCGCACCTAGAGACTAATGCAATCGTCATTCCAAATGGAATTTATGCCGATAATTATCGTAATGGTGTCTCTCGCATTGAGTGGCAAGGAAACACGATCGGGTTTCTCGGCAGGTTTGAAGAAGATAGAAAAGGATTGCCGGTGTTACTAGATGCGCTGCCGATTGTTTCGCGCTTCATTCCAGATATCCGGGTTCTAATCGCCGGACCTGGAGATAGCCAGGAAGTTTTGGAGAAAGTGGATCCGCAACTTCGCAATCGAGTTGAATTCTTAGGCAAGATCAGTGAAATAGATAAAGCCAATTTCCTAGCAAGTGTTTCGCTCTACATTGCGCCGAATACTGGCGGTGAATCTTTCGGAATAATTTTAGCTGAGGCTATGGCCGGTGGCGCCGCGGTCGTTGCAAGTGATATCCCAGCATTCGCCGATGTCTTAGGTAATGGGCAATTTGGTGCGCTATTTGAAACTGAAAATTCGGAAAATTTAGCAAAAGTGATTATTGATTTACTGCGCGATGACTCCAAGCGAATGGAGTTAGCGCGAGCAGGGGCAGTTCATGCACAAAGATACGACTGGAGCCAAGTGGGTGAAGAAATTTTTGAAGTTTACGAACTTGCCATGGTGAAGGGGCAGAAAGTCTCGCTTACTTCAGATAATCGCCCGTGGTCTAGATTCTTAGGACGGGATTAGCCATGAAAAACATCTTGCTCTTAGCTGGACTAGCAATTCTGACATTCTGGTATCTAAGTTTTTCGGCCGGCCGATTAGATCGTTTACATCATCGGGTTGAAACAAGTTGGGCGACGCTTGATTCATTACTCCAGAAGCGGGCGGCGATAGGTCTTGAAGTTGCCCGCAGTGCAATTACAGATCCCGCGACTTCTCTTCTCTTGACCGCCAGTGCTTATCAGGCCCGTAGCGCAGATGTAGAAGACCGATCTAGCGCCGAGAGTGTTTTATCTGGCGCACTAGGAATGATGTTGGCAGAGCGTGAAAGCATCGTCGCTAAGTCGGATCAAGCTCTGTTGCAGGAACTCGAGGAATTAACAGACAAAATAAAAATCGCGATTGCGATTCACGTTGAGGCGGTAACTCGTACCCAATTGATTCGTCGGAAGTTAGTTTTTCGATTATTCCGCTTAGCTGGAAAAGCGCCGCTACCCGTTACGTATGAGTTTGAAGCCGATGCGATTTAAAATTGTAGTTGCCTCCATCATTTGCGCACTTTCGCTTTCAAGTTGTGTAACTGATCAAAGTTCATCTGCAGGGAAAGAAAAATCTTACAATTCATTGAGCGGACGGTCCGGGATTAACGGGCCAACTCTTGTGGTAAAAATAGATGACACTTCATCTGCCCGCCCTCAGATCGGGTTAGAGGATGCTGACGTGGTTTACATTGAACAGGTCGAAGGTGGGCTCACTCGTCTAGCGGCAATTTTTTCTTCAGTGATTCCACAAAATATTGGACCAGTTCGAAGTGCTCGAATTTCGGATATAGATATTCTCTCGCAATACGGCAAAGTTGTCTTTGCATATAGTGGTGCACAAGCTGCATTGCTGTCAGTTATAGCTAATTCAAATCTTTGGGATTACGGAGCTCAACGTCAGTCTCCTACTATTTATACGCGAGATCCCAATCGGTCGGCCCCATATGACATGGTGTTACGGGCCGATTTACTTCTTGAAAAAGCAAAGAGTGATCAACGCGAAATTTCTAATTCAAAATCAGTCGGCTGGAGTTTTGGTGATGCACCGGCAGGTGGCGTAGCAATCGATTCAGTTTCACTTCGTTGGCCGGCTTCAAAATATGAAGCAACTTGGTCAAAGACCGAAAAACGTTGGTTATTAAGTAATGGCGGCGTTGCAAATTTCGCAGCCGGTGGCAAACAGTTGGGCCCGACTACATTGGTTATCCAAAGTGTAGAAATGTCAGATTCCAGTTATCGCGCTTCGGATGGTAGTTACACACCACTTTCTGAAACTGTGGGAACTGGCACGGGCTACATTTTGCGCGACGGTCGATCCTTTAAAGCTAATTGGAGCCGACCGCGGGCCGAAACTGGAACAACTTGGACGCTGACCGATGGCAGCGAGGTCAAGTTTGCAGCTGGGTCAGTTTGGGTGGCGTTGACTGACCGCAAGCCTGACTTCACGCTCACCGCGCCAACTTCACCGGTTTCAAAGTAGAGTAAGCCCCCTGATCGCAGGCCAAAGGCTTTCGAATAAACTTAAAACTAGGAGCATCTGCATGAGCCAGAATGTAGGAACAGCACGAGTCAAGCGCGGCATGGCCGAGATGCTTAAGGGCGGCGTGATCATGGACGTTGTTAACGTTGAGCAAGCCAAGATTGCTGAAGATTCTGGTGCGGTAGCAGTTATGGCGCTTGAGCGCGTGCCTGCAGATATACGTGCACAAGGTGGCGTAGCTCGGATGTCTGACCCTGACATGATCGAAAAAATTAAGGCTGCGGTTTCAATTCCAGTTATGGCAAAAGCGCGCATTGGTCATTTCGTCGAGGCACAAATCTTGCAGAGCTTAGGTGTTGACTACATTGATGAGTCCGAAGTTTTAACTCCTTCGGATATGGAAAACCATATTGATAAGTGGAACTTCACAGTTCCGTTTGTTTGCGGAGCAACCAACTTAGGCGAAGCACTTCGCCGTATCAATGAAGGCGCCGCCATGATTCGCTCAAAAGGCGAAGCTGGTACAGGCGATGTATCAAATGCGATGACTCATATGCGATCAATCGGTGGCGAGATCCGTCGCTTATCTAGTCTGCGTGAAGATGAACTTTATGTCGCTGCAAAAAATATGCAGGCACCGTATGACTTAGTTAAGGAAGTTGCTGAAACTGGCAAGTTGCCTGTAGTTCTCTTCACAGCAGGCGGTATTGCTACCCCTGCTGATGCTGCGCTAATGATGCAGATGGGCGCCGATGGTGTTTTCATCGGATCTGGTATTTTCAAATCTGGAGATCCAGCGTTGCGCGCTGCTGCGTGTGTTAAAGCCACAACTTTTCATGATGATCCAAAAGTTTTAGCTGACGTCTCGCGTGGCTTGGGTGAAGCAATGGTTGGCATAAACGTCGCCGATTTGCCAGTTGCGCACCGCCTCGCTGAACGCGGCTGGTAATTCAAGGATCTAATTATGCGAGTTGGTGTTCTAGCGCTGCAAGGCGATTTTCGAGAACACTTATTGGCACTTGAAGAATGCGGTGTAAGCGCCATCACTGTTCGTCGTCCTAGCGAATTAGAAACAGTCGATGCACTTATCCTTCCGGGCGGTGAATCGACTGCAATCGCTAACTTGGCTCGGAGCTTTGATCTCTTCGAGCCACTTAAAGTACGGATTAAAGCTGGAATGCCCACTTACGGGTCTTGTGCAGGAATGATTTTGCTAGCTGATCGCGTCTTAGATGCCGTAGTTGGACAAGAAACTTTCGGCGGCCTTGATATTACGGTGCGCAGAAACGCATTTGGTCGTCAAGTCGATTCATTTGAGACAGATTTAGAATTTGCCGGAATCACTCATCCGCCAGTTCGAGCAGTTTTCATTCGTGCTCCTTGGGTTGAATCCGTCGGTAATGATGTCGAAGTTTTGGCCAAATTTGAACATGCGGTTGCAGTGCGCCAAGGCGCTCTGTTAGCTACCAGTTTTCATCCTGAATTAACGGGGGATAATCGAATTCATCGCTTCTTTATCGAATCGATAGCTCGACCGGCTTTGGAAAAGGCTGCGGTAAAGTAGTGCAATAACTTTCATCGGTAGTTTCGGTGAAACTTCTAGGGGGTAGAACATGTCCGGCCATTCCAAGTGGGCAACGACGAAGCATAAGAAGGCAATCATCGATAGTCGTCGTGCCAAGAACTTTGCTAAGTTGATCAAAGCAATTGAAGTTGCATCTCGCAATGGTGGCCCAGATATCGATGGAAACCCAACGCTATTTGATGCAATTGCTAAAGCTAAAAAGAACTCAATGCCGGCTGACAATATTGAGCGGGCAGTAAAGCGTGGAGCGGGTTTGGAATCGGGCGGTGCTGATTGGCAGACCATTATGTATGAGGGCTATGGCCCAAATGGTGTTGCAATAATGATTGAATGTTTATCTGATAACCGAAATCGTGCTGCATCTGAAGTACGCGTCGCAGTAACCCGAAATGGTGGAAGCATGGCTGATCCGGGTTCAGTTTCGTATTTATTCAATCGCAAAGGCGTAATCATTGTAAAGAAGATAGGTGAACTGACCGAAGATTCAATTCTAGAAGCCGTACTCGATGTTGGTGCCGAGGAAGTTAATGACTTAGGTGAGTCTTTTGAAGTAGTTTGCGAAGCGAGTGATCTAGTAGTTGTGCGCACCGCACTTCAAAGCGCTGGGATCGACTATGAGTCAGCTGATTCATCCTTTCTGCCTTCGATGACTATTCCGTTAGATGCCGAAGGTGCGACTAAAGTGTTTGAGTTAATCGATGCGATTGAAGAACTAGATGATGTTCAGAATGTGTTTAGCAACTTTGATGTATCTGATGAGGTAATGGCGAGCCTGACTTAACAAGGGTTAGCCAGTATCTAGGCTGAGCGGGTGAAGGTTCTAGGGATTGATCCAGGCTTAACCCGTTGTGGAATTGGCGTGGTCGAGGGATCAATTGGCGCTCCTTTGCAGATGGTGTCAGTCGGAGTAGTCCTTACTTCATCGCAAGATCCAACCGAGATTCGGCTGTTGCAGTTGGAGCGAGAAATTCAACTCTGGATTACGGAATTCAAGCCCGATGTAATTGCGATTGAGAGAGTCTTCTCACAACATAATTTGCGTACCGTAATGGGCACCGCTCAAGCAGCCGGAATCGCACTTTTGTTAGCCGCTCGAAATGAAATCAAGGTGGTAATGCACACACCAAGTGAGGTCAAAGCAGCAGTAACTGGTTCGGGACGAGCAAACAAAGCACAGGTGGCGAAAATGGTGCTAAGTATTCTCAAATTAGACGAAGCGCCAAAGCCAGCCGATAGCGCAGACGCGTTAGCGTTAGCGATCTGTCATATCTGGCGTGGCGGTGGAAATAGTAAAGTGGCAGCCGCAGTTGCTGCCGAGAAGACTCGGATTGCAGCTCTTAAAAAGTTAGGGACCAGTAAGAAATGATTGCGACGTTAACTGGCGAGATCAAATCGATCTCTCTCGATCGCGCGATCATTGAAGTTGGGGGAGTCGGACTTTCGATTAACTTAACCCAGAATACAGCCACACATTTAAATCTGGGCACGATCGTAACTTTTCATACCTCCTTAGTAGTGCGCGAAGAATCGTTAACACTTTATGGATTTTTAACACCTGAGTCCAAAGACCTTTTTGAACAAGTACAAACCGTTAGTGGCATCGGGCCGAAAGTTGCGCTTGCAATTCTGGGCTCGCTTTCACCTGACGAGTTAGCTGCTGCGATTGCAACTGAAAACATCTCGGCTATTGAGCGAGTACCAGGCATCGGTCGCAAAGGTGCGCAACGTTTGATTCTGGAATTGAAAGGAAAACTTTCAGATTTATCTGAAGGCACCCGCATTACAAATCATCAACCTGCTTGGCGTGAGCAACTCACAAATGCCCTCATTTCGCTGGGCTTTACGCCAAAAGACTCGGATCGTGCGATCACCAAAATTGTTAACGAACTGCAGGCCGATGGTCTTGAACCGGCTGATTTAGAGCTAAGCGAGATGCTAAAGAAAGCCCTGCAAAGTGGCGGTCATAAATAATGGAAAATGAAGATCGCTTGATATCGCCAATAGCTGGCTTGGATGAATCGGCAGCTGAAGGCGCGCTGCGACCGAAAGATTTACAGGAATTTATTGGACAAGAGCGTGTGCGTCAGCAAATCGATGTCTTGCTTACTGCTGCAAAACATCGTGGCACTAGCGCAGATCACATTTTGCTTAGCGGGCCACCTGGTCTGGGCAAAACTACCTTGGCTTTAATTTTGGCAGCTGAGATGAAAACTCCAATTCGTATTTCATCCGGCCCGGCTATTACACATGCTGGCGATCTGGCCTCAATTCTTTCCTCACTTGTTGAAGGCGAGATTTTATTTATTGATGAAATTCACCGCTTGCCAAGACCGGCAGAAGAGTTGCTGTATTTAGCTATGGAAGATTTCCGAGTAGATATCGTGGTTGGTAAAGGTCCAGGTGCAACAGCGATCCCGTTAGAGTTGCCAAGATTTACGTTAGTTGGCGCAACAACTCGTGCCGGTTTATTGCCCAGTCCCTTACGTGATCGATTTGGTTTCACGGCGCAATTAGATTTTTATGCCGAATCAGAGCTGGCGCAAGTGATCGCGAGATCTGCTGCACTGCTTGGATTAGCAATTGAGGCAAGAGCGATTGAACAAATAGCTAGCCGTTCGCGCGGCACGCCCCGTATTGCTAATCGTTTACTACGCCGCGTCCGCGACTATGCGCAAGTCAAAGGATCGAACAAACTCTCGTTAGATCACGCCAATGCCGCTCTGGAAATGTATGAAGTTGATGCCGCGGGCCTCGATCGACTCGATCGATCGGTTTTGATGGCATTAATTGAGAGATTTGGCGGGGGACCGGTTGGACTTTCCACCCTGGCTATCGCCGTTGGCGAGGAAACTGAAACCGTCGAATCTGTGGCGGAACCGTTCTTGGTCCGAAATGGCTTTATGGCTCGGACCCCCCGCGGTCGTGTGGCTACTGCTTTAGGGTGGACGCATCTGGGCAAAGTTGCGCCTGCGGGCGCTACTTCGCTTTTCGACACACCGCTAAATGACGCCTAGACTCACCTCTTATGTCAACACCTACAAAACCTGTTAAGACTTCCGGCCGCCCGGCTCGCACACTTGCGATCTTGGCCGGAGCCTTTGTCCTATTAATTGCTGCGGTATTCATCCAAGGTGCAACCGCTGTTCGCCTAGGCCTTGACCTCCGCGGTGGCACGAGCGTTACCTTGCAGCCACGCCTCGGCGTTGGTGAGAGTGGCAAAGTAACTTCCGAAGCAATTGATCAAGCTGTCTCGATTATTCGTCAGCGCGTTAACTCACTTGGTGTTGCCGAGAGTGAGGTAGCTTCACAAGGTTCAGGTACTAATCGCCAGATTGTTATTTCAGTTCCAGGCGAAAGTGGTCGACGCGTCATTGAATTAGTCGGTCAAACCGCAGAACTAAGGTTCCGACAGGTACTTGCTGAAAGTTCTGGAGTTCCAACCACTGCAACTGATGCGGCTGCTACACCGCCGGCTGGAATTAGCCCAGAGCTAAATGCACGATATGCCGCTCTTGATTGCACGAGCGCTGAAAGTCGCCAAGGTACTGGAACTGATGTTGCAACCGATGTCATCCTGGCGTGTTCAAATGATGGTGGCGCAAAATATATTCTGGCCGGTGCCGAAGTTTTAGGCCGCCAAGTTTCTAAAGCAACCGCAGCCGTTGACACTACAACTGGTGGAAACTGGTTCGTATCACTGACGTTTAATGGCGAAGGTACTAAAGCGTTCGGTGATCAAACTGCCCGAGTTGTTTCTTTAACTGCTCCACAAAACCAGGTCGCAATCGTGCTCGATGGGTTAGTTGTATCGGCTCCTCGAATTAATGAAGCTATTCGTGGTGGAAGCGCGCAAATCACTGGAAACTTCACACAGGTTGAAGCGCAAGACTTAGCAAATGTGCTCAAGTACGGATCCTTGCCACTTGCTTTTGATCGTGGCGAAGTTCAACAAGTTTCACCAACTCTTGGTGCTGATCAACTTACAGCCGGATTACTCGCAGGTGGTTTAGGTCTTGGGCTAGTGCTTCTTTACTCAGTTCTTTACTATCGTGGACTTGGCCTAGTAACAGTAGGTTCGCTAACTGTTGCGGCTGGAATGATCTACTTATTGGTTCTATTACTTGGTAAATGGATTGGCTTTACGCTCACTCTGGCAGGTATTGCCGGAATTATCGTCGCTATTGGTATTACGGCGGACTCATTCATCGTTTACTTCGAACGTATTCGAGATGAATTACGTGAAGGAAAGTCGCTTCGTACCGCCGTTGAAACCGGCTGGGTCAGAGCCCGACGAACGATTGTGGTGGCTGACTCAGTTTCGATCATCGCCGCAGTATTGCTGTACTTCTTAGCAGTAGGTGGAGTGCGTGGATTCGCCTTCACTCTCGGTCTAACGACTTTAGTGGATCTACTCGTGATCTTTGCATTCACTAAACCAATGATGGCGATTCTTTCTAAGTGGAAATTCTACGCAAGCGGTCATCCACTATCAGGCCTGTCGAAGAAGAGCTCAGGTATAGAAGAAACTAACAACGTTCAAGTATCTAACACAGGCATGGAGGCGTAAGGAAATGGCACACGGAACAACGCTAGGTGCACGTCTCTACAGTGGCGAGACTTCATTTGACTTCATCGCTTCCCGCAAACGCTGGTATGCGGTTTCAGCTCTGCTGTTAGCGATCTCAATCGGCACAATTGTTTTTCAGGGATTACACCTAGGAATTGAATTCAAAGGTGGCTCTAGTTACACAGTCACAAAAGCTGGCGCCACAATTGAAGAAGCGCGATCGGCGGTTGAATCCGCAGGCGTCACTTCTGAAGTAATTGTGCAGACCGTCGGTAGCGACAAAATTCGTGTTCAAACAGGTTCATTGACCAATGTTCAATCGAATGCGGTTCAAGATGCGTTAGCTGCAAAATTTGCGATCAACGTTGAAACTATTGATACTCAGATCATCGGACCTTCTTGGGGTAAAGAGATCACCAAGAAAGCCTTGTATGGTCTGATCGCCTTTTTACTCGCGGTTATGCTTTACCTGGCAATGGCCTTTGAACCTAAAATGGCGATTGCATCAATCGTGGCAGTTATTCACGACGTGATCATCACGGTTGGAATTTACGCTCTAGTTGGTTTTGATGTAACACCAGCAACGGTCATCGGATTCTTAACAATTCTGGGTTATTCACTTTATGACACGGTTATTGTCTTCGATAAGGTTCGCGAGAACACTCGAAATATTACAACGACCGGAAAATCAACATTCTCTCAAGCTACTAACTTGGCCGTAAACCAGACAATTGTGCGCTCATTGAACACGTCAATTATTGCGCTGCTCCCAGTGGGCTCAATTCTTTTTGTCGGTGCCGGACTGCTCGGAGCCGGAACGTTGAAGGATCTCTCGCTTGCGCTATTTATCGGTCTTGCGATTGGTACCTACTCATCATTATTTATTGCCCCACAAGTTCTCTCTGGTCTACGCGAGCGTGAACCAGCAATGATTGCTTTGACCAAAAGGGTAAATGCACGCAGTGGAACCGCACCAGTTTCAGTCGAAGCAGGCACAAATGCGATTCAAAACCGCGGCCCGCGAAACCAACCAAAACGTAAAGGCAAGAAGAAGTAATAACCTACCTCTTCAAGTAACTAACCACCGTGTTGTTAACTAGAATCCGTTCATGGATACTCTGTTAGCACCGGTGGTTAGTGCTTTAACAGAGCATCATCCAGGCGATAAATTAGAGAATTTGCAACGTGCGTTTTTAGTTGCCAAAGAAGCTCACACCGGCCAGCTGCGTAAATCTGGCGAGGATTACATAACGCATCCAGTTGCGGTTGCGGCAATTTTGGCTGAGTTTGGTTTAAATGAAGCTGTCGTAATCGCGGCTTTGCTGCACGATACAGTTGAGGACACTACCTATTCATTGCCGCAATTGCGGAAAGATTTTGGCGAAGAGATTGCACTTTTAGTAGATGGGGTAACCAAGTTAGACAAATTAACTTATGGGCCAACAGCCGAAGCCGAAACCGTAAGAAAAATGATCGTAGCGATGTCACGAGATATTCGAGTCTTACTAATCAAGCTGGCTGATCGGCTTCATAATGCGCGCACTTGGAAATACGTTTCACCCGAATCAGCCGAACGCAAAGCTCGCGAGACGCTAGACATTTACGCACCGTTGGCGCACCGATTAGGTATGAATGCGATCAAATGGGAACTTGAGGATTTAAGTTTTGAGATTCTGGAACCTAAGAAATTCCTAGAAATTTCGCGGTTAGTAGCAGAGCGAAATCCGGCGCGTACCACCCTGACCAATGAAGTAATTGCAGCAGTCAAATCTGACCTTTTGGCCGATGGGGTTAAGTGCACAGTGACTGGGCGACAGAAGCACTTCTATAGCGTCTATCAAAAAATGGTGGTGCGTGGTCGTGACTTCAATGATATTTACGATCTAGTCGGAATTCGAGTTCTAGTTGAAGATGTCCGTGATTGTTACGCGGTACTTGGCGCTATCCATGCTCGTTGGTCGCCGGTGCCTGGCCGCTTCAAAGATTACATCGCGATGCCTAAGTTCAATCTCTATCAGTCGCTTCACACCACCGTAATTGGGCCAAGTGGTAAAGCGATTGAAATTCAGATTCGCACTTACGACATGCATTCGCGAGCCGAGTTTGGTATCGCGGCACACTGGAAATATAAGCAAGGTGATGAGGCTAAATCGTCATCACCGGAAATGCTTTGGTTGCGCCAGCTACATGAATGGCAGAAAGAGACTGAAGATCCTTCTGAATTTCTTGACTCGTTACGCTTTGACCTCGGATCTCCTGAAGTTTTCGTCTTTACGCCAAAGGGGAGTGTCATCGCACTTCCGGGTGGATCCACACCCGTTGACTTCGCTTATTCAGTTCACACTGATGTTGGTAATCGCTGCGCCGGCGCGAAAGTAAATGGTCGATTAGTTCCACTGGAATCAAAACTTAATAATGGCGATGTAGTAGAAGTAGTACTAAATAAGGGTGAGCATGCTGCGCCAAGTCGCGATTGGTTGAACTTTGTAAAGAGCCCACGGGCTCGCTCCAAGATTAAAGCTTGGTTTAGTAAGGAGCGTCGCGAAGAAGCGATTGAAGCTGGGCGCGAGTCGATTGCGCGCCAGATGCGCAAAGCCGGCCTGCCACTTCAGAAAATTTTCGCGGGCCATGCGTTGCTAGAACTTTCTCATGAACTTCATTATCCAGATATCTCAGCGCTTTACAGCGCAGTTGGCGACGGGCATGTTTCATCAGCTTCGATAATAGAAAAACTAATCGCTTCAATGGGGCAGGAAGATTCACACCCTGAAGCAACTGTTCCCACTTTTCCGACTGGGGTTCAAACAGCTAGACGCTCCAGTAGTTCTATTGAGGTAGCTGGAATTGGCGATGTTTATGTCAAGTTAGCTCGGTGCTGCACGCCAGTTCCGGGCGATGCCATCATGGGATTTATAACTAAGGGAAATGGTGTATCCGTGCACCGTGGTGATTGCATTAATGCAGCCGACTTGAAAGTTAACCAAGCTGAACGCGTTGTTGCAGTCAAATGGTTAGCCGGCGCAGCCAGCGTGTTTCTAGTAAATATTCAAGTGGAAGCGCTTGATCGATCAAGATTACTTGCCGATGTCACTCGTACACTTTCCGAACAACACGTAAACATTTTGAGCGCTTCAGTATCAACATCTAAAGATCGCACTGCGATCTCAAGATTTACCTTTGAAATGGCTGATGCAACCCATCTTGATGCAGTACTAAGCGCGGTTAGAAACATTGAAGGTGTTTATGATGTGTATCGCACCTTCAATAATTAAGGCAGCTCGTTCCTAACTAAACTCAGCTAAATTCTTTTCCGCTTCAGCTAACCAAACTTTACGAGCAACTGCCGAATCGGTAGCTTCTTGTGCTTTCTTAGTATTACCAGCAGCAGTAGCTTTGGCGGCAACCTTCTCGTAATTTTCGATCGCTTCCGCTAATTGGCGAACCACATCGGCTGCGCGAGCTTTTGCCGCAGGATCCGATTTACGCCAGATAGTCGCCTCGGCTTCTTTATAGGCAGCATCAACAACTTCTAGTCGAGCATCAAGCGCGGCGCGTTTATCGCGAGCAGTCATGCCGATTTTGCTCCATTGATTCTGTAGTTCGCGAAGCGCCTTTTTCTGCTCAGCCAAGTCAATAATTGGAAGCAACTTCTCAATTTCGATAATCAAAGCGTTGCGCTTTTCTAGGTTAGCGCTCATCGTTACTTCGCGCTTCTCCAGATCAGCGTTCTTGGCCGCGAAGAAAGCATCTTGTGATGCCTTGAAACGTGACCAGAGTTTTGCGTCATCGCTCATCTTGCCGCGACCTGCGGCTTTCCAGGCATCCATCAGCGACTTGAAGCGACGAGCAGTCGCCACCCAATCAGTTGAAGTCGCAAGACTTTCGGCTTCAGCAACTAATTTCTTCTTTGCTTCCGAAACCACTGCAGTGACTTCCTCAAGTGCTGCAAAGTGTGTGCGACGACGCTTATCAAACTTATTTCGAGAAGAGGAAAAGCGTTTCCAAAGATCGGTATCGGTCTTCTTATCTAATCTAGGTGCAGATTTCCATTCATCGAGAAGTGCCTTTAGCCGGTCGCCAGTAACTTTCCAACTTGTTGAGTCAGCTAATGATTCGGCTTCAGCAACAATCTTTTCTTTCTCAATTAAAACTTGCGCGAGACGTTCAGCTTTTGCGATTTCTTCAGCTGCCTTCTTTGCCTCATAAGCGCCACGATGATCTTCAATTAGTGGTGAAAGTTGTTCAACGGCAACAGCGAGAGCGGCTAGATCTCCGACTCCATTTAACTCGCGAACTTGTTCACGCAACTTAACTACGGCAGTTGTCGCATCTCCAGGAACCATGGCGCCAGATTTAATGCGAGCTGATAGCAGAGCGACTTCGGAAGCAATTGCTTCAAACTTACGGACAAAGTAAGCCAAGGCTTCTTCGTTGCTCTTGCCTGGGTATGAACCAACTGGCTTATCGCCTTCGGGAGTAATTACGTAAACAGTGCCATCTTCGCCAACACGACCGAATCGAGCCGGATCCCCAATGAGTGCTGATGCCGCAGACACAACTGCAGGTGATTGGGTGGGAGTTACTGGATTCTCGGTCATGGTGGATCCTTTCAGCGCGGTAGCTGTCGAGAAATTCTCAAATCAGCCTTCGCTATTGGGTTGAGTGATAGATGGCAAAACATTTGGGTGACGTGGTAGGAAAATGATCGAAATCTTCGCCGCACTACGTCGTTGGTTGGAAAGGTAAAGGTACCCTGTCTGCCTAGGGTATTTCCAATGGGTCTAAGCAAGGCTGCAAAATTGAGCGTGGAAGGGCAGGGTAGCGATGCTAGTTGCTGGCTTCCCAGCCAAAATGTATGCCACCAACTGTTGGGTTTTGGCTACTGGCGAGGGCTCAGAATGCATTGTCATTGATCCAGGCATGCCAGATGTTTCAATGGAGTTAGCTGACCTGCTTAGTAAACATCGCTTGAAGCCGGTCGCAACTCTTTTAACACACGGACATTTAGATCACACGTTTTCAGTCGTTCCCGTCTGCGATGGCTATGGGATTCCCGCGTATATCCATCGCGAAGATCGCAATCTACTAATCGATCCGGCGGCTGCAGTAAGCCCTGAATTCGCCGCAACACTAGGTGCGATGACTTTTTCCGAACCGAAGGAAGTTAGAGAGTTAAGAAGTGGTGAGGAAATTGAACTAGTCGGTTTGAAAATTAAGGTGATTCATAGCCCAGGGCACACTCGTGGGTCGCTGATGTATTTAGTAGATGACGAAACTCTGGTTAGTGGAGATGTCTTGTTTGCCGGTTCTATTGGTCGCACTGATTTACCTACTGGGTCCAGCGATGACATGATGAAAACCTTGATCAAGAAAGTTCTGCCACTAAGTGATGAGATCAGAGTGCTCCCAGGTCACTACCAAGAAACTAAGATTGGGATTGAACGTAAGAACAATCCGTACTTACTTGAAGCGGCGAAGGCGAGCAGATGACGAAATTTCAAGCACCTAAGGGAGTAAGTGAGTATGTACCGCCGCGCAGCAACGAATTCGCGTGGGTACGTTCAACGTTAGAGAGCACAATTAGTTCAGCTGGTTACCAACTACTAGAGCTTCCTATTTTTGAAGATACCGAACTATTTACCCGGATCGGTGCCTCAACTGATGTAGTTTCTAAAGAGATGTACACCTTTGAAGATCGTGGTGGTCGCTCAATCACGCTACGTCCGGAAGGCACAGTTGGTGCATTGCGTGCAGTAAGTGAACATGGGCTTGATCGCAATTCGCTGCCTGCCAAAGTTTATTATTGTGGACCATTCTTCCGAGCTGAACGCCCGCAGAAAGGTCGATATCGACAGTTTTACTCAATCGGGATTGAAGCAATCGGAACTCATGATGCGGCTCTCGATGCCGAGGTAATTTCAATTGCTGATGCTGGGTTTAAGAAGTTAGGTCTCACGAAATATCGCCTAGAGATGACGTCATTGGGCGATGCCGAGTCACGTTCTGCGCATCGGATAGATCTCGTGAAATTTATAGCTGGCCTTGATCTCGATGAAGAAACAAAAGAACGCGCAAAGTTGAATCCATTGCGGTTATTCGATGATAAGCGTGAAGAAGTTCGCGACCTGATGGCAAAGGCGCCAATTTTATTGGATTACTTATCGCCAGAATCCAAAGCTAATTTTGCTGAAGTTCAAGATCATCTAACTGCTATGGGAATTGCCTTTGTGATTAATCCTCGCATGGTCCGCGGTCTCGACTATTACACCGGCACCACATTTGAATTCGTGCACGATTTACTGGGCGCACAATCAGGTATCGGAGGTGGCGGCCGATATGACGGTTTGATGGGCGAAATTGGTGGCCAAGATATAACTGGAATTGGCTTTGGGATCGGACTTGATCGTGCACTACTTGCCATTGAAGCCGAAGGCGTAGTTATTCCAGAGACTTTTGTCAGTGACTTATTTATTATTCCAATGGGTGTAGCAGCTAAATCGGCTGCCTTGAAGTACGCAGCCGATCTTCGTGCTGCGGGCTTTAAAGTTGAGTTGGCATTTGGTGATCGCGCTCTAAAAACGGCAATGAAGATAGCTGATAAGAGTGGGGCTCGTTATTCACTAGTAATTGGCGATGCAGAGATGGCCAGCGGGGTGGTTGAAGTTAAAGAGATGAGCAGCGGTATCGCCAACTCGGTTAGACTTGACTCCTTAGCCGGCGCCTTGAGATAAGCATCGGACCACGAACTTCGAATTGATGACTCACGGAAAGCTAGGTAGCTAAATTGATCCGGACACACGGGGCAGGCACGATACGTAAGAGCCAAGTTGGGCAAACCATTACGTTGGCTGGTTGGGTTGCGCGTCGCCGCGATCATGGCGGAGTAGCTTTCATCGATTTCCGTGACGCCACTGGTTGGGTTCAAGTTGTAATTCGCGATGAGGCTATCGCTAATATGTTGCGTGCTGAATGGTGTTTGAAGATCACTGGTGTTGTTTCTGAACGCCCAGCTGGTAACGAGAACACCAATGTTTCGACCGGTGAGATCGAGATTATGGCCGATGAAGTCATCGTGCTTAGCGAAGCCGCGGCTTTACCCTTTCCGGTTGATAGCGGTGATGAAGCCTATATCTCTGAAGAAGTGCGGTTGAAGTATCGCTATCTAGATTTGCGTCGCGAAAAGCCTGCTGCCAATTTGCGCATGCGATCTAAAGTTACCGCAGCGATTCGCCGAGTTATGGATTCCGAAGAATTTCTTGATATCGAAACACCTTACCTAACTCGATCAACCCCAGAAGGTGCTCGCGATTTCTTGGTTCCAGTTCGCTTGCAACCAGGTTCTTGGTATGCCTTGCCGCAATCACCGCAGTT
>Ga0214921_10006407_pt1 | contig 16156 bp, 9 predicted proteins | sample LL1505_MetaG_FD_177992 | JGI IMG/M metagenome (GOLD analysis project Ga0214921, IMG submission 177992) | Freshwater microbial communities from Lake Lanier, Atlanta, Georgia, United States - LL-1505 | ecosystem: Environmental > Aquatic > Freshwater > Lake | place: USA: Georgia | collected 2015-05-28
GGTGGACCCCGATCTGGCCGCCGATCTCGCGGGCATCGCCTATGCCGGCTCGGCGATCGTTTCGCTCGGATTCGCCCGGAACGAGGTGGCGCATCCGCTCGACGCCGCGGGCCTGGTGGTGCCGCGAAGAGCCGGTCGGCGAGCCCTCGCGGTGAGCTTCTCGAGCTCGAAGTTTCCGCACCGGGCCCCGGAGGGTTGCGTGCTCGTCCGCGTGTTTCTCGGCGGCGCCCTCGATCCCGAATCGCTCGCGCTCGACGACGGGCAGCTCGTCGACCTTGCCGTCACCGAGGCGGCCGCGTTGATCGGGGCCACGGGTCGGCCCCGGCTCGTCCAGGTCGATCGCTGGGCCGGCGCCATGCCCCAATATCACGTCGGCCACGCCGAGCGAGTCGCCCGGATCGAGGCGGCCGTCACCAGGCATCCAAGGCTCGCGCTCGCGGGCGCCGCCTATCGCGGCGTGGGCATCCCGCAGGTCATCGCCTCAGGCCAGGCCGCGGCCCGAAAGATCGCCGGTGCTCCCCGCTGACCTCCAAGAAAGCCCGCCGCCGCGTCTCAGCCGGGGCACGCGGGTTCAGCGGCCGAAGGTCCGCTGCAACCCGGGGCATCCGCCCACCACCCCTCTCACCGCCCCACCTATTTCTTTTTCGCCGCCGCCCCCGCACCGCCAGCCGCAGCCTCGCCCTCTTCCTTGGCCTTCTTCTTCTTCTTCATCGAGAGCTTGGGCACGCGGACCTTCGGCAGGCCGATCGGGCTGCGGCCATCCTGCCACCGCTCCTGTTCCTTGAGCTTGGCGATCCGTTCGGCCCGCGTCAGGACGCCGCGGACGGCCGTGCCTCCCTTGCGGACGCGGAGGCTCTTGTCCATGGTCATCGGGCTGTCTCCAGGAGGTGGGCGGAAACCGGGTCGCTCGCCGTGCCGGTCGCCGACCAACCAGCGCCCGTCGCGGTCCACGAAAATAGGCCGATTCGCCGCCTGCTTCAAGGGGCTGCCTCGTTGCGGCGGGGTTGCGGCTTCCGGCCCGACCGTCTCGGGCCTCTCCGAGGCGGCGCCGAGCCCGCCACCGACCCTCGGCGGAACCCGCCGAACCCGCCCGACCGGCCCTCACCGCCCCAGTTTGCTGATGGACCCGAGGAACCGCTCCAGGCTCTCCGGACGAGCGGTCGGCTCGGCCGCCAGGCAGGCCATGATCGCGGTGGCGAACGGAGGGGGAATCTCCGGCCAGTGCTGCTCGATCGGGTCGGGAGGCTTGTCGTGGGAGAGCGCCACGTTGCCGGTCTGGCCCCGGGGCCAGGGGGAGGCGAAGGTGCAGATCTCGTAGGCGGTGACGCCGAAGGAGAAGATGTCGAGCCGCTTGTCGGCCTGCCTGCGGCGGACCACCTCGGGAGCCATGTAGTTCGGGGTGCCGATCCGGTTGCCCGGCTGGAGGAAGACCGGCTTGTCGGGCACCGTCAGGCCGAAGTCGAAGAGGACGAGCCGTCCGTCGGCGCGGAGCATGAAGTTCCGCGGGCAGATGTCGCGATGCACGAAGCCGGCGTGGTGCACCGCCGAGATCGCCGTGGCGGCCTGCCGCACGAGGTCGAGTTTCTGCGCCGGTGAAAGGGTGATCTTCTTGGCGGTGAGCAGGCCGTGCAGCAGGTTGCCCTCGACGAACTCCTGAAGCACGAACGGGTCGCCGGTGGTCGACTCACCCCACTCGAGCGTGCGGACGATGTTGGGGCCGGTGATCTGTTTGCCGATCTCCCCCTCGCCCGGCTTGCCGAGCCCCTTGTACCGTCCCTCGATCGGCGCGGTCTTTTCGCGGTCAATGATCTTGAGGCCGCGAATCTCGCCGTCCTGCAGGTCGCGAACCTTGTAGAAGGCCGACATGGTGCCGGAGTTGCTCTCCCGCAGCCGCTCGAACCGCTTCCACAAATCGACCCGCCTCGGCCCGCCGCCGAACAGCCCCGCCAGGAATCCCATCGTCACGACCCCTGCTTCAGCTTCGTCAACTCCGCGTGTGCCGCCGCGAGGTCCCGCTCGAGCCGCGGCACCTCGCCGGGATCATCGGGCTGCTGCTTCGCGCCCGCCAGCAGCTGCTGCAGCTTCGCGATCTTCTGATGGAGCACTTCCATCCGCTTTTTGTGCTTTTTGTCCATCGGTCTTCTCCTCGGAGTCGGGCTTCACGTCAGGATCGGTGGTGACGTCGGGATCGGTGGTGGCTTCGGGAGCCGTCTTTCCTGCGGGGGCGGCGGGCCGCGGCGTCTCGCCGGCGGAGCCCGGCCGGGCCCCCCCGCGGGTTGCATCGTCGTCATCACGGCTCCCGCCGGCATTGGCGGCCTCGATGTCGTCGAGATAGGTCCGGGCGTAGGCCTTCACCGGATCGGGCAGGTCGTTGGCGCCGGTGTGCAGTTGCCGCATCCAACCCGAGATCAGCACCACCGCGACGCCGAGACCGACGGTGACCGACAGCCACTGCTTCCGGGCGTCGCGAATCCACTGCGTGCCCGCGCCGCGGCCCACCAGGCCGCTCGCGAGGTAGAACACGATCAGCGCCAGCAGGAACTTGACGCCGAACAGGGCGTGGTAGCCGGTCTGCCCCATCCAGTCACCGCCCCAGAGTTCCGGGGCGGCCTTCACGCGCCGCATGAGCAGCATGTAGTTGGCCAGACCGCTGGCCAGGAGGAGCGTGATCGCCCCGATCACCCAGGGAAGCCAGCGGCGGCGGACGCCCGCGTGGAGGCGGTCGGCCGTTTCGGCCCCCAGTTCCTCGGCGGCCGGCAGGAACGCGAACCGGGCGAACAACAGGCCGCCGAGGGCCGCGATCGCGGCCAGCACGTGGGCCCAGCGGAGCAGAAGCGTGACGGGATCCATGGCGGGGTGTTCCGGGGGTGGCTCGGCGGGGATGGCTCGTCCGGCATCGTCCGGGAGCGCGGGGCATCGGCGAGGCAGATCGTACCCGATTCGACGGGGCCGCCCAGCCGCCGCCCGGCGGAACGGCGGCGGGGAGTGGCGACCGCCGGGCGCTCGCCGTAGAGTTCGGGCATCCGGCCACGGGGCCGGATTCCTCCGCCCGCCTTCGGTCCCGCCGCATGGATCCTCTGGCCGACGATCACCTGCCTGGTGCCAGGCCCCACGAGCGGTGGATGCGGCTGGCCCTCGATGAGGCGCGGGCGGCCGCGGCCGAAGACGAGGTGCCCGTGGGGGCGATCGTGGTCGCGGCGGGACGGGTGATCGGCAGCGGCCACAACCAGCGGGAGCAGCTCGCCGACCCCACCGCCCACGCGGAGATGATCGCGATCACCCAGGCCGCCGCCAGCCTCGGCTCCTGGCGGCTGGAGGGCTGCACGCTGTACGTGACGCTCGAGCCTTGCCCGATGTGCGCGGGTGCCATCCTGCAGGCCCGCGTGCCGGTCGTCGTCTGGGGTGCGCCCGACCCCAAGGCCGGGGCGGTCGAATCGCTCTACCGACTGTTCGGCGATTCCCGGCTCAATCACCGGGTCGAGCACCTGGGCCACGTGCTGGCCGACGAGTGCGGCCGGCTGCTGACGGAGTTCTTTCGCGGCAAGCGGGCCTGAGCCCGGCCCTTCAGCCGCGGCGGTCGAGCGGCACGAACTCGCGGCGGGTCTCGCCCGAGTAGACCTGCCGCGGCCGGCAGATCTTCTGGGTCGGCGACCGGTGCATCTCCATCCAGTGGGCGATCCAGCCGGGCAGGCGGCCCATCGCGAACAAGACCGTGAACATCTGGACCGGAATGCCCATCGCCCGGTAGATCACCCCCGAGTAGAAGTCGACGTTGGGGTAGAGCTTCCGCTCGATGAAGTACTCGTCGGCGAGCGCCACCTCCTCGAGCTGCTGGGCGATGTCGAACAGCGGATCATGCCGCGCGATTTTGGCCAGGAGCTTGTCGCAGGTGGCCTTGATGAGCTTCGCCCGCGGGTCGTAGTTCTTGTAGACGCGGTGGCCGAAGCCCATCAGCCGGAAGCCGGAATCCTTCTTCTTGGCGAGGTCGACGTATTTCTTGACGTCGCCGCCGTCGGCCACGATCCGCTCGAGCATCTCCACGCAGGCCTGGTTGGCTCCGCCGTGGAGCGGGCCCCAGAGGGCCGAGATGCCCGCCGAGATGCTGGCGAACAGGTTGGCGTCGCTGGAGCCGACCATCCGGACCGTGCTCGTCGAGCAGTTCTGCTCGTGATCGGCATGCACGATCAGGAGCATGTCGAGGGCGTCGGCGAAGTCGGGGTCGATGTGGTACTCCTCGCAGGGCACCGCGAACATCATGTGCAGGAAGTTCTCGCAATACGAGAGGTCGTTCCGCGGATACATCAGCGGCTGGCCGCACGACTTCTTGTGGCTGTAGGCGGCGATCGTGGGGAGCTTGGCCAACAGCCGGTGAACGCTCAGCTCCACCTGGCGCGGATCGCGGACGTCGAGCGAATCCTGGTAGAAGGTCGAGAGCGCGCCGACGACGCTGCCCGCGATGGCCATCGGGTGGGCGTCGCGGGGGAAGCCGCCGTAGAAGCTCCGCATGTCCTCGTGGATCATGGTGTGGTGCGAGAGCGACGTGCGGAAGGCGTCGAGCTGGGCGGCACTGGGGAGCTCGCCCTCCATCAGCAGGTAGGCCACCTCGACGAAGTCGCACTTCTCGGCCAGCACTTCGATCGGGTAGCCGCGGTAGCGCAGGATGCCCTGCTCGCCGTCGAGGAAGGTGATGGCGCTGGTGGTGGAGCCGGTGTTGACATACCCCTCGTCGAGCGTGATCAGCCCCGTCTGGGCCCGCAGCTTCGCGATGTCGATCGCCCGCTCCCCTTCGGTGCCCACGACGACCGGCAGCTCGTGCTCGTGGCCGTCGTACGTCAGCCGGGCCGTGCCGGCGGCCTGGGTGCCCGGCCAGGGGGGAGTCCAGTCGCCGGCGGAGCGGGGGGCGGCCTTGGGGGCGGCAGGGGGCATGGCGGGTGGCTCCTTCGGTCGGGCGCGAGCGGCCGGTGAGGCAGGGGATGGGGCGGCCGCCTCCGAGCAGACCGGAGTTTAGCCGCGGCGCAGGAGTGCGGCAATCAGCCGCGGTCGGGCCGCGGCGTGGGGCGGCGGTCTCGTCGCGGCCGGCCGCCGGCGTGCTCGTCAGCGGGGCGCGGTCGTGGGCCGGCCGGCCGTGAAGGTCGGCTGCGCGGCCGAGCCCGTCGGGTCGTCGAACACCGTCCAGACGGGCGTGCGGGCCCGGAGCTTCGCCAGATAGTCGTCGCTCGCCTGCCGGCGCTTGTCCAGCACGAGCTGGTCGCGAATCCCCACCTGCGCGTCGAGGAACGGGGTTCGGCCGGCGGCTTTCCGTTCGACGACCCGCACGATGTGGAGCGCTTCGCCATCCTCGATGATCGCGCTGAGTTCACCGGTCGGCAGGGCGAAGATCGCCTCGTCGAGCTTCTTGGAGGCGAGGCTGCCCTGATTGGTCCAGTCGAAGCCGCCCCCCTGCGCGGCGGTGGGGCCCTCGGAGCGGCTCTGGGCCACTTCGGCGAACGGCCGGCCGCCGAGCACCTCGTTGCCCATCGCGGCGAGCATGTCCCACGCGGCCGCCCGCGACCGCTTCAGGCCCATCTTCACGGTCAGCACCTCGAACCGCGCCTGGGCGGGAAACTCGTATTCCTCGAGGTGGTTCTGATACCAGGCGATCAGTTCGGCGTGCGGGATCTCCTCGTCGCCGCCCACGTTCTTCCGCAACCACTCCTGAGCGAGTCCGCGCTCGAAGAACAGCTCCCGCATCCGGTCGAGCGTCATGCCCCGTTGCCGGAGCCGTTGCTCGAACTCGAGCGAGTTGGCCGCCCCCTCCTGCCGCATCATCTGGGGAAGCTGTTGCTCGTCGAAGGCCTTGTCGACGTTCTTGCGGATCTCCGGCAGCTTGTCGGCCGGGATCTCCCGGCAGGCATCCACGTAGACGAGCAGCGTCTCGATGTGCTGGTCGATCACCTGCTGGCAGATCTGGAGCCGCAGCTCGCGGACCTTGTCGGGCGGCAGGCCGGGGCTCACCTTCTCGAGCCATTCGAGCGCCTTGGGGGTAAGCAGGTCGGCCTCGAGCACCACCTCGGGCCCGACGCGGGCCACGACGAGGGCCGCCTCGAGCGAGTGGACTTCACCCGCCTCGGTGCCGGGCGGCGGCTCGACGTAGTGCGCCGGCTCGACGCCCCCCGCGCCGGCGGCCGTGGGGATCGGCTGCGGCGAGCCGAGCGGCTCCAGCGGCTCGTCGGGGTTGGCCCGGATCGTGGAGAGCACGTGCCGGGCCGCGTTGCCGGGGGCCAGGCCTCCGGGCCAGCCCGCCGGCCGGGTCACGGCCGCGGGCACGTGCGGCACATGGGCCGGCGCGGTGGCGTCGACGGGGTTGGTCGGGAGCGTGGCGGGCGCGGAGGGACCGGCGGATTCCGCCAGCCCTTGCCCGAGACAGGCCGCCGACTCGAGGAGCGCGGCTCCCGCGAGCAGGGCGAGGGCGAGGGATCGCGGACGTCGGATCACGGGCATCGCGCACCGGAAACGGGGAACCGCCGGGGAACGGCGGATTGGGGCGGGACTATAAGAAGGCCCGAGCGGCTGCCGCAAGGCCGTTCCCGCCCCGCCAGCGGGCGAAATCAGCCGCGCACGTCCGCCGCCGGCGGCTCACTCCGCCGGCTCGGTCGTGGCGGCCGGGGGCGCGACCCGGAGGCGGATCAGCCGGTTGCCGTCCTTGGCCACCACCTCGAACCGGAAGCCGTCCAGGTCGTAGGTTCCGCCCACGTCCGGAATCATTCGGGCCGCATGAATGACCAGGCCGGCGATGGTGTTGGCCTCGGCGTCGGGCAGGTTCCAGTCGAGGGCCCGGTTGAGCGTGCGGATGGCGAGGGTTCCGTCGACGAGGTAGCTGCCGTCGGCCTGCGGCTCGATCGCCCGCTCCTCGCGGACGTCGAACTCGTCGGTGATCTCGCCCACGATCTCCTCGAGGATGTCCTCGAGCGTGATCAGTCCCTGGAGCGCGCCGTATTCGTCGACCACGAGGGCGAAGTGGGTGTGGCGGCGGAGGAACTGCCGCATCTGCTCGTCGAGCGGCGTGGTCTCGGGGATGAAGTAGGGGGGCATCGCGACCTCGAGCACGTCGAGGTCACGGAGGGCCGCCCAGTCTCCCTGGCCGGCCCGCAGCAGCCGGTCCATCGCCCGCAGCAGCTCCTTGGCATGGATCACGCCGAGGATGTTGTCGTCGGTGCCGCGATAGACCGGCAGCCGGGTGTGGGGGCTGGCCAGCACCTGGGCGACGATCTCGGCGGGGGCGCGATCGGCGTCGACCATCTCGATCCGGCTGCGGTGCTTCATGATCTCGGAGACGGTGCGCTGGGCGAGATCGAGGGCACCGAGCAGGCGGTCGCGATCCTCCTTCTCCATCGCGCCCTCGGAGTGGCCCAGCGCGATCGCGCCCGCGATCTCCTCGTGGACGGAAAGCACGTGGCCGCCGGGCTCGGTCCTGACGCCGAACACGGCGAGCACGCCGCGGACGAGCGATTGCACGAGCGAGATCACGGGGCCGAACAGCCAGATCAGCAGCCGGATGGCGGGTGCGACCCGGGCGGCCGCGGCCTCGGGGATCGTGATCGCCAGCGTCTTGGGCAGCACCTCGCCGAACACGAGCACCAGCACCGTCATCACGACCGTGGCCAGCGCGACGCCCGCCGCGCCGAACCTCCGCGTCAGCAGGGCCGTGGCGAGCGAGGCCGCCGCGATGTTGACCACGTTGTTGCCGAGCAGGAGCGTGCCGATCATCCGCTCGTCGTCCTCCTTGACCGCGAGGGCCGCCGCGGCGCCGCTCGAGCCCTTGTCGGCCTGCGCCCGGAGTTTGCCCCGGGAGGCGGCGGTGAGGGCCGTCTCCGACCCGGAGAAGAAGGCGGAGAGCAGCAGCAGCCCGAAGATCGCGGCGGCCGTCAGCCAGAAGGTGGCGTCGAGAAACGCCAGCGAGTCGAGCAGGCTGTCGGGCATGGGCGGCGGTGGAGCGGGCTCCCGGGCGGGTCCGGGCATCGTGGCCACCCGGGAGCATGATCCTACCCGATCCCTCATCCAACGGCGACCGGCTCCGGCACGGTGCCGCCCGCGGGGATCAAGACCCCCTGGAGCCGCTGCGGCTCGCCGATCGCCTTGAGAATCAGGTCGCCGTAGCCGAGCAGCAGCTCGGCCCCGGGCGTTTCGATGATCCGCGCCTCGGCGCCGCTCGACACCCGCAGGCCGATGCACGTCGGCAGGTTGGCCTTGATGGTGCCACTGATCACGTCGCGGCGCGGTGTCTGGGTGGCCAGGATCAGATGGATGCCCGCGGCCCGGGCCTTCGCGCCCAGCCGGGCGATGGCGGCCTCGATCTCCCGCCGCTCGTCGCTTTCGGCCACGAGGTCGGCGTATTCGTCGCAGACGCACACGATCCGCGGGATCGTGCGGCCCTCGGCGCGGATCAGCCCGCGCAGATCGTCGACGTGGGCCTCCGCCATCCGCCGGTAGCGGTCCTCCATCTCCTCGATCAGGCCCTCCAGCACGCCGAGCGGCGGCGCGTCGTCGGGAAACACGAGCGGCTCCCGGAGGTGCGGCGAATCCCGCCAGGCCGTGAAGGCGTTCCGCTTGGGATCGATCAGCAGCAGCTGCAGCGTCGCGGGCGTGTTGGTCTCCACCAGGCTGGCGATCGCCGCCCGCAGCCAGATGCTCTTGCCGCTCCCGGCCGTCCCGACCACCAGCACGTGGCAATGCTCGGGCTTGGCCAGGTCGATGAACACCGGGCGGCCCTCCAGGTCGACCCCGACCAGCACCAGGGAGTTGCCCTGCAGCGGATCGGTCGGCGGCAGCAGTTGCCGGAGGTCGGCGAACGGCACGGCGAACCGGTCCGGCCGCTCGACGTCGACCGCGATCAGTCCGCCGAACCGCTCGATCATCGGCAGGTGCCGCAGGCTCATGCCCAGGGCGATCTCGTCGGTCAGGCCCGTGAAGTGCGCCACCTTCGCCCCCTCGGCAGGCCGCACCAGGAACCGGATGAACGTGGGCCCCAGGAGCGGCGGGCCCTCGAGCGTGGCGGCGAGCCCGTAGTGGCCGAGCACCCGCAGCAGGTCCTGCTGCATCGCCAGGTGCTGCGGGGTCAGCTCGGTCCACTTCCGCGACGGCACCCGCGGGCCGTCGCCCGCGGTCGGCCTCGCCACGCCGGCGATCCTGCCGATCGCCGCCTTGACGGTGGCCTGCGTCGCCCGCAGTTCGTCCCCCGCGATCCAACGTTCCTTGAGCTCGGGGGTGAAGGACACCACGCGGGTCTGTTCGGACGCCGGCTCACTCGGCGTCAGCAGCATCCCGTAGAGCGCCGCCATCGCGGAATCCGCGTTGTTGGGCATGCCGACCGTGCGCAGCATCACCACGCACCAGTCGGTCGTGGGCGGCACGCGCACCATGGCATCGACGCGGCCGCTGAGGACCACGCTGTCACGCCACGACGGTTCGCGCAGTTCGGCCCGCAGCGACTGCTCGTAGAGGGCGATGTCGCGAGTGGCGTCGAGCGACCCGTGCCGGCGGTGTTCCTCCAGCAACAGCGTGGCCAGCCAGTCGCAGAGCCGAACCTCGGCTTCCCAGAAGGAGGCCACTTCCTCCGGGAGCTGGGACAGCACCGCCCGGTCGCGTTCCAGGAGCGGCCCGACGAGTTCCCGATAGACCGCGTCGACGAGCGCCGCCTTCCAGGCCGGCTCGCCGGCGGCGACGTCTTCCAGCACCGCGTTCACGAACAGCGGCGAGGCCGGGCTGAACAGGGCGGCGACGGTGTCGTGGAAGGCGCCGATCAGTTCGGCGATCGTGGCGACGCGGCCGTCACCCGGCGCCAGACCGGCCGCCTCGACGAGCAACCGCTTGCGGATTTCACGGATGCTGACTTCGACCGGCATGGCGTCACCTCCCGAACCGCTCGTAGACGAGCACCACCGGGTCGCCGAGGGTGCCGAAGACCGGCTCGCCGGCCGCGGTCAGGCGGCGAATCTCCTCGGGGGTGGCGGCCGTCGCCTGGGCGATCTCCTCCACCCGCATCAGGTGCCGCCGCTGCAACTGCTCGAGGACGGCGTCCCGCAGCGGCGTCCGGGCCGGCTCCCCGGACGTCGCGCGTCGGGCGGGGCCGTGCTCGATCTCCGCCAGCAACCCGTCGAGCTGTTCGTCCCGCAGGTCGCTGCGAATCCATGCCTCCACGACGTGCGGCGGGATCGTGCGGCCGCGGCATTCGAGCTCCCCGGCATGGGCGTCGGACGAGACCGACCGCACGGCCTCGAGCGACGCGAGCAGCTCCGGCGACGGACAGACCGCGCGGATCCGCGGGATCCCCTCCGCGGTCGCTTCGCGGCCCGTCACCAGCCGTTCCCAATGCTCCCAGGCCCGGCGGTAGGTGTGCGGGATCGGGAGCCGCATGTCCCGCACGAGGATCCGTTCCTCCCGCAGGCCGAGCGGGTGCTGGGACATGTGCTTGAGATGGCTGGCGAGGGCGCCGCCCTCCTGGTTGCAGATGCTGATGCCCACCTGTCGGCCCGGAAGCGAGATCACGAGATCCACGTCCGGCCGCGCCGGCGACGTCGTCACGGGCACGCGCAGCCGCGCGGCCACCATGATCGCCAGGCCGTGCACGAACGTCTCGGTCGTGTCATCCAAGGTGGTCAGGGCGTCGAGCCGGCGGCGCTCGAACAGATCCGAGAGGATGGCCGCGATCGCGGGCGGCTCCCCGAACGCATGGGGGAAAGCCTCCCGGCAGACCGCGATCAGGCGGCGGGGCGTGCAATCGCCCTCGGCCAGAAAGGTGCGCAGGCCGTCGGCTCCGATGGGCCAGAGCGGGTCGGCGTCGCGCCGGGGATCGTGGCGGAGCGCGGGCGACGCGTCGAGGCGGCCGCGGATCAGGGCGGCGGCCTCGTCCGCGGTGATCGGTTTCAGCGGCCGTTCCTCCTGGGCGAGCCGGTGGAAGTCGGCCGCCGTGATGGCCTGCCGCACCAGCGGCCACAGGCCGCTCTGGACGCAGGTGATCAGGAGGATGCTTTCGATCTGGTCCACCAGATCGGCCGCCAGCCTGCCGAAGGCGAAGAAGCCGGTCCGGTCGTCGGGCGACAGCTGCAGCGACTCGATCTGATCGAAACAGAGCACCAGCGGCCGCGTGTCGACGACCAGGCGGGCGAGCTGGTGCACCATCTCGGCGGCGGCCCGCTCCTGGCCGTCGGCCTCGGGGCGGCTGGCGAGGCCGTCGAAGCCCAGCGCCTCGCGGAGCGTGTCCGGCAGGTCGCCCGACTTCAGCCAATGGCTGACTTCCGCCCGATGCTGGTGGAGGAGAAACAGCCGGCCCGCGCGGGCCAGCGAATAGTCGAGGCCGAGCCGCACGCAGACTTCGCCGTAGGCTTCCCGCAGTTCGTCCCATCCCACGGCGTCGCCGCGCAGCCGCTCCAGCCGGGCGGCCGCCTGGGCCGGCTCGGAGGGCTGCCCCGTTTCCTTGGCCAGGGATGCGAGCAGGGAGGATTCGAGCGCGGTGATCCCCCGCTCGTCCTTGCGCAGCAGGTCCCGCACGAGCGACGCCCGCAGGTGACGGTGCATCATGCTGGGCGTGGTGGCCAGCCGCACGTAGCAGAAGAACGGGGGCGGATCGGCCGTCTCGGCCGCGACGGCGGCCCGCAGCCGTGCCAGCAGGTGCGTCTTGCCGCTTCCCGGCGCGCCGTGGATCAGGATGGAGCGTCGCTTGCGTTGCGCGCGGACGTCCGCCAGCGAGGCCAGCAGCAACTCGAAGACTTCCCGGCCGATGCCGGGGACGTTGACCACGGGCCGGGACCAGGCGTCGGCCACGATGCCGTTGTTGAACGGATTGCCGGTGCCCGTCATCGCGCCTCGCCTCGATCGCGGGGCCTGACCTGCAGGGGCGCGGTGCGTGCGTGTGTGTCCGCCGACGGTCCGTGGCGTGTGGTCGTGGGGGCATGCTAGGGGCCGCCGCCACGGCCGGCCAATGGACGCCGGAATCGGGGGGTCCCGGGGGCGGAACCGGGCACCGGACGCTTGCGGCGATTCAGGAACCGACCGCGGTCAACGGCCCGCGTTCCGGCGTCATCAAGGCTCACGCGGACCGCGAGCAGTCCCGGTGTCGATTCCTGGCTTCACGGAGTCTGGCCACCCTCCTGACGGCGAGGCCGAGCATCGCGGCGCCGCCGAGGGCCACCGTCGAAGGCTCGGGCACGACCACGAACTGGTTGCCCTGATCGATCACGACCCAGACGGTCTGGGTGCTCGTGTCCACGCCGTACTGGCCGACCGTCGTGAAGGCGCTCGTCCAGGGCACACCCACGCCCTGGGCCGACGTGCCCACCGGGACGAACTCGCCCCCCGGGCCGGGCCGCTGAGCGATGTTGAGGGCCGCGAGAAGGTCCGCGGGCGCGGTGGCTGAGTAGCTCATCGAGAGCACGAAGGCGTTGCCGGTGCCGGTGCCGGACAACGACAGCACGTCGGAGTATTGGTCGCCGCCGCCGGCCAGGTCCCAGGACCCCGTCAGCGTGGTCCCGCCGGCGGGGACGGTGCCCGCGAGAATCCCCGCCGCGGTCGCAAGGCCGAGCGTGCTCGGGTCGATCTGCCAGCCGCCGAGGGGGGAGAGCCCGGCGAGCGGAGCGGACACGCCGCCTGCCACCCGCAGCACGCCGCCCTGGTTGAGGGCGATCCTGCCCGAGCCGAGCAGGGGAGTGACGCCGAGTTTCAGGGTGCCGCCGGCGGCGATCGTGACGTCGCCGAGGCCGAGGGCCGAGGCGTTGGGGGCCACCAGCGTGCCGGCGGTGACGGTGGTGCCACCCGAATAGGTGTTTTGGCCGCCGAGCGTCAGCAGGCCTGCGCCGCTCTTCACGAGCCCGAGGTTGCTCTCGTTGGTTCCCGCGCCGCCGAGCAGGCCGGCGAACGTCTGGCTGCCGGAGGCGAGGTTGACGGTCAACGTGGACAGGGTCGCCGCCCCGCCGACCACCCGGTTGGCCGCTCCCGATCCCAGGGTGGCGAGACCGGCGATTTCCTGGGCGAACCCGTTGAGGGCGAGGGTGCCGGACGAGTTCGGCACGTTGTCGCCGGTGGTGCCGCCCAGCGTGACCGCGGTCCCGGTCGGCAAGGCGTTGGTCAGCCCGACGCGGAGCGTGCCGGCCGCGACGCGGGTGGCGCCCTGGTAGGTGGCGGCCACGGTGGCGATGGCCAAGGTGCCGTTGCCATCGCCGTCGAGGATCAGGCCACCGGCCCCCGAGACTCCGCCCACCAGGCTGTCGACGATGCGGTCGGAGGCCGAGCGGGTCCCATCCGAACCGACCGCCAGGGTGAATCGGCTGGTGGATGCCAGGGTGATCGGCACGGCGATGGTGGACGTCGCGGCGTTGGTGGCCGTCGTCGAGGTTTCGCCGAGGGCGTGGAGGTAGGCTCCGAACATGGTGGTGATGGTGGCTCCTGCACCGCCGCTTGCGCCGTCGCCATTCAGCGTGAGGCTGCTGCCGGCCACACCGGAGAGGTTGCCGAAGGGGAAGTACGCCGTGCCCGTGAACGACGTCGTATCCCAGTTCAGCAGCGTGCCGCCGGGTTGCACGGTCACCGAGTAGGGCGTGGTGTTGGCGGCGAGGTAGCGGGCGCTGGTGTGCCGGTAGACGCCGTTTTGCACGACCACGTTCGAAAGATTCGACGCTCCCGAACTCTGCAGCGCGAGCGTGCCGCCGCCGGTGATCGTGAGCGTGTTGCCGACCCCCGTGACCAGGCCGCCGGTCTTCACGATGGCCACGCCCGGGGCGATGTCGAGGGTGCCACCCGCCGGTCCGGCATTGAACGTCTGCGTGGTGTCGGAATAGGCCCCGGTGACGCGGAGCGTGCCGCCGTTGAGGTTGGCCGTCACGGCCCCGCCGAGATTGGTCGAGAGAGCGATGCTCAGCACGCCCTGGGAGATGGTGACCGGGCCGGTCTGGGTGTTGGTCCCGGTCAGCGTCACCGTGTTCGCGCCGGTCTTGGACAGCGCGAGCGTGCCGCTCATCGCGTTGGCCAGCGCGAAGTCGTCGGACCGGTTCACGAGGAGGGTTCCCGCGCCGGCGATGCCGCCGGCGACGGAACCGGTGACACCCCCGTTGCCGAGTCGGAGCGTGCCCGCAGAGATCGTCGTGACGCCGGAGGCCGTGTTGGTGCCGGTGAGGGTCAGGGTGCCGCCCCCGAGTTTGGTGACCGCACCGGTGCCGGAGATGACGCCGGCATAACTGCTGTCATTGGAGCGGTTGAAGGCGAGGGTGCCGCTGTTCGCCACGTCGCCGGCAAGAACCCCGCTGGTTCCGCCGCCGCCGATCTGGAGGGTTCCCCCGACGATGGAGGTGCCGCCGGTATGGGCGGTCGCTCCAGTCAACGTCACGGTACCGGTGGCGAGTTTGGCGAGTGCCCCAGCGCCGGAGATTCCGCCGGAGTAGGTGTAGTTGGCGGTGGTACTCAGATTGAGCGTCCCGCCGGTGATGTCCGTATTGCCGCTCGACGTGTAGGCCCCGCTCAGCGTCAGGGCGTTGGGGCCGCTCTTGGTCAGGGTGCCGGTACCGGAAATCGGCCCGGCGATGGTCACGCTGTCCGAGCGGTTCACGACGACCGCGGCATTGTTGACCAGCGGACCGGAGCCGATGGAGCCCGTCGTGCCGCCGTCACCGATCACGAGCGTGCCGGCGCTCACGGTGGTGGGGCCGGAATAGGTGTTGTTCGTGAGCAGGGTGAGGGTGTTCGTGCCCTGCATGGTCAGGCTGCCGCTGCCGGCGAGCGAACCGGCCCCCTGGAACGTGTACGCGTTGGCGACGGTGGCCACCGTCACCGACAGCGGCGCGATCGCGGTGGTGAGGTTGACTGAAAACGGAGTCGTCGGGCCGGCAGCCGTGTCGTCGAAGCGAACCGCGTCTCCCGAGATGAAGTTGGTCGCGTTGCCGTTGTTCGGCCCGACGCCCACCACCTTGAAGTTCATCGTTCCACCGGTGTCGACCGCCGTCCCCGCGTCCCAGGAGTTGTCGATCGCCCCGGTGTAGGTGATGGTGTCCGCCCCGGTCACGTTCAGGTCGACCGACGTGTTGGCGGTGTTGTAGACGAGGCTGCCGGCGCTGCGGCCCGGCAAGGCCGAGAGCGTGAACCCGCTCGTGATCGGCGTCGCGCCGTCGTAGTCGACGAGGACGAACTGGCCGACGGACAGGGTCGACGAGTTGGTCAGCGTGAGGGTGTGTGTGCCGCCGTTGAGGTTCAGGCCTTCGGCGGCGGTGACGTTCAGCAGCGGGGCCGTGGGGTTTCCCGAAGCCAGGGCGAAGCGGAGCGTCGAGCCCGCTGCACCGAGGCTGAGGGTCGGCGTGGTGAAGGTCCCGGGAACCGCGCCGTTGACGACGGTCAGCCCCGCGTTACCGGCCACCGTGGTGCCGCTGGTCGTGCCGAACGGGCTGACGGCGAGGATGCCGGCGGTCACGGTGGTGGGGCCGGTGTAGGAGAGGGTTCCGGTCAACGAGGTGGTGCCCGCGCCGAGCTTGGTGACGCCCCCGGTGCCGGAGACGGCGCCCGCGAAGGTCACGGCATCCGAGCGGTTGAGCGTCAGCGTGCCGTTGTTCGTGACGTCGCCCGGCAACACCCCGCTCGTGCCTCCCGACCCGATTTGGAGCGTGCCACCGGCGGCGATGGTCGTGACGCCCGTGTAGGTGTTGGCGCCCGTGAGCGTCGTGGTTCCCGTGCCCTGCTGCGACACGCCGCCCGTGCCGCCGATCACGCCGGAATAGGTGATGGCGTCTGAGCGATTGAAGGCCAATGTGCCGTTGGTGGTGAAGGCCGTGGCCGTGGGCAGCGAGCCGGTGGTGCCGCCGTTGCCGATCTGCAGGGTTCCCTCGAGGACCGACGCGGCGCCGCTGATGGTGTTCGTGCCCGTCAGCACGAGCGTGCCAGTGCCGAGCTTGCCCCAGGCCACCGACCCGGAGATCACGCCGGATAGGCCGGCGGTGTTCCCCAACGAACTGATCGTGTTGTTGGCCGTGCCGATGACGACGTTGTTGGAAAGCGTGAACGCGCCATTGAGCCGCACGTTGCCGCCCGTGGTCAAGACGGTGTTGGCATTGCTCTGGACCTCGAGCGTGGCGGTGCCGAGGGCGTTCGCGTTGTCGAGGATCACCGCCCCGCGGTTGACACGCACCTTGCCGGTGAGCGTGTT
>Ga0214921_10006408_pt1 | contig 16156 bp, 18 predicted proteins | sample LL1505_MetaG_FD_177992 | JGI IMG/M metagenome (GOLD analysis project Ga0214921, IMG submission 177992) | Freshwater microbial communities from Lake Lanier, Atlanta, Georgia, United States - LL-1505 | ecosystem: Environmental > Aquatic > Freshwater > Lake | place: USA: Georgia | collected...
CTTTTTTTTTTTTGTATTTTTTTTTTTTTTATTATTATCTTCTCTTTTTTCTATTAATAAATTCTTTTCATTTCAAACCAGTCTTACATATATTCGTTTCGGAATTTTGAGTCTTATAGTTTTGTTCTGCATTGAAAATAATCAAGAATTTTTGAAAAATTTTAGAAACATAATTTTTATTACCATTTCTGTTTTAGTTGTAGATTCTTATATCCAGTTAATATTTGATCATAATTTGTTAGGTTTTTATAGAAATGATCCCAGGAGACTAAGTGGACTATTTGGAAACAGATATATTCTTGGAACTTTTCTCTTAAAAATTAGTCCAATACTATTATATTTATTTTTTATTGAAAAAAAAAAATATCAATATTTTATATTATTTTATTTTTTAATTTTTATAGAACCAATTATTTTTTTTTCTGGTCAAAGATCAATTTTTTACCTATCGTTAATTTTGATTTTTAATTTTTATATTTTCATTAGAATCGATAAAAAAGTCATGTTTGCTTCATTTGTAATTTTTTTAATGTTATTTCTAACTCTTAAATACAATAAAACTTATAACGAAAGAATGATCGGCGACGTTATTTCAAACTTTAAATTTGATACCACAATTTCTGAAAGTAATGATTTAAATAAAAAAATATTAAATTTTTCTATTTTTAGTCCAATTCATACTTCTTTGTACTTAACATCCTTAAATATGTTTGAAGATAAAAAAATTATAGGCCAAGGACCTAAAATGTTTAGGATGCTATGTGATCAATATAAAGTAAACGAAATGGGATGCTCCACTCATCCACATAACTATTATATGCAAGCTTTGTCAGAATTAGGATTAGTTGGAATTTTATTTCTTGCTATTTTTTATATTAGTCTATTATATTTTTATTTTAAAATATTTATTACTAGGTTTGCAGAAAATGTAAAAAAAGTAGCAAATTGTAAAATTTTTATTATAATTGGTTTGCTAATAGTGTATTTTCCTTTAAGTCCTCATGGCGATTTTTTTAATAATTGGAATAATATATTAAATTATCTTTTAATTGGTTTTTTAATAAATAAGAATAAAACTAATTATGAATATTAATCTTTCAAATTTTTTTTTAGTGGGTTTTTTTTTTTATTTAATTTTTTTTATTTCTAAAGAGATCAAATTTTTTAATAAAATTCTTGTTGATAAAGAATTTAAAAAACCACAAGGTTTTCATAATTCTCCAATCGTTAGAAGCGGAGGGTTTTTGATTTTTTTAACTACTATTTTTTTATTTATTTTATTAGAAAGAACTAATGCTGAAATTACATTGCTTTACCTAGTTTCAATAAATTTTTTTTTGGGCTTTTTCGATGATACCAAAATATTAAGTAATCCAAAATTACGATTTTTAATCTTTTTAATTGCAAATTTATTTTTAATTATTTTATTTAATATTAAAATTAATAAATTTGATTTTATTTTATTTGACTATTTGAATGATAATTATTTTCTTTTTTCAATATTTTTGTCTTTATGTGCTATATTTTTTGTAATTAATGGGGCAAATTTAATTGATGGATTTAACGGTCTTCTAGCTATTCATGCAATTATAATACTTACAATTTTGTATTATTTAGCAAACAAATTTAATTTATATCATATCCTAAACATTTTATTTTATATTTTGATAATTTTGGCATTTTTTTTAATATTAAATTTTCCCAAAGCTAAATTATTCTTAGGTGATGGAGGCGCTTATTATATTGGCGCTGTAATATCTTACTTTACGATTCTAATAGCTAGAGAGGCTAATGAAATATCACCATTTTTTTTTGCTATTTTAATTTATTACATATTCTTGGAAGTTATTTTCTCTGTTTTTAGAAAAATTTATGAAAAAAAAGATCCATTTCATCCAGATTCAAAACATCTGCATATGTTAATATATTATTTAATAGAAAAAAAATTTAATAAGAATAAACGCAATTATATGACCAGTATCTTTGTGAATATTTTTTATTTAATATCAATTATTCCTAGTTTGTTCTTTTATAAAAATTCAGTAATCTGTCAGTTTTATTTTCTATTTTTAATATTATTGTATTTAACAAGTTATATTATTTTGCGTGTCAAAAATTAATCAAATAGTAATCTTAAATGGTGGCTATGGTAGTAGAGTAAGAAGTATTTCGGGAAATCTTCCAAAATGTTTGATAAAAATTGGCGGCATCCCTTTTTTATTGCATCAACTAGATTTGATAAAAAAAGCAAAAATTAAAAATGTAGTTTTGTGTCTTGGATATAAATCTGAGTATGTAATTAATTTTTTAAAAAAAAATTACAAAGGACTTAATATTAGATTTGTTGTCGAAAAAAAAAAATTAGGAACAGGTGGTGCATTAGTCAACTCATTAAAATATTTAAAAAAAAACTTTTTTTTGACTTACGGTGATTCTTGGTTAAATATTAATTATCATAATTTGCAAAAAATTTTTTTTTCTAAAAATAAATCTTTAATTACTGTAGTTCCTTCTAAAATTATAAAGAATCACGCCGCTAACATTTACATTAAGCGCGGCATCATAAAAGATTATAATAAAAAAAAAATTAATCATAACTATAAATATATTGATTATGGATTAATGATTTTTAAAAAGAAATTATTTCTAAACAGTAAAATAAAAAAAATTGATTTATCGTTTTTTATTTCCAATTTTATTAAAGAGAACCGTATTGTTTGTAAAATTGTTTATAAAAAGTTCTACCAAATTGGTGATTTAAAAGGTATTAAAGAGTTAAAAGAATATTACCATAGACATCATGAACTACCTTAAGCAACATTTAAAAGAACATATAGAAATCGCAAAAAATATCGATTTAAAAAAAATTTTGTTGATTGTGAACTTTCTACATGAATTAAGAAAAAAAAACGGACGTTTATTTATATTGGGTGTAGGTGGTAGCGCAGCTAATGCATCTCATGCTGTTAATGATTTTAGAAAATTATGTTCAATAGAGGCTTATGCACCTACAGATAACGTTTCTGAATTAACAGCAAGAACTAATGATGAAGGTTGGATAACGGTTTTTGAGAATTGGTTAAAAATTAGCAAAGTTTCTAAACGTGATGCATTATTAATTTTTTCCGTCGGGGGTGGTGACATCAAAAAAAAAGTAAGCGAAAATATTGTTAGAGCTATAAAGTACGCAAAAAATCAAAAATCAAAAATACTATCAATTGTTGGAAGAAGCGAAGGGTATGCTGGAAAAAATTCAGATATTTCTATAATAATCCCTAATATAAATAAAAAAAATGTAACGCCGCATTCAGAGGCTTATCAGTCGGTGATTTGGCACATGATAATATCTCACCCAAAAATAAAACAGTACAAAACTAAATGGTGATATCCAAAAGTGAATAGAGCTATTTTTTTTGATAGAGATGGAGTTTTAATTACTGCGCCATTAGGAAAAAATAATAAACCAGAGTCAGCTCAAACTTTATCGAAAATAAATTTGACCCCAGGAATTATAAAACTATGCAGAAATTTAAAAAAAAAATATTATTTATTTATGATTACAAATCAGCCAGATTTTGCAAGAAAGAAGAATACAAAAAAAAATATTAATCAAATAAACATATTTTTAAAAAATAAATTGAATTTGGACGATATTTTCGTCTGTTTTTGTAAATATGATAGTTGCAAAAATAGAAAACCTAATCCGGGAATGTTAATACAAGCAAAAAAAAAATTTAATATTAATTTAAAAAAAAGTTTTTTAATAGGTGACAGATGGAGAGATATAGATGCTGGTAAAAAAGTTGGTTGCAAAACAATATTTATAGATTATTGCTATAATGAAAAATTAAATAATAAACCTGATTATGTTGTTAAAAATGTTAAAGATATTATAAATTTAAAGTTATGAAACCAAATTTTTCAAGATTTAGTATAGCTATTTATGCAGACGGAGCGAATATGAAGGATATTCTGTATTTTAACTCTAAGAAATTTATTAAAGGCTTAACTACAAATCCTACGTTAATGAAAAAATCAGGGATAAAAAATTACCAAAAATTTGCATTAGATGTTTTAAAAATTGTTAAAAAAAAACCTATATCATTTGAAGTTTTTTCTGATGATTTTAAAGAAATGTATAGGCAAGCTAAAATCATTTCTTCTTGGGGTGATAACGTGTTTGTAAAAATTCCAGTAACAAATACAAAAGGCTTATCTTCTTATAAATTAATTAGCAAATTATCAAATGAAGGAATTAAATTAAATGTAACTGCTGTTTTATTGCAAGATCAAGTAAATAATATTGTAAAATCTTTAAATAAAAAAACTAGATCTATAATATCAATCTTTGCAGGAAGAATTGCAGACACAGGAAGAGATCCAATTCCTTTAGTGCAAAAATCTGTTTTGTTAACAAAAAAATATAAAAATATTCAAATATTATGGGCAAGCACCAGAGAATCTTTAAATATATTTCAGGCTCAAAAAATTAATTGTGACATTATAACAGTTACAACTGACATCCTGAGCAAAATAGATATTTTTGGATATGATTTAAAAAAATATTCTTTAGATACGGTTAAAATGTTTTATAATGATGCCGCAAAAGCAGGTTATAAAATATAAAAAATTTTATGATTATTGCTAAAAGTCCCTTAAGGATTTCTCTTGGTGGAGGGGGCACAGATTTGCCTTCCTATTATAAAAAATTCGGTGGTTTTTTAATTTCGGCTACGATTGACAAACATGTTTATGTCTCTATCGCTGAAACTTTTAATAAAAAATTTATATTAAAATATTCAAAATTAGAGGAAGTAAATAATATTAAAAATATTAAGCACCCGATATTTCGTGAAACACTTAAATGTTTAAAAATTAAAACTCCTATAAATATATCAAGCCATGCCGACATACCAGCAGGAACAGGACTTGGTTCGTCTGGTTCTTTTACTGTTTCGCTAATTCATGCTCTATCAAAATTATCAGAATTGAAGATTAAATTTAACAAAACTAGATTAGCTGAAACCGCCTGTAAAATTGAAATTGATATTCTAAGAGAACCAGTAGGAAAACAAGATCAGTATAGCGCCGCTTTTGGCGGTGTTAATGAATATCATTTTATGAAAAATGGTCCTGTAATAGTTAAAAGACTTAAAATTAATAAAAAAATTATGAACAAATTAAAAAAAAATTTATTAATATTTTTTACAGGTTATTCAAGATCTTCATATAAAATTTTAAGAAGCCAAAACAACAAAACAAGAATTCTAGATAAAGAAATGATTTATAATTTAGATGAAATTAAAGAAATTGGCATTAATAGCAAGGAGTGTTTAAAAAAAGGAAATTTAAACGATTATGGTTATATTTTGCATGATCATTGGATGTTAAAAAAAAAAAGATCTAGCAATATATCAAATAAAAAAATTAATTATTTGTATGATTTTGCAAAAGCTAATGGTGCATTGGGCGGAAAATTAATCGGTGCTGGCGGTGGTGGTTTTTTAATGTTTTATACTAACAATCCTATTTTTTTGGCCAGTAAATTAAAAAATCAAGGGCTCAATATTTTAAATTACAATTTTGATTATGAAGGTTCAGTTATAATTTAAGTTTTACGTAATGATAAAATTTCCAAGATTATTAATTTATATATTAAAAACAATTAGAGTTTATGAAACACTAAAAAATATTTACATAAAACATTTAAAATTTTTAGGAATATTAAAAGATGATATAGAGACTAATTTATTTTTTATATTCCTAAATATAAAAAAAAAAAATATTTTTGTAGATATTGGTGCTAACAAAGGCTATAAAATAGACCAGGCGATATTAGTAAATAGACACACCAAAATATTAGCTTTCGAGCCATTTTATAAATATTATATTTTTCTAAAAAAAAAATATAATAAGAATTTACAAGTTTCTTTATTTAATAAAGCAGTAGATAAAAATATATCTACTAAGTACTTTTATTATAACAATAAAAAAATAGATGCAGAAGCTTTCAGCTTAATTAAAAATGAAAAATTTAATAAAAAAAAAAAAGTTTTTACTACAACTCTTGATAAAGAATTAGAGAATACGAACATAGATATAATTAAAATTGATGTAGAAGGATCTGAATATAATGTTTTGCAAGGATCCATAAAAATTATTACAAAAAATAAACCGGTACTATTTATTGAGGCAACCCATAAAACTCTTTTTGATGTTAATTTATTTTTACTTAAAAATAATTATTTATTATTTATTTATGAATATAATATTTTTAAAAAAAAATTAAATAACAATTGGGTTGAGGGTAATGTTATAACTAACGATAAGTATAAAAAAAAGTTATTTACTTTATCAAGCTTTATAAACACTAAGAAATTTTTTATGGTTAACTTGGTATGTGTTCACAGATCTAGGCTTGAAGATTTAAAAAAGATAACAATCGGGAGCTTGAATATAATTAAATAATAATTATTTAAGATTGTTTAATTCAATTAAAATAAAATTATCATCTCTAAATTTTACTGGAAAATTAATATTCTTTTTATAATTAACTAATAACAGCCATTTAGTGGAATTTTTATTAGTTAATAATTGGTCCTTAAATTCTGGCATAATAATACTTAAGTTTTCTTTATTTATTTCAAAATTTTTAATAATTTTGTAAGAATTGTGTGCATTATCTAAGTGAAAAAGTATTTTAGTTATTTCTCCGATATGCTTTTCTTCGTCATGAATAATTAATATGTTTTTATTCTCTTCAAGAAGTAATATTTTTTTAATATCTTTAGCAATAACATCATAAATTGTTGGTTTTTTATAGTAAAAAAGTTCTTTATTTGTAGGTATGCTAGTTAATAAAAATGTTATTGTTAAAAAAAAATAACAATAAAATTTTATCGCAGCTTCTTCATTGTAAAACCATGTAATTACAGATAGTAAACTTAAAATTCCAAGAACATTAAAAACAAAAATATTATAAGAAAATCCTCTGTAGAGCGGTCCATCAACCAGATGCTCAGTTGGTAAGTATTCTTGCAACTGCGTGAGTAGAGCATAGATAATACATATAATCACTCCTGAAGATACAATTGCTTTCTTTTTTAATGTAATTTTTATCTTTAAATTAGATATTTCGTTAAAGACTAAGATTATTAACAATGGAAAAAGAAAGTAAAAATATCTAGTATTTAATCTAGTTGATTTTTCATGATCCAAAAAGAAAGAAGCCGATCCAGTAAATAGACCGTAAATAATTATTAAAGTTATAAAGCTCAAAAGAGTTAATATCGATAAATTTTTATTAAAACTTTTTACCATTGGCGTGAAAATATTTTTTATTGATAAAACAATCGGGAGGCTAAATATTAAACATAAAAACAATAAATTACCTTTTATATTAATTAAAGAATTATTTAATATAATTTTTAAATTATTTAAATTTTTCGGAAAATAATTATTAAGTTCTTCATTATAACTCTTTCCAAAAATAGTTAAAAATTGTGTTTCGAAACCAATAAATAAAATTTGAAAAATATATTTTGTTATAAAAAAAAATAATATAAAATATATTATATAAAGTAATATATTTCTAATTTCTTTTTTTTTATCAGTTAAAATTAAATATGTGATAATGCAAGGTGTCAAAAAGATAGCATGTGGCTTTATTAGAGACATTAAGCCCAAAATAATACTGAAGTATATCCAGTAATTTTTTTTTTTATTTTTATTATTAAATATAAAATAAATAAGAAACCAGAAAAAACAAAAGTATAAACTTTCCGGCATAAAATAAGCTGTATAAATATTTAAAGGTCCTAATAAAACTAAAAAGCATATTGAAAACGATTTGATAAAAGAAAAATGTTTTCGGCAGATTATATAGATAAACAAACATCCTGTGCTAAAAAATAATGTATTTAAAAATCTTCCACATTCTAAGAAATTTTCACCACACAGATTTGTAGTTTTATAAATAAGATAAAAAATGTAAGATGGAATTGTTATATTTTCGAACTCTATTAATCTTGCAAAATAACTATGAAATTGCTCATCTGTAAAAACAGATGGATATAAATTAAGATTTCTTAAAAGAATAATAATAATTGATGAAATAATAGAAAAGAAAAGCAATTTATATTCATTCTTTTTTAAAAATGAAGATAATAAGTTATGAATATTTTTAATCATAAAATTTTAAATAATGTTTAATAAAAATCTTATCAAATATTTATTTGTAATATCATTTTTAATTATTTTTATAGAATTCACTTCTTTCATTATGTCAGTAAATAATTTATTGCTAGCAAATATTACGCCAAATTTTTATTTAAAAAATAAAGTTAATGATATTAGCAAATTTTGGACAGAAGAAGAACCATGGGGAGCATGGCATAAAAAAAATTTTTCTGCAAAATATAAAACAAAATGTTTTGAAGTAAACTATTCTTCAAATGAATATGGTGCCCGCGACAAATCATTTCAAAATATAAGTAAAAAAAATAATTTTATTTTAATTGGGGATAGTTTTGCTGAAGGCTACGGAGTTGATTATGATGACATGTCTAAATCTTTAATTGAAAAAGAAACAGGTTTAAATATTTTAAATTTTGGAACTTCAAAAGACTTTGGGCCAGTTAATTATTATTTAATATATGAAAAGTTAGCAAAGAATTTTCCACATGAAGGAATTATAATTTTTTTATTACCTAATAATGACTTTAGAGATAATGATTATAATTACTTTAAGAAAACCAAAAATAGCAATTATGATTTTGGAGAGAGATATAGACCCTACTACAAAAAAAATGATAACAGTTTTGAAATATTTTATCCTGAGAAGGCTATTAAAAATTCTGATAATAGAAGTTTGTTAAAAGACTACTTTTGGTTTTACAATGTTTTAAGAACAATTAAAATTTTTATAATATCTAGTAAACAAAAAGACATTAAGCGTGAGCAAATACAAAATTTAAATGCAGAATCTTCAGTTTATTCTGGTTATTTTGTTCCAACTAAAGAACAGCAGGAAGCCACAATATACTTTATAAAAAAAAATTATTAATTCAGCAAAAAATAAAAACATTTATTTAATTTCAATACCTCTGGCTGATGATTATGAAAATATAAATATTAAAAATATAGATAGGAATAAAATGTTATGGTGGTCAACTTTTAAAAATCTTAACTCTTCATTGTCTAATTTTTATTTTATTGATTTAGCTGATTATAGACATGATGACTTTAGCTCATTGTTTTACCCAGATGATTGCGATGGACATTGGAATATAAAAGGGAATATTTGGGCAGCAAAAATTATTTCTAATTACATAAATAAAAATAAGAAAGATTAAATAATAATATTTATGTTTTTAAAAAAATACGATTATATAGATTTTTTACGCGGAATAGCTATTTTGCTAGTTATAATAAATCATATTCCACATACGGATTATATTTTTAATGAATCAACACCATTTATTATAAAAAAAACATTATTAGCTGGAACCTATGGTGTTCAACTGTTTTATATAGTTTCAGCATTTACTCTTTGCAATTCAATGGAAAATCGAAATGAAAACAATTATAAAAATTTTTATATAAGAAGAATATTCAGAGTTGTACCATTATTTTATCTTGGAATAATTATTTATTATTTATACTACTATTTTCGTTCTAGTCATTTATTTGATTTTCAAAACTTTTATACTTTAAAAAATTTAATTTTAAATTTATTTTTTATTAATAATTTTATACCTCCTGGCATATCCTTCATCCCAGGCGGAGAAACGATAACTACTGAGTTAAATTTTTATCTTATTTTTCCATTTTTATTTTATTACTTAATTAAAAAAAAAAAATTATTTATCTCAATAATTTTTATTATCCCAATTATGTTAATTTTAAATTTAATTTTTCATAAATTTTTTAATTTTTATGATTTCGGCCAAATTGGTTTTTATAGAACAATTTATGTTCAATTATTTGTGTTTTTATTAGGGTTCTTATTTTATTATTTAGTAAAACAAAAAAATTTTAAAAAAGCTATTTTAGTAAATAAAAAATATTTTATATTCATTATACTAACATTTATTTTCGTTATTTTAAATAACAAGATAAACCCCGAGTATTTTTATTTTAAAAATTTGATTATTATTAGTTTTATATTGCTTTTTTTTTCATATTTAATCTTTTTAAAAAAAAAATTTTTAAAAAATTATTATTTATATAAATTAATATGTAATTTTGGAAAAGTGAGTTACTCAATGTATATTTTTCATTGGATTGTTTTAGATGTAATTACTTATGTAATGAATTTTAATATAATTTTTAAAAATTCTTTTTTGAATCTTTTAACAGTAATTTTAAGTGGAATACTTATAACTTATTTTATTGCATTAATTTCTTATAGATCTGAAAAATTTTTTATTAATTTTGGAAAAAAATTTAGTTAAATTTTTATTATGAAAATAGCTTTAAATGCCTCAACACTTCTCACACCTAAAGCTGGGATTGGTCTCTACGCAGATAAGATTGCCAGGGCTCTTATCATTAATCCAGATTACGATGTGCATTTATTTTTTAAAGGATATTGGTCTAAAAATTTTATTAAGCAAAATAGTAAAAACTTTTTATTTAGTAAATTGATTAATAAATTAAAATCAAAATCTTTAAGATTTGAAAATGTAATTGATACCTTTTATTTTAATAAATACGTCAGAAGAATAGATATCGATTTATATCACGAACCAAATTTTATCCCTTATGAGACATCCATCCCAACTTTAATTACAATACATGATCTATCTTGGATACATTATCCAAATTTCTTTTTTAAAGAAGAATTAATAAAATTTAATAATTATTTTTTAAAATCTCTTTCAAAAGCAGTAAATATAATTACTCATTCTAATTTTATTAAAAAAGAAATATACAATAATTTTTCTTATCCCTTGGATAAAATTTTTGTTGTTAATGAGGATATTGGTGAATTTTTTTTTCTAAGAAGAGCAGTGGATTGCACAAGTGTTTTAGATAAATATAATCTTAACTATAAAAAATATATTCTTTGCATTAATACTCTAGACCTTAGAAAGAATTATAAAACTTTAATTAGAGCATACAATTCTTTAGATAAAAAAATTCAAGAGGAGTATCCCCTTGTAATTATTGGAATGAAAGGAAGATATTTTGAAGCTACTATTAATTTAATTAACAATTCTTCAAATGTTATTTATTTAGGCCATCTACCAACGGATGAACTATCAATAATTTTGTCTGGTGCCGCAGTTTTTACTTATCCATCCCTTTATGAAGGTTTTGGAATATCTCCTTTAGAAGCAATGGCATCAGGAGTTCCGGTGATATGTTCTAACACATCTTCTTTGCCAGAGGTTATTGGAGATGCAGGAGTGTTAATTGATCCGTTAGATGTCGATCTTTGGTCTAAAGAGATTAAAAATATAATTTTTAATAAAGATATAAAAGAAAATTTAATAAATTTAGGATTAAAAAGAATAAAATCTTTTCCAAAGAACTCATGTGTTAATCAAATACTTGATATTTACAAACTAATACTCAAAAATAGATTGTAATACTTGATTGAGAAATATTATGTAAAAAAATAATAAATTTTTTATTTTTATAATATATTTTTAGCTTAGTTTATTTAATTGATAATTTTTTGGTTGCGGGGCTTGGATTTGAACCAAGGACCTTCAGGTTATGAGCCTGACGAGCTACCAGACTGCTCCACCCCGCGATATAAAATATTTTATATAGTTTGAAGTTATTTAAGTAAATAAGAATATATATTTTATTTAAATTCTGATTTTAGTCTTTCAAATAAAATATTTGCAACAAGTAAATTTCCATTTTTATTAAAATGATCATCAATTAAATAGTAATATTCTTGATGATTATTTTTAAGATGTGGCAAAATATCAATAGTTTCAATTTCGTTATCTTTAGCCCATTTTATGATATTTTTTTGCAAGTTATTATTTACAATATCATTTCTAGAAACATTAAAATTCAATTCCTTTTTTAGATAACTTAAATATTTTTTATTAACTTGATATTTAGAAGGAATGATTACAAGTATAAATTTTGATTTAATCTCTTTTGCCAGCTTACTAATTTTTAAGAGATTATTTTTTGTATAATTATTGTTATTAAAATCTTTAGTAAAATTCTCATATAACTGATGAGTGTCCTGCGAACCTCTTGGGAGGATATATGGATTGATCAAGTTTTTGTTAAATAAATCTCTATATTTTTGATTTACTTGATATTTATCTGCAATATTTTTTGTATTATTATTTTTATAAAAATATTTAGATAGAATATTTAACATTTCAATGTCCGAAACGAGAGAAACAATTTTTCCTTTTAAACCAGAACTAAAAGACGAGATAATGTCATTATCAACATAAAGAAAAACAACAGTAACTTGAGGATCTAAATATTTAAAATTTTGAAACGTTTTTAAATAATTAGCTGGTTCTGCCCCTGGAATTCCAAGATTAAAAACTCTAATATTTTTTTTATTTTCGATTTCAAATTTTTTTTCTACAATTCTATTAAAAGTATAATCGTTATCGACCGCTGACCCAAAAACAAAAGAATCTCCTAGAAAAATTACTTTATTTTTTTCATTTTTATCAAACTGCTTGTCTCTAAATCCAAAATTATTATAAGAATAACTTACTTTAAATTCAAAATTTTCAGCTTTTATAGTTTTGTTATTGTTTGAAAAATTATTATATTTTTTTAATAAAATTTCACAAAGTATCAGTCCTAAAAATAATATAAATAAAAATATTATTAGATTTTTAATATTTTTTTTTACTTTTATTAAAAAATCTGATTTCAGAATAATTAATAAAAATATAATTAGACTAGAATAAGATAAAATATTAATAATAATTAATAAGTTATCAGAATTAATTTTTCCGTCAGTAGTGAATTTTTCTAAGAATAATGGATTTAATATAATAAATATTAAAAGAAATATTCCTGCCAAATAAATTTTATTTCGATTAATATTCTCCATTAAATTAATATTTTCCGTTAAATAATGTTTTTATCAGAGGATTTATTTATATTTTTTTGATATTTTTTTAAAAGTTAAATAATTCTTAATAGTTCCTATATCAATAAAATATTTATTATAAAATTTTCCACAAGCTAAATTTTTTTTAATTAGTTTATTTATAATTTCATCCTCTAATGAAAAAGATTTCTTTTTAAGAAACTTAATAATTTTTTTACTAAAAACGTATACGCCAGCATTCATTAGTTTATTTTTACTTGTATGATTATAAGTTATTTTTCCATTTTTTATATTAAGATTTGATAATTTATTATTGCTTTGGTAATTTTTATTTTTTACTAAACATAAAAAAATAATACTATTTTTTAATTTTACTTTATTTAGTATTTCAAAATTTATGTCTAAAAAACTATCGCCATTACAAAGCAATGTGTTATCTTGAATATATTTTTTTGCATTATATAAGCTACCAGCGGTGCCTAGAGGCTTTTTTTCTATTACGCAAATAATTTTTGAATCATTAATAATGCAATTATGGTATTTTTTAATAAATTGCTTATTTTGGTATCTGCACAATAAAACTATTTTTTTTGGTTTTATTTTAAATATTTTCTCAAATATAAATTCAATAAAGGGTTTTCGATTAAACTTTAAAAGCGGTTTAGGTGTCTTTTTAGTAAGATGTCCTAATCTTTTTCCATAACCCCCAACAAAGATTAATACATTCTTTATCATAATATTTTTTTATTTATATATAAGCTATCTTGATAGTGCATCATTGGGTGTTTAAAATTTTTGATTAAAATAAATTTATTCTTTAATAGATATTCCCCAATTTTTTTTTGCGAATAATTTTTATAAAAATGTATAAATTTTAATTCTAGTAATATATATTTAATTTTTTTTATATTAGATCCTAAACTTTTAATAACTTTCATTTCGTAACCTTCGGTATCGATCTTTAATAATGAAATTCTATTAATTTTTTTTTTTTTAAAAAAATAATCCAATCTTAGTGTTTTTACTCTTTGTGATGAATAATAATTATCCTTACTATTTAAAATAATATTTTTAATTTTGTATAACAAACTATTTTTATCAATTTTTGCCAAAGAGCTTGTAGACGGATCAATATTTAACGCTATTTTTTTTATTTTATTATTTACTGTATCAATCGCAACGTTGTAAATTTTTATTTTTTTATTATTTTTGAATTTATTTAATAAATATTTATAAAATTTCAATTGTGGCTCAAATAAAAAAAAGTTTTTTATATTTTCGTCATTTATAAATTTTCTAGAAAAATCTCCTTTATGAGCGCCAATATCAATAATTGAATCTAATTTAATTTTTTTTAGATAATTAATAATGTTTGCTTGATGTTTTATCTCAGTAATTTTAAATAGATTATTAATAATTTTAAAAAAGTTCATAATTTTTATGTCAATAATGATATTACTTTACAATATAAACTATAATAAGTATAAACCTGCTGCCTGGTGATTATTGCAAAGGAGTAACACCCGATCCCATTCCGAACTCGGCAGTTAAGCCCTTTAGCGCCAATGGTACTTTGTCTTAAGGCACGGAAGAGTAGGTCGTTGCCAGGCTTTATAAATCCTCTATAAAAAATCAGATGAGAAATATATTAGTTGTTACGGGGGGGGCAGGATTTATAGGTTCTAATCTTATTGAAGAATTAATCAAATTTAAAAAATTTAAAATAATAAGTTTAGATAATTATTCCTCAGGATTATTTAAAAACCATATTAAGAGCAAAAGAGTTAAATATTTAAAAGGCAGCACCCAAAACACTGAAAATTTATTAAAAATTTACAAAGATAGTATTCATACTATTTTTCATTTTGGTGAATTTGCAAGAATTTTTCAAAGTTTTAGCAAAATTGAAGAATGCTTTAATTCAAATATTCAAGGAAGTTCAAATCTATTTAATTTTGCATTAAAAAACAAAATCAAATTAATTTATTCTGCAACATCCGCAAGCTTAGGCAATGGAGGAAACGATATGAATTTATCTCCTTATGCATTTTCTAAAGCTAAAAATTTAGAATTGTTAGAAAACTTAAAAAAATGGTTTAATTTTAAATATGAAGTGGTTTATTTTTATAATGTTTATGGCCCAAGACAAATTTGCAAGGGTGATATGGCAACAGTTGTTGGCATATTTGAGGATTGTTATAAAAATAAAAAAAAGTTACCGGTAGTCAGACCAGGAACACAATCTAGGAGGTTTACTCATATTCATGATACTATAAATGCATGTATTTTTGCGTGGAAAAAAAATAATTGTAAACATTATTCTATTGCAAGCAATCAGTCTTTTAAAATTATTGAGCTTGCTAGATTATTTAAAACACGAATTAGATATTTGCCAAAAAGAAATGGTGAACGTTATGCATCTGCTTTAACAAAGATGAATTTGAATAATAAGATTATAAGATTATCTGCAAAAATTAAGATTAAAGATTATGTTAATAGTTTTTTAAGTAATAATTGTTAACTCTTCTTTACAAAGTGTCTTTTAATATATATTTAAGGTTTCTATGAAAGTTGTTAGTTCGTTAAAATCTCTTAAAAAAAGAGATATAAATTGTAAAGTGGTTAGAAGACGAGGAAAACTTTACGTTATTAATAAAAAAAATCCAAAGTTTAAAGCACGTCAGGGTTAAATTTTTATGGATATAGGTTCTCAAAAAGAAACTTGGTCTAATTTTAAAAAATTAACATTCTATATATCAATTGCTATTATTCTTGTTTTAATTTTGATGGCTATTTTTTTACTATAGAATTTTTATTTTAGTAACGGGCTTTTAATTTTTTAAACTTTTTAACTCTTCTTGTGTTTTCGTCTTTCTCTCTCTTTTTTCGCTCAGATGGTTTTTCGAAGTGACTTTTAATTTTTAATAAACGAAATACACCCTCTCTTTGTAATTTTTTTTTAAGAGCTCTTAGAGCTTGCTCTAAATTGTCATTTTTAACTTCTATTTTAATATTTGCTTTCCTCCAAAAAAGTGTCACGATTTAGCATTTTTGGTGTTATATTGTCTATGTTTTTATGAAGCTTTTTAAGCATAGACCATC
>Ga0214921_10006409_pt1 | contig 16153 bp, 14 predicted proteins | sample LL1505_MetaG_FD_177992 | JGI IMG/M metagenome (GOLD analysis project Ga0214921, IMG submission 177992) | Freshwater microbial communities from Lake Lanier, Atlanta, Georgia, United States - LL-1505 | ecosystem: Environmental > Aquatic > Freshwater > Lake | place: USA: Georgia | collected...
ACATATATATTAGAAGACATATTAAATGATCTGTGTAAATATGATACATCAATTATTAATAAACATATCACAATAAATAAAGTATTATCTAATTTAAAACAATATTATAAATTTCAATTAGATATATTGGATAAATATATTGTATCTGATTTATATCTTAATAATAAATATAATTATACTATTAAAAAATATAAATATCAACAAAAAAGAAATGATAGTTGGATATTATTTTATAAATTTAAAATAAGTATAAGATATATAATTCATGATAAACGTCTGCATAATCTATTAGATAATATATTAATACCAATAACTATATATGATAAATTAGTTAATAAATATACTGGTCCAATCAAGTATATCGATGATTATATATGGGCAATAATATACAGATATCAACTTCTTGGTTCAAACAATCATCAATTAGCTGTATTACCAACAATAATGACTCGAATGAATGTTGATTATAATTTAGATTTTGAATGTTTTGCATCATCTATAAATGCAACATTTCCCCATTATTGCTCAATATACTATGATTTAGAAAGGTATTTTGGATCTGTTGGCAATTTTTTTGAGATAGAACCAATTAAAGGAACATTTGGATTTAATCCACCTTATCAGATAGATATAATAAAAAATGGATTAAATAAAATATTAATATTATTAGAAGAAACTAAACATAAATTAACATTTATAATAACAATACCAATATGGGATACTGAAGGTAAAAGTGAAATAAATCAATTATCAAATGAAACTATAAAACAAAATATAGATTATGGTGATTTTGAAATAATAAAGACTATAAAAAAATCAAAATTTTTCATTTGTCTTAAAATGATTTCAAAAGATAATTTTACATATATAGATCATAATTTTCTATTATTTAAAAATAAGACAATTCAAAATACATATGTAATTATTTTATCTAATGATGATATTTCTCAAAATGCATTATTAGATTATAATTTTTATACTTATGCTCAATAATCTTTCTAGCCTATATTTACAAATAAATGATATAAAATCATTTTAATTATTTAAAATAATGAATAATTGTAATGATGATTTCTATAATTATGTAAATAATGACTGGATTACAAATACAAATATACCAAATGATAAAAATAGTTATAATACCTTTCATATATTACGCGATGATACAAATAATAAAATTAAACAATTAATTGAAACATCAATATTGTCCGATAATATAAATTATAAAAAAATTGGTATATTATATAATCAAGGATTAAAGTTAGATAATAATTATAAAGGTGATTTTGACAAAATAAATAAAATACTAAAAAAAATTGATAAATCTAAAACAGTATTAGAATTATTTAATACAATTCTAATTTATAATTTAAGATTTGGTATTACATCGCCATATGTATTTTATCCAAGTGCAGATTACACAGATTCAACAATGAATATATTATATTTATCTACATCTGGCCTCGGATTACCAGACCGTGAATATTATGAAAAAGGTGAAATGAAAGATGAGTATATAGCTTTTTTAAAAGAATATTCTAAATTATTTGATTTAAATATTAATATTGAAAATTTTTATAATCTAGAAAAAACTTTAGCAGAAAAAACTTTTAAAAAACAAGATCAAAGAGATATAATGAAAATACATAATACTATACATTTTAATGATTTTATTGCAAAATATCCACAATTCTATTTTATTATAAATATATTCAAAGTAGCAAATACAAAACCAGGTAAAATAAATATTAATAATTTAGATTATTTCACTTTATTAAATAATCTAATTATAGATGATAATTTAGAATTATGGAAAGAATATTTTAAATTAAAATTTATTCTAGATATTTATGAATATTTATCAGAAAAAATTTATACTTGTTATTTTAATTTTTATGGTAAAAAGATTAAAGGATTAAAAGATGCTGAACCAATTTGGAAACGCTCTATAAAAACATGTGAAAGTTTATTAGGTGATTTGATTGGTAATATGTATGTTAATAAGTTTTTTGATGAATCATCAAAGAAATGTGCTGAAGATTTAATTACTTTTATAAAAGATGAATTTAAAACAGCATTAACTAATAATTGGATGCACTCTTCTACCAAAGAAAAAGCACTCGCAAAATTAGATAAAATGGTATTTAAAATTGGATATCCAGATAAAATAGATAAGGATTATACTAATATGAATATATCAGAAACAAAATCATATTTAGATAATATATTATGGGCTAATATTTTTATAAATGAGTATAATCAATCATTTTTATATAAACCAGTTGATCGTACATTATGGTTTATGAATGCACATGAAATAAATGCATATTATGCACCTCATGTTAACGAGATTGTATTTCCAGCTGGAATTTTACAATCACCTATATTTTCAAAAGATCAAGATCCTGCACATAATTTCGGTGGGATTGGAACTATTATTAGTCATGAAATAACACATGGTTTTGATGATCAAGGGTGTAAATTTGATGAAACTGGTAATTTATCAAACTGGTGGACTAATGATGATCAAACATATTATAAAGAGTTAACAAATAATATTGTAGAACAATTTTCACAATATGAAATTGATGGTTATACAGTTAATGGTAAATTAACACTAGGTGAAAACATAGCAGATATAGGTGGTGTCCAAATTAGTTACAATGCTTATATGAAATATTTAAAAACATATCCTGAATATGATAGAATTATTGATGAATTAACACCATCGCAACGATTCTTCATCAATTATGCTAAAATATGGAAAAATAAATCATATGTTGAAAATACAAAATTAAGAATACTAACTGATCCACATTCACCATGTATATTTAGGGTAAATGGTGTATTAAGAAATATAGATGGTTTTTATAAGGCATTTAATATTAGTAAAACTGATAAAATGTATTTAGATGAAGCAAAAAGAAGTAAAATTTGGAATAAATAATTTATATATATGAGAAATCATTACCATCAAATGCTTCGATCTCTTTAGAGTCTAAATTTATTTTTTTATCATTAAAACTTTCAACATTATTTACTGGCACAGGATCAGATTTTTTACTAGATTTAGGTATTGCTAAATCTTCTTCATAATTAGATGTTTTAACTACTTGTGTTCCATTCATAATAGATAAAATTTGTCCACGTAGTTTTTTTCTAATCTTATCATTATCTTGTGCTTTACTAACTGAAATTTGTATTAATTGTTTATTAATAATATCTTGTAATGACATTTGATCATGAATTTGTGCTAGTAATAAATACACAAGAGCTAGTGCACTGCCTTCATTTTTACTAGGTATAATAAGTTCACCCGATTTTGGCGAGAAATCTAAATTAGGTACAAGTTGTTTCCAGTTTTGATAATCATTCAGTGATGTAAAATTAATTTTGATATAATATTTAAATGGAAATTCATCATCATAATTAACATCTAATCTACTCCATGGATTCGGATTATCAAATTCTGTATATGTTGGTTCAGACATTTTTTTATTTACCGGATTTACTAAACTAGATACTCGTGGATCATTTGGTATATATTTATCACCAAAAAATTTATTTTCTTTATTATATTCAACTTTATCAATATTACTATTTTTGTTATTAAAACTATCAACTTTATTATCAACTTTATTATCAACTTTATTATCAACTTTATTATCAACTTTATTATCAACTTTATTATCAACTTTATTATCATCTTTACCGTTTGAATCACTATTTGCAGGTTTATAACAATTATATAATTCTCTTAAAACTATATATAAAATTATAACAATAAATATAAATTTTAACATACTATTTATTTATCCGAGAAATTATTATATATTAATTAAAGTCTTCGTATGGGTTGTCTGAATATCATTTTAAAATCATCATCCAATTTTTCATCTTGTCCATATTTAATATCGTGAAAATTATCAATGCGTTTAGAACTAGATAATTTTTCGTAAATATTATAAATAACATAACAATTTTTAAAAATATTGGTGTCATAATTATTAATAATTTTAGTATATAAATAATGATCTTTAATTGTTAATTTACTTATTAATTCTGAATTATTTGTCATATTTTTAAACTGTTCGGGTAATTTATTTATAAATTCATCTGGTATAGGATTTTTTAAGAAATTATCAAGTTTCCAATAACCATTTTCGTATGTTATAAAAGGATCTTTAAGATAAATAGTTTTATCTTTAATATATTCATATTGTGTTTTATTATAAAATGATATATATAAAAACATATTTTTAGTATAAACACCTAAATGTGCAAAATTATTAAAATTATTAAATATAATACATTTTTTATAATAAAAAATTCTACCAATTTCAAGAATTAAATCTAAATGATCATGGCTTAAATCTGTTTTTGCATTATGAAAATAAAATTTATTAATATAATTAATTACCATATCTTGACCTAATTCTATATTAATATATGGATAACCATTATTGTCAAATATTGAGAATATCATACCTTCTGTTGTTTTATTATAGTATAATTTTTCATATGATGCTGATGTATCAAACCACATATAATTCATTTTATATTTAATATTATTTATTGTAATACAAATTTGAGAATTTGTATTAACATATCTCTTCAAAAATTCTTTAATAATGAAAATTCTATTTTCACCGTCCATTTGTATTGTTTTAATATCAGTATATTCTTCATCTGATGTAGTTTGTTTTAAACTTTCAATAATAGACCAATCAGTTTCAATTAATTCAAATTCATATTTTCTATTAATAATTTTCTCAAATTCTGGATTTGTATGATAATACTTGAAGTTTTCATTTTTAGAAAGTAATTTTAATTTTGTATTAGGTGGCAATAAGAATTCTTGTTCATTTGGAAATAATGAAAAATTCTCAATAAATAATCCGACACCTTTTTTTCCTTTTGGGATATTGATTTTTATTAATATCAGTCCGAAATGCCCACTTAATCCAGGGCTATAAAAAGGATCTCTAGTTGTAGATATGAATCCTTTATCAATAAAAAAATTACCAACAGGTAAATCATGAATCATGTGATCATCCCATATAAAACGATATATATAATAATCATTTAATAATGGCGGTGCATTTTTAATACACTCAACAATTCTTCTAATCGCAGTTGAATAGAATGAATTAATTGGTTTATCATATCTTAATAATTTATTAAATATAAATGAACCATTATTACTATAGAATGTAATCCAACTAATATTATTAGTATCTATAATATGATTATGGTGAGATTCAATTTCAATAAATGATACATCATTGTTAGATACTGATTTGCAAATACTATAATGTAATGCTTGATCAATTAGTTTAGTTGGATCAATATTAGTTTCAAGCATTTTCATATTTTGACCAAGTTTAATTAATTCAAGTTTTGAATAATATGGTTTTAAATGATTAATATATGGATGGAAACTATTTCTTTTACATATACTAACAGAAAGACCGAGATGAGGACTAAATTTATATAATGTTTTATACGATGTTTCTATTAATGTATTTATATCATAATTATCCATTATTTGTAATAGTTTATTATATTTTTCATATAATTCATTATTTTTATTCTTTTCACATAATAATTTAATCCATTCATATACTTCTTCATTTATAAATCGATAATGGTAATCAATAAGTCGCGTATGAATATTTTTTTTATTAATAGGATATATTGCTTTACTATAAATATCATACATTGGGATATGCTCTTCGTAATTAGATAATTTAATTTTATCTTTTTGATTTACTACTTTTATTTTTAAACTAAACAAATTTTTTATAAAATTATAATCTATTTTCATTTAATAATTATTAGATAAAATTAATATATAATTATATATTAATGTACGAGTATATTATTGCACTACTAGTATTAATTATACTCTATTGGTATTTCATAATATATGATATAAATAAATGTATAGTAATAAGATATAATGATTCTAATACAAAAATACATAAATTTAAATATTTTTAAAATATATATATATTTATTAATTGAAATAGTAATTAATAAATATTTTATAATTAATGAGTGCTTTAAAAGATCATTTTTATTTTTTGTGATAAATATAATTTGAAGAATTTATATTATAAATTTATAATATTTAATTATTTATCAATAATAAGTCAGCAAAGTATATATTGGTGTATATTATTATTTAGTACAATGATAGATAATATTAAACAAGTATACCGATATATTATTTATGTAATTATCTTATTAATAATCTACTTTATATTAAGTATATATGCAAAATATTTATTATATATGTTAAGCAATAAACTAAAAACAGCAAATAATATGTATTTTAAAAATATACGTCTAAATTTACCAAAACAAACATTATTAAATATGAATATATCTTAATATATAAAAGCAGTTGATGAAATTAACATATTATTGCCAATATTTATTAGGAATATAAAACGCGCTAATGATATGCCAGTAATATATATCAAGCTGCTCGTAATTAGTTATAAAATAAGAGACCCCTATTTTTAATAGATTATATAAATCTATATATATAAAGACTAATATTGAATCAAAAAAAATATTAAAACAAACAAGTTTACTAGCTAAATATGTCGAAAATAGTAATAATTTAATAATTAATAATAACTATAATAATAGTTATCATGTAAAATTATCTGATAATATTGAAGATTCAAATATGAAAATGGAACAAAATATATTAAATTTATATTTGTATTCAAATATTGGAAATATTATATTTTTTACTACCATAATATATTTACATCTTAATAAAATAAATAAAAATACATTTTATCTAATGATAATATTTGATGTACTATCTTTAGAGTCGCTTAATAATGATTATTATATACATAATAATAGAATAGATAGAGGAACTACTAGTATTAATTATTTATATCAATTAAAACCTGAAAATAATATAATAATTAAAATCAACAAAATAACAAATATTATTATAAATGAGATTAAATATTCTAATTTACATATAAAAGATAAAATAATTATAAAAGAAAATGAGAATATATTAATCGCAGGTTCATCAGGATGTGGTAAAACATCTTTATTATATATATTAAAAGGTATTGTAAAACCAGAATATATTGATATTACTCCACCTATTAATGAAATTATTAGTCAAACATTTATAACATTACCTAATTTTAAGGGTGTATATTCTGGCTTTTTATATGATATTATTACAAATTATAATTCTGAACCAGATATATCATTAATTAATATAGCAATTAAAAGATCAAAATATTATACTGACAAAAATGAGTATACTGATATTACACACATTAGCGCTGGTGAATTAATGAGATTATATATTGCAAGAATTATCTATTTAATTAAATCATCTGATTCATATAATATTTTATTATTTGATGAAATTGATCAAAATTTAGATGATAATTTAGCAAATGAAATATATGATGAAATATCAATAATATTTACTGATAAAATAATATTATATATCACACATAATGACATGGTAAAGAAAAAAATTACAAAGAAAATATCATTTAATGGTAATAAAGTAATAATGAATTTTTGATTTTATACAAACTTTAAATCTGGATAAGCATCGTAATATATTACATGTTTCAAAAAAAATTCATCAAAACCATATTTTGTTATCGTTCTACCCCATCCAAATTTATGGCTTAGAACTGGCTGATTCCAAAATGTAATTTTATCATTATCATCAAAACAATAAGGATTATTACTAGTCTCTCTTTTTTTACAAATAGATAAAAAACCTTTTATAACATCAACTATATTATAACTAAATTTATAAGGTTTAACCATAATATGACCACCCATAATAGTTGTAAAATTATATGCTTGTTGATGTTGATTAATAAGAACATCTGATGGTATTAAGGTAACTAATTTATAATCATAATTTTTTTCATCATATATAAATACCCAATCCCAATTTTCATCTATATCAGCAATAAAAACAGTCTGATATGATTTATTAGTAATATTCATAAATCGCCATAACATTCCAGGTTGGGCACCAATAGACTCTGATTTCATTAAAAATATATTTAAAAAATTATATTTAGATAATTCTGAAATGTAATTAGATAAATTTTTAGCTAGATATAAATTAACACAAAAATTTTCTTTATTAAATTTATTTAGATTATTAATCAATGAATCATAGTATTTTTTTGTCCATTTATCATTATCTACATCGTATTCATTATCAAAAGTATTCTGACTATTTTTTTTAAATAAAGAGATTGATATACATTTATTTTTTATACTATTAAGATATACTTTTTCTATTTCAAACCAATCATCATATTCATTAGTTAAATTATCCAAACATTGTCTTATTGTAATCTCTTTATATCTCCTACTGATATGTTCATGGCTAAAATTATTAATTTCTACATTATTTTTACAGTTATCCCATTCTATTTTACCATTTATATTATGATATTCATATTCAGGAAAAAAAGTAAAATGATTTAATTTATATTCACCATTTATTGTTAATAACTCACAATATATAACATTTCCATTATATACTATATTTCTAGCAGAATCTCGCCATGAACCAGATGGTTTTTCTGTAGAAAATCCTTCATAAATTGAATTACCCATTATAAATATTCAGAAAAATATTCTTATACAAAATAATACATTGTAATAAATCCATTGAGCACATTAATAAGTATAGATGTTTATATATTTTAAACATTTTTTATTTAATAATATATAAAGTTATAATTATATAATCATTAATGCTAACCAAATATAATACTATTAATGAAATCGGTATCGATGAAGCAGGTAGGGGGCCACTTATTGGTCGTGTATATGCAGGTGCTGTTATTTGGCCTAACATTGAATGTGATCTAATTAAAGATTCAAAGAAATTGTCTAAAAAAAAGAGAGAAAAAGCATTAGATTGGATAAAATCTAATATTACACATTGGGGCGTTGGTTATGCTGAACATTATGAGATTGATCAATATAATATATTAGAAGCCACTAAATTAGCAATGCAACGCGCTATGGATAATTTGAATGTAAATATTAATGATTATGAATTAATTATAGATGGGTATGGATGGTATAAAAAGTTTCCAGATTATAAAGTTCATTCTGTTGTAGATGGTGATAATAAATATTATTCAATAGCAGCAGCATCGATTATTGCAAAAGAATATCATGATAATTATATTAAAGAATTATGTGCAGAAGATAAAGATCTTGATAATAAATATGGATTATTAAAAAATATGGGATATGGAACAAAAAAACATATGGAAGGAATTAAAATGCATGGTATTAGTAATTATCATCGCAAATCATTCAAGCCATGCAATATCACATCTTAAAAATACTTTTAAATAATTTAAAAGCATTTAAATGGTTTAAAGTTTTTTTACATATATTGTGTAATGACAAATAATAATCTAGCAATCGGAATCGATCTCGGTACAACTTATAGTTGCGTCGCTGTATATCAAAATGGACATGTTGACATTATCGCAAATGATCAAGGTAATCGTACTACCCCATCGTGGGTAAGTTTTACCGAGACAGAACGTCTTGTTGGTGATGGTGCAAAGAATGCGGCGCTTACAAATCTTGGAAATACTGTATATGATACAAAGCGTCTTATTGGTCGTCTATTTTCAGATTCAACAGTTCAAAGTGATATGAAACATTTTGCTTATAAAGTAGTTGAAAAAGATTCTAAACCTCATGTTCAAGTAAATTATCTTAATGAAGAAAAACAATTTGCACCAGAAGAAATTGCAGCAATGGTTCTTGGTAAGATGAAATCATATGCTGAATCTTATCTTGGACAAGAAGTTAAGAATGCTGTAATTACTGTTCCTGCTTATTTTAATGATGCTCAACGTCAAGCAACTAAAGATGCAGGACTAATTGCAGGTCTTAATGTCCTTCGTATTATCAACGAGCCTACTGCAGCTGCAATTGCATATGGTCTTGATACATCAAGCAAAAAAGCTAAAAACGTACTAATTTTTGATTTCGGAGGTAAAAATGTTCTGCTTCCTGTGGTTTGAGTCCACTGTTAAATTTGTTTGAATAGATCAAATAAATTTAGTAAATTTGGTTAATTGCTGGAAACTCCTAAAGTTATCTTTACCACAACATAATATGCAAATATAAGTGTGAAGGTTTGAAAAAAAGATAAATATGATTTAAAAAATCTAATGGACAATCAGCATCCAAGCGCTTTTCTTATTAGAATGGCGAAGGTTCAACGACTAGGATAAATAATATCCCACGAAGACCAAAATTAATTTGTAAAATATATTTAAATAGATATAATTATATATAAATAATGCAACAGCCTGCAATTAACAATATTATTAATATCATAAATAAAACCAATTCAGAAAATATAAACATTGATCATTTAGAATGTAAGCTTTTTACCAATAAATATTCTGCTAAAAAAGCAAGCATTTGGTGTCTTTTTTTAAATAAAAAACAAGTAAAAAAAAAAGATCCTTATATATTTACATATAAATGTATATCATGTAGCACTATTCATAAAGTATCGTCAACACAAATGCTTCGTAAAATAAATAAAAATATTGCACGATGTTATTTATGTAGAAATCATGATACAAGTAAAAGAATAGACCAATCTGAATTTATGAAAAATAATAATCCACAAAATAAACCAACCAATGAAGAACAAGTTTGTTCAATTATTGAAAAAATAAATTTTATTAATATAAGAAATGCTAGTATTGAAATGTTTAATAATTATGATGATGATTTTAAAGACAATTACTTTAATAATCATCTAACGCAAGAAGAATATTTAAAGTTATCTAAAAATATTAAAAGTTTAGGTGATGGAAAGTATGATAATTTATTAAACTATGAATATTGGCCAATCTATAAATCAAATAATCAAATGTTATTTACTAGTATTTTTTATGATAAAAGTACTGATACGATCTTTAAAGCTCATCAACCCATGATATATTGTGATAATTGCAATACTATATGGCGTGCAAAAAGCCTTGAAAGATTTAAAAATAATATTAAGATATTTTGTAAAGATTGTTCATTTGTTAATAAAACATTCAAAATTAGGCAAACTAAAAATATTAAAAATGAAACAATATGTTATCAGTCCAAATTAGAATTAAAGTTTATTACATGGTGTAATAACAATAATATCTATTTAACAAATGGACCTAAAATACCATATATTTTTAATAATAAAGAACGATTATATAAGGTTGATTTCCAGATTAATGATACTTTGATTGAGGTAAAAGACAATCATGTATGGCATAAAAATGCTATTAAATCTGGTAAATTTAAAGCAAAAATGGATGCTGTTGAAAAAATAAATAATAATTTCTATTTATTAACCCCAACTAATTGGAGTAATATATTAAATAAATTAATAAAATATAGTCTGATCTCATATGAAAGTATGAGGAGCGACAGTTTAAACACTCTCGCGTAAACATTGTGTCTGGGAACACATGATGTATCGCTTCTAACTCTTGACGATGGAGTTTTTGAAGTGATTGCTACAAGCGGCGATACTCATCTTGGTGGTGAGGATATTGATAACCGTCTTGTAGATCACCTTGTTGGTGAATTTAAAAAGAAACATAAAGTAGATATAACAACAAATAAACGTGCAATGAGACGCGTGCGCACAGCCGCAGAGAAGGCAAAACGTGTATTATCTACTGCATCTGTAACAACTGTTGAAGTAGATTCAGTTGCAGAAGGACTAGATATGAATCTTCCTCTATCCCGTGCTAAATATGAGAGTCTATGTTCTGATATTTTCCAAAAGACAATGAAACCTGTAGAAACTGTACTAAGTGATGCTAAAATGAGTAAAAGTGATGTAGATGAGATTGTTCTTGTTGGTGGTTCAACTCGTATTCCAAAGATTCAAGAACTATTATCTAGTTTCTTTAATGGTAAATCACTTTCACAATCTATTAATCCTGATGAAGCCGTAGCATATGGTGCCGCAGTTCAAGCAGCAATTCTTTCTGGTAGCAAAGATGAGAAGCTTGATCAAATTCTTCTTCTTGATGTAGCACCTTTATCTCTTGGTGTTGAAACTGCAGGGGGTGTAATGAGTGTTATTATCGCACGTGGATCTCAAATTCCTGCAAGAAAAACTCAAACATTCTCTACAGCAAGTGATAATCAACCAGGTGTTACTATTCAAGTATTTGAAGGTGAACGCCAACTAACAAAACATAATAATAAGCTTGGTGAATTTCATCTGAAAGGATTACCACCCATGCCTCGTGGTACACCTCAGATTGAAATTACATACGATGTAGATGCAAATGGTATTCTTCAAGTATCTGCACTTGAGAAATCATCTGGTAAAGAAGAAAAGATTACAATTACAAATGATTCTAATCGTCTGTCTAAGGAAGATGTAGATCGCATGGTTAAAGATGCTGAAACTTACAAGGATGAAGATGCTAAAGTTGCAAAACAAATTGAAGCTCGTAATAAACTAGAAAGCTATTGCTATCAAATGAAGACTACAGTAGTTGATGATGAAAAGATGAAGACTGGTCTTGGTGATGATTATGAACTTGTTAAATCAACGGTTGAAGATACTCTCAAATGGCTTGATAGTAATCAAGATGTAACTGCTGAAGAATATGATTCAAAGCGATCTGAAGTAGAGAAAGTACTAATGCCTCTTGTTCAAAAAGCATATCAAGCTAATGCACCAGCTGGTGGAATGCCAAATGGTGCAGATGGAATGCCAAATGGTGCTGGTGGAATGCCAAATGGTGCTGGTGGAATGCCAGATATGTCACAATTTGCAGATATGATGAAAAATATGAAACCACCTTCCGATGCACCTGTTGAGCCAACTGTTGATACTGTAGATTAAATATATTAGTACTTGCGAATGCATTGCATTCGCAGCTAACTGGTACTCAGGAAAAATTACCCTTATTGGAATTATCAGTATTTATAATAAACCTAATTTATGCCATGATAATCCTGATGGCGTAATATTAATAATATGTTTTAAGTAAAATATAAATTTTATTAATTTTTCCTAATATCATATAAAAATATATAAGATATTATAAAAATAATATATATATATATATATATTATGTCAAACAGAATTATAGTAACAAATTGTACAGATGATCAACATTATTATTTGACAAAAGTCAACGGATACTTCATCTGTGTATTTTGTAAAAAGCGCATGAGAGAAGTTGAACAAGATGAAAAGGGTAATTACTATTATGATAGCAATAATATTGTAAAAAAAAATGTAGTTCCTCCAATAGTTCATCCAAATGAATCGGATAATGAATCGGATGAAGAAGTGAATAATGTAGATAAAAACGAACATTTCGATACTAACACACGAAGAGTTATAGTAAAAGATTGTACAGATAAAGTAAATCCTAACAATATGGGGTATGAGGGGATACATTATCAACATTATTATACGTTTAAAGTCAGAGGATTGAGAAACAAATGTATATTTTGTAAACATTCACAACTTCAAGTTGCTATGAAACCTGTTGAGAAATATGAAAACAAAGACACCGGTGACAGCTACTATTATTATAGCAATAATATTGTAGAAAAAAATGTAGTTCCTCCAATAGTTCCTCCAATAGTTCCTCCAATAGTTCCTCCAATAGTTCCTCCAATAGTTCCTCCAATAGTTCCTCTAATAGTTCCTCCAATAGTTCCTCCAAATGAAGAAGTGAATAATGTAAATAAAAACGAACAATTCGATACTAACACACGAAGAGTTACAGTAAAAGATTGTACAGATGAAGTAAATCCTAAAAATAGGGGGCGTAATGGGATAGATTATCAACATTATTATACGTCAAAAGTCAGAGGATTGAGAAACACATGTGTATTTTGTAAACATTTACAATTTCAAGCTGATATGAAACCTGTTGAGAAATATGAAAACAAAGACACCGGTGACAGCTACTATTATTATAATGATAGCACTGAAGAACAATATGGACAAAAATATATGAAATATAAAAATAAATATTTAAATTTAAAAAAATTAAGTCAATTATAATAATTGTTAGTTTGTGTATAGAAAATGCAACGCATTTTCTATTCTACAACTAAGAGATATTTAATTAGGCAAAGCCTAATTAAATATTGTGCGAATACTGATTCAAAATTCTTTAGAATTTCATATCGCAGTTTTATAAAAATTGATAATTATATAAATTAACCCTAAGAGAAGTTTTTAATAAAAGTGGAATTAAATATATTTTTAATTGCAATAAATGTGATAACGAGTTTGATTGTTCATTAGATAAAATTAATAATAATAGGTGGTGTCCATATTGTAAAAATAAAACTGAATTAATATTATACGAAAGATTAAAGACAATATATCCAGAATTAGAACAACAATATAAAACAGATTGGTGTAAAAATTTAAAAACTGAAAGATACTTGCCTTTTGATTTTGTATTAAATAATTATAAAATAATTATTGAGTTAGATGGTTCACAACATTTCATACAAGTATCTAATTGGAAAGCACCGGATGAAAATTTAATTAATGATAAATATAAAATGAAATGTGCGAATGATAATAATTATTCAGTAATTAGAATTATTCAAGATGATGTATATAATGATAAATATGATTGGCTAAAAGAATTAGATAATAATATTAAGAAAATTATTAAAGAAAAAAATAAAGTCCATAATATTTTCATATGTAAAAATAATGAATATAAAATATTTAATTAATTGGTAATAACATATATATGATTTCATTATCAAATAATGTTTTCTTAATATTACCCCCTTTTTGTTTTTTATTAGATTTTTCAATATCTTTATTATATTCACTTATTTTAAAATCACAATCTTTGATTGCTTGTTTTATTATATCTAAATCAACTTGATAAATTTCTTTATATTTTCTATATTGTGATTTTTTCATATATGATTTTATACATGTTTCTACTTGATCTATATTTTCTGTTTCATACTGGAATAAAACTTCAAGATCATTAGCTAAAGGCGAATTATGTTTAGAAAATCTTGTTTTAGAATTAATAGTTTTACCAATTTTATATAAAGTTAATTCTGTATTTAATGCCCTAAATACATAAATAATTTTCTTTTTTGAATTTATTTTTGGCTTTTGATTATTTTCTAATTGTTCAATTTTCTTTGACATTCCTTCAATAATATAATTTTTATATTTATAAAGTGCTAATTCTATATCTAGAAAATATTGTTGGACCTTAGGACCAATCTTAGAATTAGTAGATAAACAAATTTTTTTAGCTGCTTCAGGTGTTAATGTAATAACTTCTAAATTATGTCCACCTCTACCATCTGTTTTTTTAATTTTTTCTATCATGTAATCAACATTTTTCTTATAACTTCTTTTTATTGTATTATTAAATATTTGTCTTGTTGAAATTTGTAACCATTTTCTTAATATTTCACTATCAATTAAAAACTCATTTGCACGTTCAATATAGTCTTCTTTAATAATATTGTAAAAATCTTTTACAAAACTAGAATTAACAAAACTATATTTATTTATAAATGTTTGGAAATCCATTATATATATTATCTTAGATATTTTTTGCTTATACCATATGATATAAGCAAAATGATACCTATTTTATTAGAGTTAATTTAAATTATAAAAATTGATATAAACTATAATTATATAATAATAAATAATTATAAAAATGACTGAAGAAACAAAATGTTCTGATAAAAAATTATGTAATAAAAATGACTGTAAAAAGTGTTTTGAAAAGTCATTTGCATCACACGAGAAAGCTAAATTTTGGAGTAATAAGAATGAATTAAACCCAAGACAGGTAATGAAAGGAACAAATAATGAATATATATTTATTTGTAATAATTGTAACCATGAATTTAAACAAATTATAAAAATTATTAATCAAGGTTCATGGTGTTCTTATTGTGCTGGTAAAAAATTATGTGATAAAAATTGCAATGAATGTTTTACAGCGGGGCTATTTTAAATGACACGATTTAAAATAATCTTAATATCTCACTATAAAAATTTGGTTATGTCGGCTACTATTAATGTAGCCCTTATAAATAGTTA
>Ga0214921_10006411_pt1 | contig 16152 bp, 9 predicted proteins | sample LL1505_MetaG_FD_177992 | JGI IMG/M metagenome (GOLD analysis project Ga0214921, IMG submission 177992) | Freshwater microbial communities from Lake Lanier, Atlanta, Georgia, United States - LL-1505 | ecosystem: Environmental > Aquatic > Freshwater > Lake | place: USA: Georgia | collected 2015-05-28
TATGACATAAAATGATTTTTATATTATGAAACATAACACAACTACGGTTTCATATTATTAGCATGAAGATAGAAACTGACCTGAAGCTCGATTTCACCGATGTGCTCTTTCGTCCCAAGCGTTCATCTCTTTCATCGCGAGGCGAAGTTATACTCACACGAGAGATTATCTTTAAAAACGGATACAAATGGAAAGGTATTCCGATAATCGCGTCGAATATGGACACCGTCGGAACATTTGAGATGTACGATGTTCTCCATACGCACAAAATCATAACTTGTTTTCACAAACATTATAACCTCGCTGATTATGCTAGCGCAAGGTCGAGAGATTTAGACAGGAATTATTATATGATAAGCGCAGGTATTACCAAAACAGATGAGGAAAAGCTCGACCAAACCATCGCGCTTCTCAACCCGCTCTTCGTGTGCATTGATGTCGCAAATGGTTATATGAAGGCATTTGTAGATTTTGTCCGAAAGATCCGAGAGAAATACCCACAGCTGGTTATCGTCTGTGGTAATGTCGTCTCTCGAGAGATGGTAGAAGAACTCATTATGAACTGCGGTGCAGATATTGTAAAAATCGGGATTGGAAGCGGAAGTGTATGTATTACTCGGCTACAGACAGGTGTAGGTATGCCGCAGCTTTCCGCTGTTATTGAGTCATCGGATTCAGCACACGGATTGAACGGTTTCATCGTATCGGATGGTGGATGTACTACACCCGCGGATATCGCGAAAGCGTTTGGAGGGGGCGCCGACTTCGTGATGTTAGGGGGAATGCTGGCAGGACACGATGAATCGGGCGGTGAGACAGTAGAAGACGCAACCACCGGCCAGAAATACAAACTCTTCTATGGAATGTCAAGTTCAACTGCGATGAACCACTACAGTGGTGGTGTCGCATCGCATAGATCAGCAGAGGGGAAAACCGTCCGCATTCCGTATCGCGGACCGGTCGAAAGCACAATACTTGATATTTTAGGCGGAATCCGTTCGACATGCACATATATAGGCGCCAAGCGCATCAAGGATATCCCGAAATGTACGACATTTATTCGCGTGACGAACCAGGTGAATCAGATTTATTCTGGAAAAGAACATAAGGCATAATTCGTGTCTATGTGTATTGATAATCATATCGCATATCGCATATCGCATATCACACGTCACCTGCCCGAATATGCTTATTAAAATAGATTGTCGAGAGAAGGATTTATTGGATATACTGGTGAATATACCCGCATCGCCGCCGCCTCCCACGCCGACCGCACCAGAACCAGACCATTATTTGATGGACCTCGGTGACGGAATGACGATAAAGGTTCCGCTTCCAAAGACGAAGACGAACGCGAAGACCCAGCAACGTAAATCTCCAGGAGAATATGCGGCAGCAACGTCGACGACATCGACGAATCATGAAATCAAATCCGAGAGATTGCCACTGGGTGATATTATTATTCATGACCAAACGCAACAGAAGGACATTGTTCTCTTTGAGAGAAAGACATTGAATGATTTAGCGGCGAGCATACGGGATGGGCGATATAAAGAACAATCGTTCCGTCTCTCTCAAACGACGGATTTTCATAACCATAATATTATTTACATTATTGAAGGCGATATAGCGAAATATCACCCACCCCACAGCAATAGCACGAGTAACGGTGTGACAAAATCAGCTCTTCAAAGCGCTATGGTTTCACTATTGTATTATAAAGGATTTTCGGTGATACGCACAATGAATGTAGGCGAAACAGCCAACTTTATTCTACATTTTGCGGATAAGGTCGCAAAGGAAAGTGCTGGGGCTGATTACACTCCAGCGTATTCAAACAACGCATCAGAACATACACAAGAACACTCAGGTGATCCTGAAAGATATAGCGAAGTAGCTTCTAAAAAAGAGAAACGCGACTTCATAACACGAGAGAATATAGGTGAGATTATGCTAGCGCAAGTACCTGGGGTGAGCCCAAAAATCGCGGCGGGAATTATGAAGAAATATGATGGTTCATTCTATGAGTTTTTAGCAGATTTGAGGCGGAAATTAAACGATTATGAAGAAAGTATTTCACCGCAAATATCGCCGTCACCGCTGCCGCCGCCGCCTGTGTTGTTATGCGAGGAGAGTTCAGAACCGATGAATAAGAATAAACTGAAACATGTGTCGGAGTGTTTTAAGGATGTTGGGGATGGAAAAAGGAATATAGGAAAGCTTACGATAGAAAAGCTCTGTTATTTTTTATCACGATAGTGTAGTAGTTTAATAATATATCAAATGCCGAAACACCGGTCATTATCAAGCTCACAAGTATCAACTGACCGTAAAAACACTAGTAAGACCCCATCGAGAGGCGAAATTGGTTCAAGTAATAGTACCACTCGTAGAAGACCCAGTAAAAGTAATGAACAAGGTCCATCAAGAGGGCAATCAAGAGGTTCATTAAAAGGTCCATCAAGAGGTCCATCAAAAGGTCCATCAAGAGGTCCATCAACAGAGCAATCAAGAGGTAGAGGTTCATTAAAAGGTCCAAAAACGGCAACCTCGCAAAAAGAAGAAAAGGAATTTAACATTATTCCCAAAACCCCACCCCCTATTGAAGATGATCAATCGAAGGTATTGTCGGCAATACATGAAGAACTAATCGATGAACCCGCACCTCAAGGCGAAATGACGAACACACCAGATGATATAAAGACCGATATAGAGAAAAATCAAGCATTAGCATTAGCATTAGTACCACAAGTACCGGACTCGAAACTAGAACCATTATTGACAGTATTAGCAACAATAAACCCATCACAACATGTAGCAGCAGAAGCAGCATCCGTCATCCCGGATAATTGCCGGAATTTTCTAGAATTGTTATTACGATTTGAAAAAATGAAACATGCTAGTGTGGATAAATCTGATTCTGATTCTGAATTATTTCCCGAAGTATCAAGTTTGAAAGACTTGATTGGCCTTCAGGGGTTTCCAATTACAAAAGAAGCATTTGTGTTATGTGCTTGTGACGATACAGATATAGCGCGCGCGTTGTTTAGTATGCCGTTAGAAAGTTTAGAAATTACACCGAAGCACGCTGACGCATTCATACCTTTTTTACATAAATCATTAACAAAACTACCCGATGTGACAGCTACTAGTGTAAGGGCAGAATATAAATACGACCCTGAAGATATTTGGAAAAGAACTCCATTTAAAAATCATAAATTAACATTTGCGACAGTTCGTTCGATTCTGGATTGTTTTCACGATTTTTGGAAAAGTTCGAGAAATACAAAGGACCCGCTTGGATACAACAATCATACGCGAAAACAACTTATAGATATGATAAATGATATTCTTAAAAAGTGTGGTATTAATAATAAAAAATTTACAGTAGATAGCTATAGAGAAGCATTGAGTTTTCTAACAGATGGTGAAATAACAAGTTGTTCAGGCGATTATGAATTGAATGTCGTAGAATTTTTAGTAAAGTATTCGGGAACTGGAAAAGTATTTAAATTAAAAACTTTAACTACAGATGAATTAAATGTCAAAGACACGACAGAATTAGCTAAAATAAAAAGAGAATTCTCTGGGATACGACTTGAGTTCGGGGATGATATAGACGGCGATGGAGTGATTCATGCAGAAGATAAAGCTTTATCAACCGGCAATAACATAATACGATTATTAAATTGGCAAGCAGAATTCTTAAAATTACTTGCCACCTTTGATGCTGGTTCTAAATTTACAAGGTTGGTTTTTGATAGAATGCCGCGTGTAAGATTATTACAAACACAGGCAAATATGTTTGATTCTGGAAATGTAGAAGAAGTATGGACGGAAGAGCGGAAATTTGTATCATTGAAACCCGATACATATATATGTGACCCGAAACAATTTATGACACGTATTGTTGTCTCAGAAGACGGTAAAGGTATAGCGAGTCAAACAAATAACAATCCGCCCTTATTCCAATTTAATAGTTTTAAAGAAAGATTTCCGAATAAAGGACCTCTTTCATTTATTTTAGAATTGACATCGCCGTCGGGATCTACATATAAATGGAAATTCGGAGATGTTGGTAAAGGTAAATATATCAAAAATGGTCCAAGTGCGGGGACGTTAGAAGCTGTAGCGAAATATGGTTTATGTGGTCCTCAAAAGAACAATCCAATGTATCCAGACATAGCATCCGTGACATGCGATATGAGAGTTTTGGATGGAGAAGAATCACCGAAATCAACCAGTCCAAGATGCGCTGATTTAGAAAACCTTTTTATGAAAAAATATGCGGCATATGCGGTTAAATGTTATGGAGATTCAGAACAATCGAGAATGGCGTATGAGATTTTGGATAAGACATTTGATAATAATTGGCGTTGTATTTTGGCAGGCGTAGATCAAATATCCTGTATAACTGCCGCACTTCGTAGAAATATGGCCGGATTTTGCAGTTTAAATGAAGCGAAAGCATTATTAATATATTTTCCATTAAACGAAACGCCATTGGGGGATGTGGATGAGTTTGGAGTTGTATTATACGAATTCCAGACATTTGGAGAAAAATTAAAAATACTGAAGGAGGGTATATTGATGGATAATATTGAAAATATACGTAGGTTTATTGACGCGTCTATATCACATAATGAAGATTGTAAAGCGAACGCAAAAATGAAAGTTTCTGGCAAAATTGTAATAGACTTAGTTGTATCACGACTGAAGTTAATACAAAAAATGATAGATACGTTTAAGACAACGCTTACCGAATTGAGAGAAAGTGAAGCAGCAGGTCAAGACCAAGACCCAAAAGTACTGTTCGGACACTCCGTACCTGAATTATTAGAATTATTATATAAAGAAGAAGCTAAAAAGGAAATAACTGATTTTTTAACTAGGGACCCAACTATTAAACAATATGCTATACGGATTATGAAAGAAGCAATCAAGGTTGGAAATATGAAATATATGAATGCACTAACATTATTGGAAACAATTTTTGATACAAAAACGACAGATTTAGAGAAGCAACTTGTGAGTATTCAAGGTATATCGGAATATTGTGCGGCAAATACAGACCCAAATAGTGGAAGATTATTGGTTGGATTTGATTTTAAATTGGTTAATATGAAATTGAATAATAGTATCATATGTAGTCAGCTCAAATTTAAATATGAGGATTACAAAAGATTGTATGATAGTTTATTTGAATATGAAAAATTATGTATTCAATTTCGAATTGGAGGTCGTACAGCGGAATTTATTACAAGATATACATCGATAATTTCAAGAATTGAGGAACAGTTGAATACATTACAAAAAAATCATATCGAAAATGGAAACAGTGAAATAATTACAGACGAAAATAGTTTAACATCTGTATTATTTGAATTACAAAAGGTAGATACGGTTAAAACACTATTAGAAGGAGAAAAACCTATTAAATCGCAATCTATACCACTCAACCAAACAGTAAAAGGAAAGAGAATTAGACCCCCGTCACCTGTATCATCTAAAGAAGAAACCGCTCTATCAGCAACAGATAAACCTATTCATTATAAACAATTCCTAACTACCAAAATAACTAGAAAAAAAAAGAATTTAGAGGAACAAAAAAAGAAGCTAGAAGAACTACTGAAAGACCCCCAGAATATAACTGATATAATAAAGGCCTTTAATGATGCGAAACAGAAACTTAGTATTGATATTACACACGCTAATCTCGGTGGAGACGGTGGGCCGATTGCTGGTATGAAAAGAATATTTTCAGAAGGTATTATTGTAAGCGTTGGTGGTGGAAAACGCCATAATCAAAAACGTAATATTACGGTAAAAACCCCCATGAGTAGACTGTGTGAATTATCAATAACTTATAAAAAACAATATGAGTTGTTTGATATGTTGTTTCAATTGTTCGCAAACGTTCACCGACAAGTATTGGATACGTTTTTTCATATATTTCTTGAATTACAAATTACTACCCTTAATTTCGCAGATATATCAATAAAACATTGTATCGTACTTGTATTACAATTTGTAAATGTTTATTCTCTTTCCGAATTAACACAAGAAAAAATCCAACGCACGGAAATAGCAATACAAATTATTGATGAATTAATTGACAATATTACATACACATTAAAGGTCGGGTTTAGAAGAATTAGATTACAATTTATGAATTTCTGTAGGTTCGATGACTTAGAAGGTTATGACAGTTTAGATGATTTTAATATTTGGGAAATGTTCAATAAAGAACATTCAGACGTAATTGTGATGTATATTAAATTATTGAAACAATTTGGGTTTTGGAATGAAGAATTTAACGCAGAATCAGATTCATTCAATATAGATTTATTTGAATCTGATGATTTTACCTATCCGACTACTCCCCCCCGTAGTAATAGTAGTCCACTACGTGTTAATAGTTTTCCACTACGTGATAAAAAAGAAAAACGCGACACGTATGAAAATAATTTAAGCGATAATGATAGTGACGATGAAGTTCATATTCAAAATTACGAAGGTTCAGACTTGGTTAATAATATTGGCCAAGCAATAACAACCTATACAAATATTTTATCCGATAATAATGATGAAATATCAATTCAATATGAGCGTTTTTTAAGGCATATTATATTTTTAATAGTTATTTTGTATAATGCGAATAATACATATAATCCATCCGCAACTAAAGATGTATTCATAACCAGCGACAAAAAGATATATCAACCAGACCATCAGGTATTAGACAAACATTCGATACCGGTTAGTAGCAAACGTTTAAATGTATCTGAAAGAAGAGTATTATCTCAACACATTTTTAAAAGTAATATAGGTGAAACAAAGGCCGTATTGAAAATAATATTGGACCAAATACATAATTACACAAAAAAATTACAGGACGAACTAGAACGAGTTCAGTCACCCGAATTATTAAAAAGAGCACACTCGGAACAACCAACCTCGGAACAATCAACCACACAGAAGACGAACCCTTATAAAAGAGTTGCAATACCTACTGGTGGAGGGTCGTCGAGTAAATATACTCGTAAGATGGTAAGACATTTTAAACAAATACGAAATACGCGAAGAAACAATAAAAGAAAGAAAACCGCCAACCAAACTAGACGAAATAGTCATAAATACGGTTCATCATCTACACGACGAAAACGCTCACTAAAAAATAATAAATAAACCCGAATAAAATAATCTAATACTAATTCAGTATTAGATTATTATTCTCATTCCATGAACGCCATATTACCCTCACCAAATGAAGACACTACCGACACTCTTGCCAAATACGTAGTTTTAGGCATATTCCTCATCCTTGCCCTTGTAGCTATCCAGTATATTTTCCGCAATCAATTAGGAATGATTGAAGGTCTCAGCAATCGGAATTCCAAAAAGGGTGGGAGTGATAGCGACCCACTCGAAGATGATAATGATGGGGATATTATCACGATTGCCAAGCGCCAAGAAGAGCTTACTACAAAGACCCAAAAGTCCCTGAATATGGATTCACATTATAACCATTATAATAAAATCATCGAGAATATGGACGAGTGGGTGAATGCTAAAATCGTGAATTCTCTCAAAAACGTCTCTCGGGAAGTTCATGGCGAAGGAAAAATGGAAGACATCGTTCGGCATATGAACGAATTGAATACGATGAATAAATTCAAGGTCACGTTGGAGGAGTGTGCGCGATACATAGACACTAAGTAGGCCATCACTCGCGAATTCATACATCGGATTCATTAAGTGAAGCCCGAACGACGAAGTAATGGAGCGTAACGAAGTGAAGCGCAATTACGTAGGAGTGAGGAAAGCGCAATTACGTATGAGAGAGGACAGATTCCCGCCAACACATCGTCCCGTCATAGTCCCATGATACAATCTTCTCAGAGCCATCTTCACCTTCAAAAACTTCCCAGTAATCCCCGCCATCCCCAAACCCGCGTTGCTCACTACGCAACCACACCCCCGCATAAATAAACGGTTTCGTAGTAAAATGCCGAAAGTCTTGACGACACAGCGCAGGAATATACTCCAACGACCTCCGTGTAGAGTAGGTATATTCGTAACGTTTATTTTTCGAAAATCCACCATTTGGTTGCCGAAAACATTCTATTTCTTCCGGGTGTCGTTCGCATGACGCGGCCATGTCTCAACTATCCAAATACATAATATCGGGTTATACAAGTTATTATGTATCAATTTTTTTAAGCGCATTCTTACTGGGCCGGTACGCGTGCCTTCCCAAATTCAACATCCGCGCCACGACCACGCGTCACTGCATCACCGGCGTACCTCGGCTTTCGATATTTTTGGTCGGCGGCAGGAACCTTCATCGGAACAAGTGCGGATGTATCAGAACGAATGGCGTCCGGGCGCGTCCGGTCAATATATGCGCCTGACGCAACTACTGACTCTGAATACTGCCTACCACCCCAGTTCGAGTCCATGGGATTATCGCTATATTTCGACGTTAGTTCTTTTGCGCGAAATGCGGCGTCCTGTGACGTATAATCCCCCATATTGAAATTAAGAGGGTCAAATCCGTCATACATCTGGTTATTGAAAGGAGGATTATCGCGAGAAGCATCCATCATTTGGACAAGAGCGGCGGGTGCGGGAGAATAAGGGACATTTGGTGAAAGTCCGCCCTGTAAATCCACCGGGGAAGGACGTATCTTATACACTGCGTCGCCTTGGGCGTCATACGAATATTGTAAGAAAAGCACCGGACAGCGAATACCACGGCCTTGTAACCAGTCAATAAATTCGGAATAATCGTCTAAACTCTTGAACCGGATTGGATTAACACCGGGTACTTTCTCTACTTTTGAATTGTAAAGGAAAATTTCGCTTCCATGCTGGACGAGTATATTCGGGCATCGGTCATTCGTTATAGAAGACACTGCGGAGGTGGCGTCAAATCCTTCGGTCGTTCCTTCAGTCGAACCGTCGGTAGCTGCCGCGCCTGACGCAGATGCGGTAGAAGTAGCGGTGCCATTATTATGCAACTTTCGTGCTACATGTGCGTCAGGTTCTATATTCACAAACCCTTCCGGAAGATTTGCTTTAGATGGAGTTGTTGATGTAATATACGCACCTATCAAGAATAACACCACAATGATAATTGGCATCGAAAATGATGTGAATAAACGGATTTTTTTCCAGACTGAAAGTTCGCTCATTATCATTTTTGCGTTTTCTCCAAAATATGTCATAATGGTTCCAGCCATTTCTAATTATCGTATATATTACGGGGATAATATTACGAACAAGAATAATAATTTCCGCGCGTAATATAAATATAAAGAAAAATGTTACAATTTATCGACGTAACTAATGAAAATGGTAATATCAACAAGTTCAATGCCGCAGCAAAACAAGCGCATGAACATCCAGAAACACACGGGCTTCTCGTGAAAATATATGCCGACTGGTGTTCTCACTGTCAGAATATGAAAACGGATTGGAAGCGACTTATCCACGAATTAAAAACCAACTACCGATGTAAAAAGCCTGGTTGCGTGCTTACTATTGCGAATATTCGGGCGGTGAATTTGGAGCAGAATGACCCGGTCGTTCAGAAAATCAAATACATACCTAAAGATATTCAAGGTGTCCCGTTGATTATGTATGTCAATAAAGGAACGCGTGGTTTAGAATATTCCAAGGAACGCGTTTATTCGGAGATGTTGAAGTGGGTCATAGAACATCCGGATTTCGGTTTGGTGCGTAAGAATGTAGATAAAGGGACAACAAGAAGAACTCTGCGAACTATTACAAAAAAAGCGCACATTAAATTCAAGGAGATACACCGTGATACATTGAAGCAATTTCACAAGGAAATGAAACGACAGCATAAAAAAAGCGTCAAGACGCGTATGCCGACACCGATTGCGTCACAACATAATGGTCAGCAATATATTCCGGCGTATTTACGTGAATGAATGAATAGTTATAAATATATAATTATTATATATAACTATTTCTGTATTTTAGTAAATTGCTTTAATGCTTACAAATATGTCATTATGTCCAATGGCGACAATTATATTGATATTAGTTCTTATAACTATAATATTAGATTCGTATCTTATGTTTGGAGCAAGGATTATCCCAAACAATAATGTAGTTCTAGTACTGGCATTTGTAATAACTGTATTATATGCGGTTTTCACCATTTGGTTGGCAAATAAGACGTGTTATAATTATACATGGATATCGTGGTTAATCATAATATACTTAGTAATAAACATAATCAATTCGATGATAGCTATAACAGACCCACAAAAACAACAGGAACTCAGAAATGAGGTAAAAGAGATGGACAAAAGATTCAGCTGAACGTGAATAAAGCGAACAAATATTTTATTATTCTATATTATAATAGCAAATATACCTTATAATATGTTATCTAATATTGCGGTTTGTCCTCTTGCCTCGGTTATATTGACACTCGTCATTATCATCAATATTCTCGACATTTATTTAGTCGGTTTTCATTTCGCGATTTTAATCACGAATCTCTTGATTTCGGCGTTCTTCGTTTGGTTGGCGAATAAGACCTGTGAGAAGTATCAGTGGGTATCATGGTTGATTACTGCCTATTTTGTGGTATGTATAATTGGCGCGATGGCGATATTGACCAATCCGGCGAGGTATAATCAAAACTCATCCGCTACTGCGGCCACTTCCGCCGGAAAGGCCGACAATCAACAGCCCAAGCGTGTGCGTTTTACTGATTCATCGTAAGTCTTAACGCGAAATCGATGCGCACATGTCGAAGAAACAAGTATAATCCGCCGACATTCATGATAATAAGAGCAGCTCTATAATCAAGTGAATATATAGAAACCGAAATAAGTGGTTGTATTACATTATACAACATAAAGATGACCCATACATATAATGGGCTTAGGCGGTATGTCAAATCCGTAGGCATGGGACGGGCAGCTTTATGGTCAATACATCGCTTTTACACATTCAATTTTATCTGCTTATAACGATAAAATTGAAATAAAGAAAAGATGAAAGGATAATCCAAGCATAGAAGACATCACTTATCCAAGATACAAGAATGAAAAAATTCAGAATTGTTAAGAAAACTCCTACAACTTCAAAACCGGTCGAAGAACCTAGTTCTGACCACATGTCATTTCGACTTATTGACTTTAATATATATGACTGTATTCCAGATACAAATACACATTCATCTGCCTCAGAAAATAGTAGCGGCGGCGATGACAGCTCAGTTGCGTCTGCTGAGAGCAGCGATGGCGGTGGCAGGGGCGGTGGCGGGGAGCAACAAGGAAAAAGAACGGATGACCGACCAACCATTGACGCCAACGAATTCCGTATCCAGATGTTCGGCATAAACGAGCAAGGCGAAACATGCTCCATCTTCGTAGATGATTACCACCCATTCTTCTACATCAAAGTTAGCGACCACTGGACCAATGCCACGAAATCCACGTTCATCCGCGACATCAAAAAGAACTTAAAGAGCCGCTACTACGAAAACAGTATTCTCGCAGACAAATGTGAAATTGTGGAGAAACGTAAGTTATATGGATTCGACGGAGGAAAGAATCACAAGTTCGTGCTCATTGTGTTTAAGAATACGACGGTGATGAACCGAGTGAAGAATTTGTGGTATCATGACATATATACCGCGCGTGATGGTAAGACACGTGTGCTGAAACCCGATGGTTACGTATTCGCAAATACAAACACACAGATATACGAAGCCAATATTCCGCCGATTCTGCGTTTCTTCCATATTCAGAAAATCAGTCCATCTGGTTGGGTAACGTTCTCCGCGAAGAAGACGCGACTGATCGAGAAATACACGACAACCTGTCAATATGAATACCGCCTATCGTTCGAGGATATCATCCCCCAGAATGAAAAGGAGACGGTTGTCCCGTATAAGATTTGTAGTTTTGATATTGAAGCCAGCAGTAGTCACGGGGATTTCCCTATTCCGGTGAAGTCATACAAGAAACTTGCGACAAATATCGTGGATGCGATGATAGTGAAGCATGCTGGAGGCGATGAAATAACCGATGATGAACTCACTCATATAATTTATACCGCATTTAAGTATTCATACCAAGGTCGTGCGAAATATCCAAGTATTGAGAGTATTTATCCGAAACGTTGCCCCAAAGAGACCGACATGGCGCGTTTGTGCCGACTAGTATTATCGAAAGAGTTGCGACATCTTATCAAGCAAGAAATCGTCGCGCAGGAAAATACAATCGAGCAGATATTTCTTCAAATGGCAGCAACTGCGAAAGAGGAAGCCGCAAAATCTGCGGAATCAAAGGCCGACGCCGACGCCGACGCCGACGCCGACGCCGAAAGCGACGACAGCGATGACGATAATGCCGCAGAAGAAACTGAACGATATGACAATGATGATGTATCGCATCCAAAGACATTCTCCGCCTCTGCCTCCGCCGCCACCGGCGCCACCGCTGCCGACCTCTCTGTAAAATTAACCACACTATTAAACAGTCGAAAGCACACCCGTGAAACTAAAATCAAGATTGTGAGTGATACACTTGGGTCGGTCTTTCCAAAAGTAGAAGGCGATAAAGTCACATTTATTGGTTCGACGTTTGTCAAATATGGTCAAAATGGCAATCGCCCATATCTTAACAACTGTATCGTTCTCGACACATGCGATAATCTCCATGATGAAGTGCCGAATTCGGAGGTGGAGTGTTACACTACAGAGGCGGATGTATTGGTCGCATGGACGCGTCTTATTCAAAAAGAGAATCCGGATATTATTATTGGATACAATATTTTCGGTTTTGATTACCAATTCATGTTTCGGCGCGCGGTTGAGACAGGATGTTATGATGAGTTTCTGAAACTGTCGCGTAATCGGGATGAGTTATGTGCCAACGCGGGTGGTGGAAGTGGAAGCGGTGCTTACATCAATCCGAATACTGAAATCACAGCAGATAATGTCGCGATTGAGCAAACTAAAATCGCCCTTGCCAGCGGACAATATGACCTTCATTATATCAAGATGACTGGACGACTTCAAGTGGATGTTTATAATTACTTGCGTCGTGATTTCAATCTCTCATCATATAAGTTGGACGATGTATCTAGTTATTTCATCGGCGACGTGGTGAAAAGCGTAGAATATGATGCCAGCGCTGGAGATGTTGAAACGACGCGTGTGTATTCAGCCAACCTTCTCGGGCTTGAAGTGGGTAATTTCGTTAAATTCGAACAGACGAATCATTCGACTGATTTGTATAAGGATGGGTATAAGTTCAAGGTCGTCGAAGTCGCCTCAGGATATTTCACAGTCCAAGGATGTGCTACTCCAGATATGAAAACGATGGTGCGCTGGGGTCTCGCGAAGGATGATGTAAGCCCGCAAGATATTTTCCGAATGACGAACGAAGGTCCGCGTGAGCGCGCGGTCATCGCGAAATACTGTATTCAGGATTGTAATCTCGTCCATCACTTGATGAATAAGATAGACATTCTTACGGGATATACTGAAATGGCGAAAATATGTAGTGTGCCTATCAGTTTCCTCGTAATGCGCGGACAAGGCATCAAACTTACGAGTTATGTGGCGATGAAGTGTCGTGAGAAGAATACACTTATGCCGGTGATTGACAAAGATAGAAGCGAGTCGGGATATGAAGGTGCGATTGTTCTCCCTCCAAAGTGTGGTCTCTATTTGGACAATCCAGTCGCATGTAATGATTATTCGTCTCTGTATCCATCATCGATGATTAGCGAGAATTTGTCACACGACAGTAAAGTATGGACGAAAGAATATGACATTGACGGCCGGCTTACTCGTGAGACAGGAGAAGCAGAATACGATAATCTGCCCGGGTATAAATATGTAGATATTACATATGACATGTATAAATGGACACGTCCTAAATCTGCGACGAAGACGGCAGCAGCGGCTGTGAAAGTGAAATGCGGGACTAAGGTTTGTCGGTTTGCACAATTCGCCGAAGGCGAGAAAGGGATTATGCCGGCGATTCTAGAAGAACTCCTCGTCGCGCGTAAAACGACTCGCAAGCTTGCGGAAACACAGACGGATGCATTCATGGCAAATATTCTAGATAAGCGACAACTTGGTTATAAGGTTACCGCGAATTCATTATACGGTCAGTGTGGCGCAAAAACAAGCACGTTCTATGAGGTGGATGTCGCCGCATCCACGACAGCAACAGGACGTAAGCTCTTGACATACGCACGCCGTGTAGTAGAGGAAGCCTACGGAGATATTCTCCTACCAACATCACACCCGAAATATCCGGTTGTCCATTCAAAGGCGGAATATATCTATGGCGACACAGATAGCGTATTCTTCACATTCAACCTCGAAACGCCAGAAGGTGTTCGCATTCGCGGAAAAGATGCGATTGAAATTACGATTGAGCTAGCGAAACAGGTAGGTGATTATTCATCGAAGTTCTTAAAGGCGCCGCATGGATGGGTATATGAGAAGACGATTTGCCCCTTCGCGCTCTTGCGTAAGAAAGGGTATGTCGGTGTGTATTATGAGCAAAATCCCAATAAGGGGAAACTCAAGAGTATGGGTATCGTGCTTAAACGACGTGATAATGCTCCAATTGTGAAGGAAATCTACGGCGGGATTATCGATATCCTGATGAAGGAACAAAATGTGGATCGAGCTATCTCCTTCCTGCGCGAGAAACTCCAGTATATGATTGACCAGAAATGTCCGATTGAGAAACTTATCATTACAAAGTCATTGAGGTCGGATTATAAGAATCCAGCACAGATTGCGCATAAAGTATTGGCCGACAGAATGGGTGTGCGTGACCCAGGCAATAAACCGAATACAGGCGACCGGATTCCTTATGCGTATATTCATAACGACGCCAAGGGCGCACTTCAAGGCGATAAGATAGAGCATCCGTCATATATTCACGCCAAGAAACTCCAGTTGAATTATTCGTTCTATATTACAAACCAGATTATGAAACCGGTACAACAATTATTCGCGCTTGTATTGGAGCAACTGCCAGCATTTCAAAAGAAGAAGGGGCGTTTCTTGGATGCGGTTGAGACGGTTGCTTCTACAATGGACGATCCAGTAAAACGTGAAAAGAAAATAACAGAGATGCGACATAAGGAAGTGAAATCTCTGTTATTCGATGAGTTTCTTGTGAAAGCGGATAACTTGAATAAAGGAAATCGCGCAATAACGGATTGGTTCGGCGGTAGCGGTAGCGGCGGTGGTGGTGGTGGAAAACGCAATAAATGAAATAATAGAAGAATAAGAAGAATAAATAAGTATTTTTTAATCGACTTCCATAATGTCGTCGTCGTAATCACTTCCATGTTCATGGTCCTCGTTCTCGTGATGGTCGTAATGGTCTTGATTGTCATTACTATTAATAATCGTATTTGTCATTTGACTCATCGTATTTACAATATCTTGGTAGATTTGGTTGTTATCGTAATTTAAGGGCATGTCGTATGAAAATGTCATATGATTTTCATCAACGCTGTCAATGGAGAGATTAGCCGGACGACGAGGTGGAACCTGATTCATTGGCGTTGGCTGTGATGCTGGTGGTATCCGATAATCCCGAATATCACTTCGGCACATAGGACACGTCGAATGACTTACAAACCATTCTCTCAAACTATACCGATTAAAAATGTGATTGCAACCACGTATCAACGTGATTTCACTTTCGTCGCTGAATTCATCTCTTGAAATAGGACATGTCGTATTCACAGGAGATATTATATTCGAAAAAACGGTATTCATGGTTGCGATGTTGATTTGGTGGCTTGTTGGAGCAGTTGCGCCAACCGTTCTTGATGTGGCACCACCACCACCGTTTGTATTTCTCCTAACTTCAAGTGGAATTGTGTACAACATAGAAAATATATTATGATTATTGTTAGGATTAATATTATTGTTAGGATTAGTATTATTGTTGGGATTAGTATTATTGTTAGGATTAGTATTATTGTTAGGATTAGTATTATTGTTAGGATTAGTATTATTGTTAGGATTAGTATTATTGTTAGTGTTGTTAGTGTTGTTAGTGTTGTTAGTGTTGTTAGTGTTGTTAGTGTTGTTAGTGTTGTTAGTGTTGTTAGTGT
>Ga0214921_10006413_pt1 | contig 16144 bp, 15 predicted proteins | sample LL1505_MetaG_FD_177992 | JGI IMG/M metagenome (GOLD analysis project Ga0214921, IMG submission 177992) | Freshwater microbial communities from Lake Lanier, Atlanta, Georgia, United States - LL-1505 | ecosystem: Environmental > Aquatic > Freshwater > Lake | place: USA: Georgia | collected...
ACCCGGTGGAGCCATGCTCGAGGTGCAGTTGCGCCTGGGCGCCGCAGTGCCCGGCGGCTTGGAATTGGCCATGGATATTCCGCTGGGCTGAGCTGCGGGACGCGCGGCCTCGCCTGAGAAATTCGGTCTCATCAATAACCGGAACCGCATTGTCAGCGGCGGGTGCCTCGACGACAAAGTCGCGCAAGGCGTTAGCATGCCAAGGTCCACGGCCCAGAATGGCCAGTGTAACCACTCACGCTTGTCACGCGGCCGGCAGGCGGTGGAGCCGCCTGCAATTGTAGGCGAGGGAGATCAGCAGCCACTCGCGGGCAAGATTGCGCAGGCTGCAGAGGTGAAAGCGGCGGAAGCCCATAACGCTTTTAATGATGCCGAAGAGCCACTCGACGGTCTGTTGGCGTTTGGCGTAGCGGGTTTTGGCATTGTCTGTCTCCAGCTTGGCCTGCATGGCGAGGCGCCAGGGCTCTTTGATCTTCCGCGCGGCTTTGGGTGGTGGCGGCGGCCGGACATCATCCGGCCGGTGCATTTGGCTGCGGCCCATTGCGACCAGCGGCGCGATGCCGCGCGCTTGTCGCGCTGTCATCGCCGGGCCGCCGGCCTAGCCGGTATCGGCCGGAACCGCGGCCGGCAGGCCGATGGTTTTTGCCATGGCCAGGATCGTCGCCGCGAAGCCAGGTGCGTCGGAGGCGCAGGCCACCGGCTTGGCCGCCAGGTTGAGTTGCGAGCCACAGGCGCAGACCACGGCCTGCGCGCTGTAGGTTTGGCGGTATTCACGCGCGTCCGAACGGCGCATCAGCGCGCAGTCTGGGTCGGTCAGGTTGCTTTGTCGCTCCGGCGGCGGGGCTGCATCAGGCGGCTTTGGTGGGCGTCCAGGCCGGTCCTTCTTTGCATCAAAGGCCACCTTATTGGCCCGCCGAAACACCGCGATCGTATTGTGGTCCGGGTGCAGCTTTGCCGCCACGAAGCGCAGGCCAATATCACGATGCGTCGCCCGCACGTTCCGCCGCGGATGATATTGCGGCTTGCCGCCAGCCTGCGGGTTCACGGGGAACGATGTCAGCGGCAAACACGCCACCGCCGCCACCACGACATGCGCCAGGTCGCCGGGCAGCAGCAGGAGGGTCTGGTCACGGTTGCAGAGAATGACGGTTGCAACGCGGTTGGTGTGCAAATCCGCAAGGGGTGGGAACCCCACAGGTGCTCGGCCACCTTGACCATTGGTGGCTCGCGCCTGAGCCTGCACCCATGCCCATCACATCCAAACCCCTGGCCGGCCTCAAAATCGTAGAACTCGGCCAGGTCCTGGCCGGCCCCTTCGCCGGCGCCATCTTTGCCGATCTCGGCGCCCTGGTGATCAAGGTGGAAAAGCCCAATGGCGGCGATGATGCCCGCCAGATGGGTGCCGCGTTCCGCGATGGCGATGCGCTGATCTTCAAGGATTTCAACCGCGGCAAGCGCAGCCTCGCCCTCGATCTGAAATCGCCCGAAGGCATCGCCGCGCTCCATGCCGAACTCGCCGATGCCGATATCATGCTGCACAATCTGCGCCCCGGCGCGGCCGAGGCGCTGGGCATCGGCGCCGCCGCCATCACCGCCCGCCACCCCAGGCTGATCTATTGCGAAATGGGCGCCTTCGGCCACAAGGGCCCCCTGGCCACCCGGCCGGGCTATGAGCCGCTGCTACAGGCCTATTGCGGCCTCTCCGCTATCACCGGCGCGCCGGATGGCCCGCCCACCCGCATGGGCGCCTCGGTCGTCGATCAAGGCACGGGGATGTGGACGGTGATCGGCGCGCTGGCTGCGCTGGCCGAGCGCGCCCGCACCGGCCAGGGCGGCGTGGTGAACACCAGCCTCTACGAAACGGCCACGATGTGGGCCGGCCAAAAACTCTCAGCCTTCGTCAATCAGGGCGAATTGCCGCAAAAACACGCCTCCGGCCACCCCGCCTTCGTGCCCTATCAGGGTTTCGACACGGCCAATGGCCCGGTGCTGGTCTGCTGTGGCAATGACCGGCTCTTCGCCAAATTCGCCGCCCTGCTGGACCGGCCGGAATGGATCGCCGATCCGCGCTTCGCCACCAACCGCGCCCGCCTGACCCATCAAGCCGAATTGCTGCCGATGATCGCGGCCCTCATGGCGCAAACCTCGCGCCAAAAATGGCTGGCAGCACTGGAGGCCGCAGGCGTGCCCTGCGCCCCCATCAACACCATCCCCGAATTGGCCGCCGACCCGCAAACCGCCGCCCTGGGCATGCTCGCCCCGGTGCCAGGCACGGATTACCAACTGGTGCCCCTGCCGCTCTCCTTCCAGGGCAAGCGCCCCGCCATCACCGCGCCGGCCCCCGCCCTGGGCGAATATCGGTCTCAATGACGCCCAAAACCTTCGCCACGGCCATGGCCGGCTTCGGCCCGGCGCCGGGGCGGGTGGCGGTGGCGGTCTCCGGCGGGCCACATTCCCTGGCGCTGGCGCTGCTCACCCGCCAATGGGCGCAGGAAAACGGCGTGGCGCTGACGGCGCTGGTCGCCGAACACGGCCTGCGCCGCGAAAGCGCCGAAGAGGCCACGGGCGTCGCCGCCATGCTGGCAGGGCAGGGGATCACCACCCGGGTTATCCCTCTGGGTCTGGCCGGCGGCGCCAGCCTGCAGGCCCGCGCCCGCGCCGCGCGGCTTCAGGCGCTGCTGGCGGCCTGCCGCGAACTGCGCGCCCCCTGGCTGCTGCTCGGCCATCACCGCATGGACCAAGCCGAGACCCTCCTGCTGCGCGCCGGCCGCGGCCAAGGCCAATTGGGCCTGGCCGGCATGGCCGCATCCCGCCCCATGGCCGAGGCTCTGCTCCTGCGCCCGCTTCTGGGCACCACCCCGGCCGCGCTGGAGGCTGTCTGCGCCGCCGCCGGCCTCGCCCCGGTGCGCGACCCCAGCAACCGCAACCCCGCCTTCGCCCGCATCCGCGCCCGGCTTCACCTCAATGACCCTGGCGGCGAGGGCCCAGAGGTTGCAGCCCTCAGCACCGCCACCACCGCCTTCGCCGCCCGCCGCACCAGGCTGGAGGCCGCAATTCTGCAGCGCCTGGGTGCCGCAATCATGCTGCTGCCCTGCGGCGCCGCCCGGATCGATGCCGCCGCCCTGGGCCGCGATGCCGTCGCGGTGGCCCTGCTGGCCCGCCTCCTGCGCGCGGTGGGCGGCGCCGAGCATGCGCCGGCCGAGCCCGATATCCGCCGCCTTCTCGCCACCGGCCAGGGCACGCTGGGCGGCGCATGGTGGCGCGCCGATGGCTGGCTGCTGCGCGAACCGGCGCTACTCGCCCCCCCCATCCCCGCCGAGGCCGGCGCGCTTTGGGATGGCCGGTTTCACCTCGCCGATGCCTGGCCCGGCTGCATGCTGGGCGCGCTAGGCCCTGGCCATGCCCAAATGCAAAATTCAGCCTGGCCCGCAGCCCTGCGGGCCTGCCTGCCGGCACTGTGGCGGGATGGAAAGCTGCTGGCCGCGCCCCATATCGGCTGGGGGAAGCCATTGCCAAGGCTGTCTTTCCGCCCCCAGGGCGGCCCCATTGGCACAGTTTTCGCCGGTTTCGCGCATTTGGGGCATTCACCCAGCGCCAATCCGACCTATGTTATGTGAAAGGCCCGCGTCATGCGGGTGATAGGAAACCAGACGCTGTGAGCAATTTCGGCCGGAATTTAGCCTTGTGGGTCATCGTGGCATTGCTGCTGGTGGCGCTGTTCAACCTGTTCCAGCCTTCCGGTGGCACGGCGAACCGCGCGCAAATGCAGGTCGCCTACAGTGATTTCCTCAATGAGGTCGGCGCTGGCCATGTCCGCGACGTCACCATCCAAGGCCCGAACATCTCCGGCAGCCTGACCGATGGCCGCAGCTTCGCCACCTTCGCCCCCTCCGACCCTGGCCTGGTGGCCCGCCTGACCGAGAAGGGCGTGCGCGTCGTGGCGCGGCCGATTGAGAGCGACCAGAACCCGCTCTTCCAAATCCTCATCTCATGGTTCCCCATGCTGCTGCTCATCGGCGTCTGGGTGTTCTTCATGCGCCAGATGCAGGGCGGCGGTGGCCGGGCCATGGGCTTCGGCAAATCCAAGGCCAAGCTGCTGACAGAAAAATCCGGCCGCGTGACCTTCGACGATGTCGCCGGCATCGAGGAAGCCAAGTCCGAGCTCGAAGAAATCGTCGAATTCCTGCGCGACCCGCAGAAATTCCAGCGCCTGGGCGGCAAGATCCCCAAGGGCGTGCTGCTGGTCGGCCCCCCCGGCACCGGCAAGACCTTGCTGGCCCGCTCCATCGCCGGTGAGGCGAATGTGCCCTTCTTCACGATCTCCGGCTCGGATTTCGTCGAGATGTTCGTCGGCGTCGGCGCATCCCGTGTGCGCGACATGTTCGAACAGGGCAAGAAAAACGCCCCCTGCATCATCTTCATCGATGAGATCGACGCCGTGGGCCGCCATCGCGGCGCGGGCCTGGGCGGTGGCAATGATGAGCGTGAGCAGACGCTGAACCAGATGCTCGTCGAGATGGATGGTTTTGAATCCAACGAAGGCGTCATCATCATCGCCGCCACCAACCGCCCCGATGTGCTCGACCCCGCTCTGCTGCGCCCCGGCCGTTTCGACCGTCAGGTCGTGGTGCCCAACCCCGATGTGAATGGCCGCGAGAAGATTCTCCGCGTCCATATGCGCAAAGTCCCGCTGGCGAGCGATGTCGACCCGAAAACCATCGCCCGCGGCACCCCCGGCTTCTCCGGTGCCGACCTGGCAAATCTGGTGAACGAGGCCGCCCTGCTGGCCGCGCGCACCGGCCGCCGCACCGTCGGCATGGCCGAGTTCGAGCACGCCAAGGACAAGGTGATGATGGGCGCCGAGCGCCGCTCCCTCGTCATGAGCGAGGATGAAAAGCGCATGACGGCCTATCACGAGGCCGGCCACGCCCTCGTGGCAATGCATGAGGAAGAGTGCGACCCCGTCCACAAAGCCACCATCATCCCACGCGGCCGCGCGCTGGGCTTGGTGATGAGCCTGCCGGCCGGGGACCGCTATTCCAAGCACAAATCCAAGATGAAGGCCGAACTGGCCATGGCCATGGGCGGCCGCGTCGCCGAGGAAGTGATCTTCGGCTCCGACAAGGTCTCCAACGGCGCCTCGGGCGACATCAAAATGGCCACCAATATGGCCCGCATGATGGTCACCGAATGGGGCATGAGCGAGAAACTTGGCATGGTCGCCTATGGCGATAACAGCCAGGAGGTCTTCCTGGGCCATAGCGTCACCCAGTCGAAGAATGTCAGCGAGGAAACCGCGCGCGCCATTGATGCCGAGGTGCGGGCGATCATTGACAGCGCCTATGCCCGCGCCACGCAAATCCTGACGGACAATAAGCACGAGCTGGAAGCCCTCGCCCAGGGCCTGCTGGAATACGAAACCCTCTCGGGCGATGAAATCCGCACCGTGCTGCGCGGCGAGCCGGTGGTGCGCAACCGCCCCGATGAGCCGATCAATCAGGGTCGTGGCTCGGTGCCCTCCTCAGGCCGTCCCAATCCCCGGCCCGATACCGGTGGCTTCGCACCGCAGCCCTCGGGCGGTTGAGTTTCGCGGGCTTCCCCCGGGGCCGCGTGCCCCGGGTGATGGGTATCCTCAACGTCACCCCGGATAGTTTTTCCGGCGATGGCCGCCCGGCTGAGGCGGCCATTTTGCGGGGCAGGGCGATGATCGCCGCCGGTGCCGATATGCTCGATATCGGCGGCGAATCCACCCGCCCGAGCATGACCCCCGTCGCCGTGGCCGAGGAAATCGCCAGGGTCGTGCCGGTGATCCAGGCCCTCGCCCCGCTCATCCCCATCAGCATCGACACCCGCAACGCCGCCACCATGGCCGCCGCCCTCTCGGCCGGCGCGCGGGTGGTCAATGACGTCACGGCACTCCGGCATGACCCGGCGGCGCTGGACGTGGTGGCGCAGGCCGGCTGCCCCGTTATCATCATGCATATGCCGGGCACCGACCCGCGCCACATGCAGGCGCAAACCGGCTATACCGATGTGGTCGTCGAGGTGAGAGATTTCCTGCTCAGCCGCGCCAAAACCCTGCGCCGGGCCGGTATCTGGGATATCTGCCTCGACCCCGGAATCGGCTTCGGCAAAACCCTGCCGCAAAATCTGGCGCTGCTGCGCGCCCTTCCCGCCCTGGTGGCGCAGGGCCTGCCGGTGCTGCTCGGCGCCTCGCGAAAATCCTTCATCGCCGGCATCTCCCCGGCACCGGTGGGCCAACGCCTGCCCGGCAGCCTCGCCGCCGCCCTGGCCGGCGCCGAGTCGGGCGTGGCCTGGCTGCGGGTGCATGATGTGGCAGAAACCCGCCAGGCGCTGGCCGTCTGGGCCGCCATTCACGCAGCCGGCGAAACCGCCTAAGCTCAGCCCCATGAGCCCCCGCAAACTCTTCGGCACCGATGGCATCCGCGGCACCGCCAATCGCGCCCCCATGGACCCCGCCACGGCGCTGCGCCTCGGCCAGGCAGCCGGGCGCTTCTTCAACCGCGGCAATCATCGCCACCGGGTCATCATCGGCAAGGACACGCGCCTCTCGGGCTATATGCTCGAAGCCGCGCTGACCGCGGGTTTCGTCTCCGCCGGCATTGATGTCGTGCTGGTCGGCCCGCTGCCCACCCCGGCCATCGCCCTGCTCGCCCGCTCCATGCGCGCCGATCTGGGCGTCATGATCTCCGCCAGCCACAACCCCTATGAGGATAACGGCATCAAGCTCTTCGGCCCCGAGGGTCTGAAGCTCTCCGACGCCGATGAGGCCGAGATCGAGGCGCTGATGGCGGGCGACCTCTCCCCCGCCCATGCCACGCCGCAAAAACTCGGCCGCGCCAGCCGGCTGGAAGATGCCCCCGGCCGCTATATCGAGGCCGCAAAACAAAGCTTCCCCCGCGGCCGCACGCTGGAGGGGCTGCGCATCGTCGTCGATTGCGCCCATGGCGCGGCCTACAAAGTGGCGCCCACCGTTTTGTGGGAATTGGGCGCCGAGGTGGTCTCCATCGGCGTCTCGCCCGATGGCTTCAACATCAATAAGGGCTTTGGCTCCACCCACACCGCGCCGCTGGTCGATGTGGTGTGCGAGCGCCGCGCCGATTTGGGCATCGCCCTCGATGGCGATGCCGACCGTCTCGTGCTGGTCGATGAACTCGGCAATGTCGTCGATGGCGACCAGATTCTGGCGCTCATCGCCGATCGCTGGCAGGCCGAAGGCCGCCTCACCGGCGAGGCCGTCGTCGCCACCGTCATGTCCAATATGGGCCTCGAACGCCATCTGGCTGCCAAAAACCTGGCCCTGCACCGCACCGCAGTGGGTGACCGCTATGTTGGCGAGCGCATGCGCGAGGCTGGCTGCAACCTGGGCGGCGAGCAATCCGGCCACATGATCATGAGCGATTTCGGCACCACCGGCGATGGGCTGGTGGCGGCATTGCAGGTGCTGGCCGTGCTGGTGGAGGAGGGCCGCCCCGCCTCCGCCGCGCTGCGCCGCTTCCACCCGCTGCCGCAAAAACTGGTCAATATCCGCCATGCCGGCGGCGCGCCGCACCGCATGCCCGATGTGGTGGCCGCCATTGCCGCCGAGGAAACCACCCTGGGCAGCCGCGGCCGGGTGCTGATCCGCGCCAGCGGCACCGAACCCGTCATCCGCGTCATGGCCGAGGCCGAGGACGAGGCCCTGCTCGAAGCCACCATGGAGCGCCTCCTCGCCACCATCCGCCGGGCGGCCGCACCATGAAGGGCCGGGTTCTCATCATCGCCGGCAGCGATTCCGGCGGCGGCGCGGGCATTCAGGCCGATATCAAATCGGTCAGCGCCATGGGCGCCTTCGCCGCCACTGCCATCACCGCGCTGACGGCGCAGAACACGCTCGGCGTGCACGGCATCGAGGCCGTCTCCACCCCCTTCCTGCGCCAGCAAATCCGCGTCGTGCTCGAGGATATCGGCGCCGATGCGATCAAAACCGGCATGCTGCATGACGTGCCGACCATCCTCGCCGTCTGCGCCGAAATCCGCGCCCTCGCCCCCTCAGTGCCGCTGGTGGCGGACCCGGTGATGGTGGCCAAGGGCGGCCATCGCCTGCTGGCCGAGGATGCGGTGGCCACCCTCATGGCCGAATTGCTGCCGCTCGCCAGCATCATCACCCCCAATATCCCCGAGGCCGAGGTGCTCTCCGGCATCACCATCCGCGATGAGGCGGATATGCACGCTGCGGCGGCAAAGCTCCTCAGCCTGGGGGTACGCGCCGTGCTGCTCAAGGGCGGCCATATGGAGGGCCCGGTGCTGGTGGACCTGCTGGTGAGCCCCGCCGGTACAACCCGCTTCGAAAGCCCACGCATCACCACCCGCCACACCCATGGCACCGGCTGCACCCTGGCCAGCGCCCTGGCCGCCGGCCTGGCCCAGGGCATGGCGCTGGAAGATGCGGTCGCCCGTGCGCGAAACTATGTGCGCGCGGCCATGCTGGCGGCACCGGGCTATGGCGCCGGCCACGGCCCGCTTGACCACACCGTCCGCCTCCCCCATTGAGCCTGCTGGCCCTGCCTTTGCCGCTGCTGGGCAGCGTGCTCGGCCTGGGCGGGCTTGGCCTGATGTGGCGCGTCGCCGCCACCACGCTGGGCATGCCGGGCTGGATCGGCGAGACCATCCTGGCGCTGATGACGCTGGATTTCGCCCTCCTCGTCGCCCTGCATGCCTTGCGCGCCCTGCGCCACCCGGCCACCATCCGGGCCGAATTCTCCAGCCCCGCTTTGGCGCCCTTCTTCTCCATCTTCTCCATCGGCGGCCTGCTGGTGGCGGCCGCACTCACACCCCATTGGCCCGCCGCCGCGCGCCTGCTGTGGGAGGCTTCGGTGCTGCTGCAACTCGCCCTGGCCGCCGTGCTGCTCTCACGCTGGCTGCGTGGCGAGGCCGACCCGGCCCTGCTGGCACCCCCACTAATCATCCCCTTCGTCGCCAGCCTCCTGGCAGCCCTGACCGGCGCGCCGCTGGACCACCCCGACATCTCCTGGGCCATGCTGGGCATCGGCCTGCTCTTCTGGCTGCCGCTGCAAACCCTGCTGCTGCACCGCCTGCTGGTCGGCCCCACATTGCCGCCGCCGCTGCGCCCCACCGTGATGATTCTGCTCGCACCACCCTCGGTGCTGGCCCTGGCCTTGCTGTCGCTGGAAGGCCAGGCCGGGCCGGCAGCCCTCGCCTGCGCCGGGCTTGCCACCCTCGTCGCCGCGGCCCTGGCGCTCAAACTCACCCATATGGCGGCGGCGGGCTTTAGCTTGGCTTGGTGGAGCTTCACCTTTCCGGCTTGCGCTTACGCGGTGCTGCTCATGCAGTTGCTGCCGGCACGGATGGGCTGGGGCGGTGTTGCCATTGCGGGCGTTGCTTTGGCCTTGGCCACGGGCATTGTTTTTCGGGTGTCTTGGGGGACTTTGCTTTGGGCCGCACGTCAGGGGGCTTTGCCCCCCGACACCCCCCACCAGGGGCGACCCGCCCCTGGACCGTGATCTAAAGCATTTTCAAGCCTTGCGGCTTCGCAAGGCGACTCGGAAAATGCGAAAAAATATAAGCTAGAGCCGTTTCACCGTCTTCGCTTTCGGTGAAACGGATCTAGGGGGCCTGTCTGACGCCCATGGCTATGGTGCGTTCGTCCATCCTCGGTTCATGGGTCAGGCTGCGGCGCATCGCCCAGGTATTGGTCAATTGCAGCAATTGGATCAGCGGCACCGTCTCGGCGAAACGCGCCACCGCCTCGCGCCATAACGCCTCGCGCGCAACGTCATCCATCGTGCCGGTGGCGCGGGCGGTCATCGCGTCAAACCAGGCATTGCTGTGCCGGCCATTATTATTGGCGCCGGTCAGCCGGTTGCGGTCATAGCTGGCCAGCACATTGACCATAAAATTCGACGCCTCGCCGGTTGAACTGCCCCAGGCACCAAGCTGCATGGCAAATTCCTGCCTTGCCCGCCGCGGCACGAAGGCGTTGAAGGGCAGGGCATCCACCGTCACCCGCACGCCAATGCGCGTCCACATCTGCGCCACCGCCTGGGTGATGCGGCTGTCATTCGGCCAGCGATCATTGGGCGAATGCACGGTCAGCCGAAACCCATCGGGGAAGCCCGCCTCGGCCAGCAGCCGCCGCGCGCCCTCCGGGTCAAAGCCCATGGGCCGAATGGCCGGATTATAGCCAAAGGCACCCTCAGGCAGCCATTGCGCCGTGGGCACGGAAGCCCCCTCCATCACCCGCTCCACCAGCGCATCGCGATTGATCGCCATCGAAAGCGCGCGGCGCACCCGCACATCATGGAACGGATTTTGCGGCAGGGCCGTGCCGGCATTGTCGGTGATAAAAGGGTTGGGCCCGGTGCGCGAATAATCAGGCGCCATATAGACGGTGCGCAGGCTGGCAATCTCCGTCACCCGAAGCCTGGGCTCGCGCCGCAGCCGGGCCAGGTCAGAGGTGGGAATTTGCTCAATCAGGTCCAGATCACCGGCGAGCAATGCCGCGGTCCGCGCCGCATCATTCAGCACCATGCGGTAATTCACCCTGGCCCAGGGCTCCCGCTCGCCCCAGAAAGCATCATTGCGCGCCAGCTCCACCCGCTCCCCAGGCCGCCAGGAGATCAAGCGATAGGGGCCCGTGCCAATGGCCGCCCGCCCGCTATTAAAATCCTCGCTCCCCGCCCCCTCAGCCGCCCGCGCCGAAATGATCGAGACCGAAGCCAAATCCAGCGGCAGCAGCGGATGCGGCTGATGGGTATGGATGCGAATGAGATGCGGGCTCAGCACCTCCACCCGCTTCACCTCGCGCAGAAACCCGCCAAAGCCGCCCGGGCTATTGGCCACATTGGGCACCCTGGAAAAGGTGAAAACCACATCGCTGGCATCAAACGGCCGGCCATCATGCCAAAGCACGCCCGGCCGCAGGGTAAACTCCCACTCCGTATCGCTGACCGGCCGCCAAGCGGTGGCCAGGCCCGGCCGCATCTGCGACCTTCCATCACGCTCCACCAGCCGGTCAAAAATATGCATGGTCAGCGCATTATTCGGCCCGACATTGTGAAAATGCGGGTCAATGCTGCTCACCGGCGCCGCACTGCCCAGATTGAGCACCTGCGCCGCCGCCGGCCAGGCCAAGGCGAGGCTGAGCGCGAGGGCGCGGATCACCGCTCCAGCCTCAATCCGGTGCGCGCGACGAGGTCTCGATATTTCTCCACCTCCGCCTGCAGAAAAGCGCGCGTGGTGTCCGGCGTATTGGGCTGGTTCCACATCACCACGCCCGCGGTGAGGAAGCGCTCGGCCAGCGCCCGCTCGGCAATGGCCAGGTTCAGCGCCGCATTCAGCCGCGCCAGAATGGCGGGCGGCATGCGCGGTGGGCCGACGATCATGTTCCATGTTGTCAGCTCGAAATCCGGCAGCGCGGCTTCAGCAAGCGTGGGGATATCGGGGAAGGAGGGGAAGCGCTCGCGGCTCGTCACCGCCAGACCCTTGACCATGCCATCGCGAATCTGCGCGGCCGCACTGGCCAGCACCGAGACGCCAAAATTGCCCTCATCCTGGTAGATCGAGGTCAGCATCAACCCGCCCGAGCGATAGGGCAGGTGGGTAAACCGTGTGCCCAGGCGCAGCGCGATCATCTCCGCCCCCAGCTGCGGAATGCTGCCCACGCCCGAGGTGGCATAGGTAAAACTCTCCGGCGGCGCCGCCCGCAGCCGGGCGATGGCCTCCACCGCGGTATTGGCCGGAAAGCGCGGCGAGGTGATGAACACCATCGGCGCCGTCCCCACCATGCCGATCTGGGTGAAATCCCCCACCGGGTCAAAGGGCGTGCCACCGGCCAGCGCGGCCGGGGCAATGGCGTGCGAGGAGACCTCAACCAGCATGATGGTATGCCCATCTGGCGGCTGCCTGCGCAACCAATCAGCCGCCACCGTCCCCGAAGCGCCAGGCCGGTTCTCCACCACCATGCGCGCGCCGCCGCCAATATGCTGGGCGAAGCGCTCGGCAATGAGCCGGCAGGCAATATCCGTCGAGCCGCCAGGGGAAAAACCGGTGACCAGGGTGATGGGGCGTTCCGGCCAGGACTGGGCCAGGGCCGGCAGGGCCAGCGTGGTCAAGGTGGCAGGCAGGTGGCGGCGCAGCATGAAACCATTTCCCCGAATTGATCTTGCCGCGCAGCAAAGCAGCAAGCGGGGGTGATGCGCAACGTGCTTCAGGGCCGCTCCAAACGCAGCCCCGCAGCATCCGCCACCGCGCGGAATTTCGCGATCTCGGCGGCGATAAAGGCCTGGGTGGCGGCAGGGCCGGTGGGGGCGGGCACCTCCACCCCCAGCCCGGCCAGCCGGGCGGCCAGGGCCGGTTCCGCCAGCGCCGCATGCACCGCCCGGGCCAGCGCCGCCACCCTATCCGCCGGCGTGCCGGCCGGTGCAAGCAGGGCGTTCCAGGTCGAGAGGTCATAGGGCGCCAGGCCCTGCGATTCCAGCGTGGGCAAGTGCGGGTGGGTGGGTGCCGGCCGCGCCGTGCCCACCGCCAGCAGCCGGATGCGACCATCAGCCGCCAGCCCCGCCACCCCGGCCAGCGTGTCCATGGCAAAGGGCACCTCGCCCCGCGCCAGGGCCTCCAGCGCCGGCGCGCCGCCGCGATAGGGGATATGCTCCGCCCGCAGCCCCACCCGTTGCAGGAAGAGTTCAGAGGAGAGGTGGGTGAGACTGCCCGCCCCCGCCGAGCCATAGGCGCCGCGCCCATCGGCCAGTTGCGCCCGCAAACCCGCCACATCCCGCGCACCGCCCGGCGGCACCGCCAGCGCCAGCGGCGTCACCCCGGTCAAGGCCACGGCGGCGAAATCCGCCACCGCATCATAGGACAAATCCCGGAACACCGCCGGGTTGGCGCCATGCGAACTGGCCGAGGCGAAGAGCAGGGTATGCCCATCGGCCGGCGCCCGCTTCACCGCCTCACTGCCAACAGCACCGCCGGCACCGGTGCGGTTCTCCACCACCACCCGGGCGGCAAGAAGCGCGCTCAGCCGTTCAGCCAGCAGCCGCGCGGCAATATCGGTCGAGCCGCCAGCGGCGAAGGGCACGATCAGGGTCACCGCACGCTCCGGAAAGGCGAGGGCAGCGGTGGGCAAAAGGGCAAGCAGGGCGCGACGTTTCATACCCCCCGCCTGGCGCACCCATATTGCGCCGCGATGACAGCACCATGGCTGGGCCGTGAACTCAGCGCTTCGGCGGCTCGCCCATCAGCCCCGAGGCCAGCGAGGCCCGATACAGCTTCAACAGAAAATCAGGCTGCTTCGCCGCCTCGCGCAGCGTGGCGACATCTTCGGCCGAGGGCGGCGTGAGCAGCGGCATCGCCGTCAGCAGCGGCCCCGCCGGCTGCGGGAAGCCCAGCAGCGCATCGATCACCCCATCAGAGAGCCCTGCCAGCACGCCGCAGGTCATCTCAAACCCATCAAGCGGCATGAGCCGACCGCCAAACCCCGTGCCCTCCTGCCCCGGCCTGGCCAGCCCGGCATCCCATAAATGCACCGGCATGCCGCGCAACAAATCTTCGACCCAGACGCCGCCCTCAGGATGCGGCCCGGCCACGCGAAACAGCGTGATGCGGGTGTGCTGCAAGGCTTCCAGCACCCGTGCCGCCTCGCTGCCCGGGGCGGCAGGGTTCATCCGCACCTCGCGCTCCAGCGCCGGCCGATGATCGCCCACCGGGGCGAAAATCCCCAGATCCAGCAGCAGGGCAATTTGCGCATCCGCGCTCACCGATGGGGTCTTGCCATCCCACAACCCCAGCGCCCGCCCCTGGCTGGCGGCGGAGGCCGCGGGAATCCGCTTGGAGGCCCCAGTCAAAATCGCGCTGCGCGCTGCGGCATAAGCCTGATAGATCGGGTTGGCGGCAATATCGCTCACAGCTGGTTCGGCACCGGGACATTGAGCCGATGCGCGGTGGCAGCAATATTGGCCCAGGTTTCCGCCGGCAGCGGCACGCCATTCTTCAGCCGGTCGGCGCGGCGCGCTGCCTCAGGCTCGCCAGGCACCAGAACAGGGCTATCGGCCGAGGCCGGCGCACAGCCCTTCACCCAAGCCACATATTCCCGCGCCGTGGCGTGGAAGGTGGCGAGGTCGCCAAAATGCTGCGGCGAGAAGAACATCGAGAACATGCCATTGGTGATCCGCCCGCGCGCCCCCACCGGCCCCGAAGTGCCACCCCCGGTCAGCGCGCCGGCCAGCAATTCGCACATCATGGCCAGGCCCGAGCCCTTATGCTCGCCAAAGGCGCGAATGGCGCCTGCCCCCAGCGAGGGATTGCGCGGCCCCACCGATTCATAAGGCCCATACAGCGTATGCGGGTCGGCCGAGAGCCTGCCATCAGGCTCAATCAGCGCCCCCTCGGGCAGCGCCTTGCCGCCATTGCTGGCCACCAGCACCTTGCCCTCGGCCACAAAACTCGTGGCGAAATCCAGCAGCACCGGCCCCTCAGGCAGCGGCACGCCGACGCAGAAGGGCGCGGTGGAAAACCGCCGCTCGGTGCCGCCAAACGGCGCCACCAACACGCTGCCCGCCACATTGACGAAATGCACCGAGATCAACCCAGCCGCGATCGCCATCTCAGCATAATCACCCACCCGGCCAATATGGCCGGCATTGCGCAGGCCCATGATGCAGGAGCCATTGGCCACCGCGCGCTCAATGGCGAGATCGGTCGCCTGCTTGGCCACAGTCTGGCCAAAACCAAAATGGCCATCGAGCAGCACAAAGGCGCCGCCATCAGAAATGATCGAGGCCTGCTGGCCGGCGAGCACAAACCCCTCCTCCTGCCATTCGACATAGCGCGGCACGCGCACCACGCCATGGCTGTCATGCCCGGCGAGATTGGCGCCAAGCAGATGGGTGGCAATGCGCCTGGCCTCGGTTTGCGAACATCCGGTGGCGAGGAAGATGCGGTTCACCACATCTTCGAGCAGGGCGGCGGGAATCAGGAGGTCTGTACTGGTCATAAGACTTTGTGCCGAGATGGCCGCGCGCCGTCTAGAGCGGCGGCGCGGGCGCATGACTTGCTGCCCATCGCCCTGATAGGCCTCGGGCTGTTGTCCAATCGTTTTCTGTCAGTTACTTTTTTGCGAGGTAGGGTGAAAACGTAAGGAATTTGCGAATGATCCATGTTGTCCTGATACTTCTGGCGCTTGGGGGAACCGCTCTGGCGCAACCCAGCCCAGCAGAACGTGGCCGCGCGCTGGTGGAGGGCATCGCCGCCTGTGGCAATTGCCACACCCCCACTGGCCCGCAGGGCGACTTGCCCGGCATGTATCTGGCCGGCGGCATGCTGCTGGAGGAGCCTGGCGTGTTCAGCGTCTATCCCGCCAACATCACGCCCGACCGTGAGACAGGCATCGGCAACTGGACCGATGCGCAGGTCATTCGTGCCATCCGCGAAGGGGTGCGGCCCGATGGCCGGCTGCTGGGCCCGATCATGCCCATCGGTCTGTATCGTGGCATTTCCGATCAGGATGCGGCTGCGATGGTGGCCTATCTGCGCACGGTGCCGCCGGTTCGCAACCCGGTCCCGCCCTCGACCTATAGCTTCCCGGTGCCGTCATACGGGCCGCCGCTGGGGGTGGTGGCGGGGCCGGCCGATAATGCTGTGGCCCGCGGTGCCTATATGGCCGGGCCGCTTGGCCACTGTATCGAATGCCATTCGCCGCCAGATCCCGCGGGTGGGCGGGACTGGAGCCGCACGGGCTGGGGTGGATCGCCGATCCTAATGCCCGACGGGTATGTTGTGCCGCCTGAGCTGACGCCCTCGAATCTGGGTATCTGGAGCGATGCCGAGATCGCCCGCGCCATCACCCAGGGCATATCGCGCGATGGCAGGGTGCTGCGGCCGCCGATGGGCTTCTCCTATTATGCGAAAATTCCGCCAGCCCAGTTGGCTGAATTGATCGGCTATCTTCGCAGCCTGCCGCCATCCCGGTGAGGGTGGCCGCCGGCTAGGCTGCGCGGGCGGGGCGTTATGCCCTCATCCGTTCAAACCAAATCGTTTGAGCGAATAAAAATGCCCGATCAACAAAAGACTAGAGTCTGGGCCGTGAGCCACGGCGAACGGAACAGGGGTTAGAGCACCCGCCCCG
>Ga0214921_10006414_pt1 | contig 16143 bp, 22 predicted proteins | sample LL1505_MetaG_FD_177992 | JGI IMG/M metagenome (GOLD analysis project Ga0214921, IMG submission 177992) | Freshwater microbial communities from Lake Lanier, Atlanta, Georgia, United States - LL-1505 | ecosystem: Environmental > Aquatic > Freshwater > Lake | place: USA: Georgia | collected...
TTTTGTGTCGCCATTGTGTTGGAACTGTATCTTTACAGAACTTAGTGTATCTGATGTTGTATGTAACCGTGGATCATGCAAAGCCGCATGAAAGCATGACAGACTATCCACAACTACCATGTAGGGTGCGCTCAGTATACGTGTAGATGTTGTGGTACTAGATGTTAATTCTGCAAAATTAGTATAATTTGGTTCAGTGTATGCAGATTGATAATTTTGTCTGAAAAATTCTATGGGTATTCCACTGGTTCTTCTTACAACACGAAACCTTGAAGTACCCTGATCGGGATTAGGGGTTATTGTAAAATTTCCAATTCCATTGCCATAAATCTCAAAATAATACCCGTCCTTGTCTGTTAGCATTCCCCATTTTCTAACAGTCGCTTTTGCTTGGTCATCATCATATGATGTTCTACCAAAACTATTACGGACACCGTAAGTGCCTGAGCTTACTCTGCCTGGTAAATAAGGGAATGCTCTATTTGTATTTAATGAAGCCCAATTGCCGTATCGCGCCTCAACAGAACCAGCAGATTGATTTTGTAGAAAACGAACGCCTGTCTGTGTGTCTGCATCGTAAACTATGGGGGTGGATGTCCATATGTCTGGATTAATTCCATAAGTTGTGATATCTGCAAATACACCCAGCGCTGTTTCTGATCTTGGAATGCCCAACAGAGACAAAGCAACTTCTGTAGGTGGTTGTGTTTGAGCGACATTGAGCGTAAACCCTTCTTCATTAGTTATTACAACAGGAATACTCTTTTGTTCCCCTTGGATTCCTAGCGGAACTGGCTGTGTTCTACTTACAGTATAATTAGTAAATGCCATACACGTTATTTATACTCAATTACATGAATATAGCTGAGTAATCAGCTGTTTCATATATGAGTAGATAGCCTTTAAACAATAGTGACGTCACAGGCGGTGCTTCATTATTATCTGTCTCGAGTATCTCCAAATCAAGATTAGTATTTAACGGCCAATTCAAATTTGCAACTTGATTTGCTGTTAAAGATATTCCAATAGTACCGGGGCTAGCTAGACCATATGCAGCACTGAGAAAACCAAGCACCGTGCCATTAAGTGATATGGGAATACGGATGATTCTGTTGCTCCAGTTTCTCAAAACACCATCATCGTCAATGGTAAGAGTGAACATTCGATAATTAACAAAGTTTGCAACATTCATTACCTTGAGTGTTGGCAGTGGTTCATTTGCAGTGAGCGATGCTACAACTACATTGTATGTGGCCAACTGTGTGGGAGATGAAGAAGTAAGCGCGGTGTTTCTATATGCTGAAATCATGGCTAAATAAGTTCCAGGGAATTCATATGTTTTTTGAAAGCCGTAAAAGTATTGCTGGCTTGATGATCTACTCACCACTTGTTGTTCTTGTGACCCATCTCCCCAATTAGCAACAAATGTCACAGTTTGTGCATTGAATGGATCATATGCTGAAACTGGAAACATCGTGTTTATGCCAACAAATGTATTAACAGGTATCATTTTATATTTAGGAGGTTATTGTTGCTATATCAGATAATGATAAAGCATCTGGGAACATGATAATCTTGTTGATATACCCATTGAAACCATTGGTACCAAAATTTAATCTGGTTAAATTGAGACCAGAAACAATTGCACCTGAAATTGATTGAGACTGGGCCGCTAGGTTTATCTGCTTTGTGCCGTTGTTATAACTGAATGCACTGTTGATAAAATTAGATTTCCAAGATATAGGCATTATTGTGTTGAGTGATGTTGTGTACACCTGTGATGATACTTGATTTGACAGAGTACCATGACTGATAAATGAAAAGTTCCTGTTCGAATTATCCACCCCTTGCAACACCACTTGCTGTTGATCTGAGACATCCTTTCTAAATGACCTCACAAATATGGTACCAGTATTGGGAGAAACTGTGGTTGCAGGAATAGTACGGTTGTAGATGGTTGCAAAATTGCCACCAGAGAGTGTCAAGACGTCCTGGCTTCGGCTTCCAATGAACCCACTCACAGGTATATAACTTGTGGGGTATGAACCCTCTTCTATCTGTGCACCCCAAATATTAACTGTACCACCAGTTGGTGAAGATTGAGCAAATGCAATTGAAGGCCATATCTTGCCATTGTTTGCATTGCAAAGAGTTGTGTAATATATTCTATACCAATTGAAGGGATACTCTTCCACACCATACCTATCAGATGCATTTGTTTGTGATGGATTGAATACCCGAGCTGTCTGGGTATCAAGTTCAAATCTAACCCTGGATCCATTGTGTTGAGGATCTTGGCTTATAAGAATGGTTGAATATGTATCCGATTTGATAAAGAAGCTCACAACATATCTACTGCCTAGTGTACCGCCACTGAAGCCTGTCAATGATAAAAAGCCATTGGAACTATTGCCAGACAATGCTTGAGCAATGCTAATATTGTCTGGTGCTCGGATATTAGATGAAGTCAGTACAACATTATTGCTGCTCAAGTATGCAATGTTTGCCAGGTCAGTTGAATGCAGAGCATAGTTTGCTCGTGCTGGTTCTACCAAAATACCATATGGTACAGCGCTGGAGCCAATGCTATTTGATGTTGTATTAACATAATTAGTTGCCTCGGGGCCATACTCACACTGCATGCCTGCAAAATAAATCCTAGTTGTGTTAGGATCATATGTGGCATTTACACCCTGCAACCTGTTAACAACAAATTGAAACCCTCGCGTTCCTGCAAATAACCCTGTGAATGTGAATCGCTGCCATTGTGGTGTGAGCAGTATGGTTTTGTAGCTGCTGTCTGAAATTCCTATAGCAGCTTCAAGCTTGGCATTTGTTGGTATGCCTGGCCCACTAAACTTGGCATACATTGAAACTGTTATTTGTTGATTGTTGCGAATTCTAGTGGGGTCAGCAACAGCAATCTGCTGTAGAAACCCACCTACAGTGCCTTCACCTGCAGCTGCAGGGTAAAACCATGGCACAATGGTACCTGAGATTGGCTTCACATAGCATGAAAATGTGTATGTTGATAGCACATGTGTCACTGTGGGAGTGGGTATGTATGGGGTGGGGATGGATCCAAGCTCCAACTGTGGGCCCAGAAGTCTTATTGTAAAATTAAAACCAGCTGTGCCTAGGTTACCAGTTCTAATGTTGGCACTTACTCTAGAAAAGGATGATAATGTTGGTATGAATGCAGTCACAGTTAAAGCTGAGACTGCATTTGTTAGTGCCTTTGCAGTGGGAGAAAGATATATGGGTTGAACTGGTGCAGAACCCTCGCTTGGGGCTGTTTGCCGTGGTGTTATAAATATGGCTAAATTATTTCCACCAGGCATGGAGCCATCTATGAGTGCTGCAGAAACTGTAAATGTCCAAGTTTGACCTCCACTGGCATACACAAAAGTACTTGATTCTGGGTCTAAGACAATCCCACCATTACTTCCACCTGCAGGCCTGGTGAAATTGTAATCCACAAAATTAAATCCATTTATTTGACCAGTGGAAACAATGGTCGTGACGGTGTTGGCCGGGACACTATATTGCTGCCAATAAGGAAGGATGCCACTGCTGAGTGGTGAATTTCCACTTGTGACATCAACTATGCCTGGCACAGCACCACTGAAATCAGTATTTCTAAGCTGATTGTTACCAGGTGCATACACAGCAGTGGTGGGCCGTTGCCGGTACTGCAATCCTAATACATTAGTAGAATTGCCACCGCTGCTGATCAACAATGAGGGATTATTGGGATTATCACCAAACGGGGTTATGGAGGTAAGAGATCGAATCACAGTATCACCACTAGTTATCCACCTGTTAAAAGTACTAGGACTACCCTGGGTGTACATGTAAACACTTGACAAGTTTGGTATTAAATTTGTTCCTGGAACAGCACCTGATACCAGGTTAGAGTTTGTAGTTTGATAAGCAGTTGCAACATGCCCTGCCTCCAGTTGTGCACCCCACACTGCAAAGGTAGTGTCAGCTATGTAGGTGTTCCATAACGAAAGTAGGTACAAAATGTTGTTAACACCAAATGGTGGGTTCTTGTCTGTTGATGTCACCCTTGCTCCATTCCTATGAGCCCAATAAGAACTTGGAAAAGTTAAGGACAGTCTCTGCCAACCACCTGTCAAGCTCTGCATGAAAATAGTATTGCTTGTAGTAGTTATAATTGGGTCTGCAGGTATGCCTGTTTGACGTATTACCCCAAGTATACTATTTCTTGAAGATATTGTGGGGTCACCAAGATTGGTACAACCCAAACAAGTGCTTAAAAGAAAATACTGTGATGAAGGAACTAAGGCGTTTGGCACATCATCAGTTGTTGTAACAGTTCTTAGAATGTTGCAATACGCATTCCACCCGTGCAATGTACCCAAGCTCTGTGCAGGCAAATATGTGAACCCATTGTTACCTGGCACAAATGAACTGCCAGACAGCAAATTGACTGTGGTATCTTCATGTGCAAACCTGGGTGTATTTTGTCTAGTATAATCGATGAACCCTTTTGCATTTACGAATGTTGCAGACACTGTGTTGCTAGCAGCAATTGCAGTGTGTGATCTTGAAAAAGTGAATACACTCAAAACATAGGTATTATTAAATACATCCACGCCCACAGGCATGCCATGATTCAATGTTAAATTTTCTCCATATTCTCTGTATAACAACATGGGCGCAGTAAAATTGGAGCGAGTTCTTTCATCCATGGCGTAGGGTATACCAGGAGTAACAACAAGCAGAAGATCCACAGCTGACACACTATCAAAAAATGTAAAAGATCTATTCAACAAATCATACTTAACATACCCCATGAAGGGATTGGTCTTGGGTGGTATGGCAAATAATATGAAAGTGCTGAATGGATTCACAAAATTAAGCCGGCACAGCAGTACCAATCAAGAAGAGTCGGTTGTTATATTTGTAAATGGTAGCCGTGGAAAACTGGTCACCAAATATAGTATAGCTAGCAGATTTAATATAGGTATTATCGTCTGGCTCAATGAGGACATCTTGAGTTCCTAGATTGATCATGCTCACTGTGAATGTGCCTGAAATTGTGGGTACAAATGTCAATGTAATTTCTGTATTATTAGAAGATAGATGAAGTATTTTGTTTGTGTAAAATTCACAATTGGTATTATCTATTGTTAAATCATTATTAACCTCAATGATATTGGATTCCAGAAATACTGTTTTGGCACTGATGGCTTGAAGAGTATTGTATGTGCTGTTCCATCTGTCTTGTGTGACCCCTCCTATGTTGATCCTGCTTGCACTCAATTGTGATGCAAAAACTGATTGTGATGCACTGATGCTTCCAACAACTGTTAGTTCTTCATTGGGTTGAGCAGTGCCCATGCCAATGTGTCCAGGCGCAGTGTTGCTGCCCTCCACGTACAAGGCTACATAATTATCATCTCTGAATATGGCCACTGGTTGATCGCCAGTCTGTTTGATGCTCAATGCAGGGCCAGTACCAGTGTTAGTAACTGATAGTGCACTGGTTATAGTAACTACTGTGTCCACATAGGTAATATCTCCCAACACTGAGAGACCACCCTGTATGGTCAAATTGCCATTGATACTGCCCCCAGTTAGCGCAACAAAAATGGATCTTGCAGAACTTGTTGTGAGCAGCCCAGCACTTATGGTATTAACTGTATTGTATGCGCTGTTCCATGTCCCTGTGATGGGCTTGATGTTGGATAAATCAGCCTGCAAAGGCAATAGCTTGGCATCAGTTTCAATTTTATTGTAATACAGTGATGGGACAAAATTACCACTAATAGTGGTTGCAAGGGCCATGGCATCAACATATCTTCTGGAAATAAATTCATTCAATGTGAATGCAGCTGTGTTTGTTTGTGTTGTTGTTATGGCGCCTGTAACTACCCCACCAGTTTTAAGAAGAGAGTCTACACTAGCGTTATTCCACACTGCACTATATGCGCCCACCGTGGTTGCCGTACTGTCCCAGCTGTCTTTGCCCAGCTGCAATCTGTTATAAGCATAATCCCAATTGCTTGAGGATAATGAAACATAATTTACTGTGTAGTTTATGATACCACTGTTCTGTTGAACATATGTGTATGTTGCATTCCAATTGCCCGTAAGAGCAGCCACATACAATGCATTGGCTGAGAGTGTCAATACTGCTGACACTGCATTATTCCATGCAGCGCTATTCTGATACACATTGGAATACGTGCTATTCCATGCACCGCTCACCACAGATATACCGCTCATTTGATTGCGCAAAGTGGCAACATAAGGTACGCTTTGGTAGTATGCTTCATTCCAATTGCCAGAAGCTGCAATAATACTCGATAGATTGGGTTGAATACCCCAGAAACCGCTAAAACTACTGACCGTGGTGTATGTACTGTTCCACAATGCAGTATTTGGACTAATTGAGGTGTTTAAATTGTTATAGGTTGATTCATACCTTGCACTGTTGGATCTCAAGGTGGTATAAGCACTTGCATAGGGAATGCTTAATGCAGTAAGAGCGGATATTGAGGTCTTTGTTTCAGAAGCATTTCTATAGCCTACCAAGAAATCATTATTTCGAAGACTAGTAATTGTGGCAAAAGTACCGAAATTCACGTTGGGCATACATGTTATTTATGGATAAATGTAATAAATAACTGATATGGCCTTGCGTAAAATACAATCCAGAATGGTGAGTCAGCTAGCCGATTTGGAATTTAATACATGTACGCTCAATAGTAATTTATCTGTGTATGGAGAAATAAGAGCGACTAATTTGTCCTGGATCAGTGGTGTGGATGTGAGTGCGGCCAACCTTACAACTAGAAATAATTTATATGTTTCTGGTAATGCCACAATAGCTGGTAATTTGTCTGCGCTGGGAAATATAACTTACATTGACACTAATGTTATAGTCACTAGTGCCATGACCATCACAAATGCTGGCACAGGCCCCGCACTTGTGGTGAATCAACAAGGCGCCCAACCCATAGTAAACTTTCAAGATGATGGCACCACTGCTCTCTTTATTGCCGATGGTGGCAATGTAGGCATTGGAACAGCATCACCTGCACAACGCTTAACTGTAGCAGGGGCTATAAGCGGCAACAGCACTTTAACAGTAGCCGGTGGCACCAGTACGCAATGGAATTCAAACTACACATCCACAACAAATGCTAGCGGCAATTGGGATTCAACTTACACTTCTGTGTCAACCAATAGCGCCAGTTGGAATGCAGCTTATACTGTCACATCAAATAATAGCGCTAGTTGGAATGCAGCTTATACTGTCACATCAAATAATAGCGCCAGCTGGAATTCAACCAACCCAATTTATACCTCCTTGTCAGCTGGCTCCATAACTGCCAGATACATGGACATTATCCACTCACCAGCTAATGATAATACAAATCCAACTATTAGAATAGGTGAGTTTGATACTACCTCTCCCAATGCTGGGTTCTCTGGTATATACATATCTTATGATGAGTTTACTAACACATTTGGTATTAGCAGTCAATTTGTCCCCGGTGCTAGTATACCGGTGCTAAACATTAACCGACTTGGTGTTGCTTCAGGCCCCATGTTGCCCTACACAGTCACATTTAGTAAGTTTACTTCAGCTGCGCAGGGAACCGTATCAACTAGTTTTTACCCAGCTGCTTTATCAGGCATGATACCTGCTGCAGAAATAACCAGCAGAATTCGCGAAGGCAAGGGCATGATAAGAGGTAGCTTTCTCTTCTCAATGACTCCACCTGTTGGCAACCCTGGTAATGCCAGAGCACTCTTGCAGTTTAGTACAAGTCCTGCTTTCACTACAACTAAGAACGTCCTCAACTCCAACTTCTTCCAAACTGGTCAGAGCAGTTCCATCAGGGTGTTTGAGGGGTATGTTCTTGACAATCTCTTTGTGATTCCAGACGCCAGTGCGAATCCGTATAATATAAATTCAAGTAATGAGTTCTTTAATTTCCCCTATGGTGTTGACTTGTATTACCGTGCTGGATTTATGATAAATGCCAACAATACTATTTGCACACTCTCTGGTGGCAGTATTAGCATCATACCTTTTTAACAATTAATAGGGTTTTTGTCTTGCGACAGAGGATAACCCCAAACCTCACGGGTTCTTAGCAGGACGGCGTTTCTTGCCGCCTCCACCACTTCCCAAGGGAAGATTGTCCGATGCTCCAAAAACTTTGTATTCGTAGTAACCATACACAACAAAACCAACTGCAATTGCAACGCCAATCAAAATGGCAATCAATTCTCTCATAACTGTAGTATATGATAAATCATATGTAACTCAAGCAAATTTCTCAATTATCTCATAATCCCGTTCTAAGATATCTATGGAGCCATATGCTCTAACAAAATAACGAAATATATCAAAAGACATTTTTATCTGACAACTTGACATCACACCTTCTTTTGTTCTCACAACGACCTCAAACGTTTTATCTTCAATATTGTACATCTTTATAATGTGTGCAACAGTTTCCTCTATGATAACAATAGTTTCTGGGGAATACTTTGTTTTGCCAATTTTCTTCTCTTCAACCTTGAGTCGAAGAATAATGTGTGCAGGTGTCATCTGACAAATAGAAATAATATTACAGCCACAGTCAGAGACAACAAAGAAAGAATGCCTGGCAGACTAACACCACACCGCTTTCTGTTAATGTCATTCACATACATCAATGCAGCTGCATAGGATTTATTCAGAAAGAGCTGCTCATTCTTATGCCTCAGCCTCATAATATAGTTTAACTTCTATTTTGAGTAATCCACATCTTCTTTGGCCAAGTAGCCTCCAAGGATCTTGCTTTCAACCACAAGATTTTCCACAATTTCTTCCGTCATGGTGTCACATGTGTTCATGCAATCCACCACCATGAATCCCAAAAACTTTTTATTCAAAGATTTGATGGCAAAGATATGAAAACCTTTCACTCCACGATCATTCCAAAACGCCTTGAGAGTGGAGCTGTTATCTTGTACAGTTGCAGTGTTGTGAACGCCATATTGACCATCTTCTTTCACTTTCTTCAAGATGGAAGCAAACACTGACACTGGCACATTCTGAATGACACTCAATTCACTGGAAATGCCAGGACGGCATGCTTCATATGTTAAGCTAAACTTTTGAAATTTATGAGTTTTATCTGAAGGATAAAAAGAACCACCATTGTGAAATTGTGCAATCCAGACCCTGTCAAAATTATATTCAGAACGAATATTCTCTATGCGCTGATCAATCATTTCGTTGGCATGAAGCAATTTGAGAATTTCGTCTGTTTCTTCTTCTTCTATAACAACTTTCTTACGAGAGAATTTCTCTGAAGCCCATGATGCAACTATAGGACTCAAAACACCTGTGATGAAAGCAGTTACAACCAAGGTAACATTGCGGGCAAACTCTGCATTATATAGAAAATCCATACATATTTATTTATATGGATTTAGCAAAGTAAGTTGACTGTTAAGCAGTTATTGTGTTGAGAGGGGCCGCATTGGTAACCACACGCAGAGCCCATTGATCGTAATAGCTATAAGCTGTCAACCCTTCACAATTGGTGCAATTCTCTGGATATTCATAACGAACGGTGGTAAGTGCAGGGTACAAGGTGCTGTTATACTTGGTCAAGTTAACAAATGATTGATTGAAGCGTGTTTGAAAGGTATCAACTGTTGTCCGTGTTATTGGCATAGTGTCATTATTTATGCTACCAAACAATTAAATAATACGGAAACCTATGTCTTTTGAATCTCGAGTTGTAAAAAATGCGCAAACCGTTGAATACGGTAAATTTGTCGAACTAAAAGATGACAGTAGGTTCCCGCCTATTTCAGTCATTCGAGTACAATATCCAGATCAATCTAGCGCATTCCCTAATAATCAAGGGGTGCCTCCTCTAACATCGGTTGAGGTTTATCCAAAGTTTGCTGTGATAACACATAATGTCGGTTCAGGGGGGGTTGGACCGGGGGGTAGTTTTACTAAATGCGAGACCAGAACTTCAGGCAATCCTTCTTTTACCCCCGCGCAAATCTATGTGCATAACGGAACAAATACTGATAGTAATATTGCGCTAACGCTTATTTCTGGAATGACTTGCACTATTGCGGTGGGCAAGAACACCGCATCAAATCATTCATTTACTTTAAATCTTGCTGTCTCTGGTGTTACTAATTACGATAATTGCTCTATTACCTACTTTGCTTAATCTTTTCTTTCTAATTTTCCTGTAAGCAGATTAAACCCCCACCCATCTCTTCCATGGAACGCATCATATAAATCAGTATTAAAGTTAATCAATTGTTGTGGTGTCTTGAAATTACTATTACTTGGCAGAATACTGGTCAAGGAAAATTCTTCCTTGCCATACAATAAATCTAAAAACGATTCGTAATAGCTAACCGTTTTGGGTTTTGAGCTCTTCATTAACACGTTTATTTATACGGTTAAATAGCTCATAAGGAAAATAAGAACTTTCAATTTCACGAATTTGTGCACTAAGTTTTTTCACTGCTTCCTTGGCACAACGATAATCAATGTAGACTTGGTGACCATCTCTGTGGTAGCCATCAGGCTTGAAGGTCATTTCAATAACAGGCACTCGCTGTCCGCGAGACAACACCTTTGCTGTGCTCACAATCTTATTTGTTATGGCGTTGTATTCTTTTCTTTTCGTCATGCACCTAATATAGATTATTTTCTATTACAGGTCAAGCTATATTACCAATTTTTGCAGCTAAAGTATTTGGCAGTACCAGGCTTAGCAGAAGAACATTTGTGCCGAGCTCTAAAAGACTTGCGACGCTTTGGATTAGATTTCTTGATGCGTCTGTTAGGGTCTCCATAATGCACTCGTTTTAATTTACCACCGACACGCGCACATCTCATATATTTTTTATCTGCACGTGTTGAAGATTGTTGACCTGTTACCTTGGTGCAACGAGCTCCCTTCTTCTCTTCTAATACAGCTTCACTGAGCTGTAGAATCTCTTCAGATAATAAACGGGAATATATCCTATCGAACATGATAGAATATTTATTCCATATCAAGTTGTTTTAGAGAAGTTTTTAACGCAACTGCGCGCACCATTGGGTACAAAGTATTTCTTATTATTGTCCCAACATTCCTTGGTCATAACTTCAATAGCACCAGCCGTCTTATGCCCGTAAACCATTCTGCCATAACGATTACGAAGTTTCTCTGGTGGCAAGTTGATCTGCGGCTTCTTGAAGCCAATAGGAAAAGGCGGTTGGCCGTTCATGGGCACCCAGCAGTATAAGGCCGACTTGCAGTTGAAGCTTTAGTAACACTGGAATAGTAAGCCAAACAGCTTACCAACAAGCACCACATCATGATCCAAAATAATTTGTCTTTCATTTGCTATATATTATATGATTCATCTCTTAGGTCAAGAAAAAAAAAGTACTTGACTGAATCCATAATTCATGCATAATAGTAGCATGATGAATGAAAAACCTACGTGGTTCTATACGAATGCCCCCACAAAAAAAGCGGCACTCAAATTGATGCGGTCTGAGCATAAAGTTAAACTCGCTCGCCGTGTTAATAATGCAGATGAGTTTATTGAACGAATGAAAGGTTCCAAAGGAACATGGCACCATCCTCAACTGGACAAACAGTGTTTGAATGTCTTGATTGGAGAGTTTCTTACTCAAGACCCTGATGAATACTGGAATGAATATCACCGTGTTGATGAAAGTAAGCTTAACTTCTTGATGAAGAAAGCCACAAAAAAGAACTTGACCAATTCTTAAATTCCTGCATAATATAAACAATGAAAATGAATTTAACTACTACGGACTTTGTTCCAGCGAACAAAGTAAAAATCCCTGAAATCTATTTCCACCGTCTCAAGACGGGACTGGAGGAAGTGGATGAGTTTCTGGGCGGCGCAAGTGATAAGTGTGGAGGCATTCTCCGCGGCGGTGTATACATCATTGCTGCAGGTGCAGGAACTGGCAAGAGTACCTTCTGTTTGCAATTGGCAGATGCTCTGTGTCGGAATAATGCTCGTGTTGCTTATGCTACCGGTGAAGAAAGTATTGAGCAGTTGGCTTTTACATGTCGTCGTCTTGGTGTGAAGAATGTACCTGTTGCGGTGCAGACTAATATTGATGTGATTACCAAGAAGATGGAAGAGCTAGATCTCATTGTTATTGATAGCTTCCAGACTCTTACTGTGGGTAACAAGCATATGACACCTCGCAAGCGTGAATTGCATTGCATCAAAGAGCTTTGTGCAGCCGCCAAGAGAACCAGCTGCGCTGTTATTACATTGTGTCATCTTACTAAAGCAGGTGTATACAAGGGATCCACAACGGTTCTTCATGCTGTAGATGCATGCATCAATCTTACCATTGATGAGGAAGACGTTTCATTGCGTGTGTTTAGCTGGGGCAAGAACCGCTTTGGACCTGCCAATCGTGAAATGATCATTTCCATGGATCAATCTGGCTATAACTGGACGCAACATCAGATTGAAAAGATTCAGCATACGTCCGACATCTTATTGAAGTGCAACAAGCTAGAGACAATCTCGTAAAAAAGAGTTGACTTGATCTAAGTTTCAGCCATAATAGATGTACATTAAAGGAACAACTAACCAAATGAAAGGAGGTAAAAATATGACAACTGCAACAGAAACAAAGCGTGAAGTTACGCCGAAGCTTACTTGTATCATCACTGGTAAGTCTCGCTTGACTAATCAAGCATACTTGGAGTCCAAGGCGGGCAAAGCGGGTTCTGTCGAAGAGTATCTTCGACTTTACGTCTCGCGTCCGGCTCTCAAGCTTCTCCGTTCGGGTAAATCCGTCCAGGAGGTGCGCCAGATTCTCAATGTCACCGACTATAATACGCCGGTGAGCACGGAGACTCTGCAGAGGGCTATCGTCGCCAACGGTAAGCACCGCTCCGAGTAATTCGGTCTTACCTACAATAGATAGGGCAAGGTTTATAGCCTTGCTCTATTTATTTTTATAACCTGAATGGAAAACAAATCTCTTACGTTCAGATTATGCATCTGACCTGAAATCCCAACAACTGACACCCAATTAATTGAGGATGTAAGCTTGTTTGGTGCTTTTTCTTGCGAAATCGAGATTGAAAGAAATAGGAGCAACACAAAGCTCACGATCAAACCGCATCACAAAATCCTGAGCTTGCTCAGGCATTGATGCTCTGTACGTGGTTGTTTTTCCGTTCTTCACAGTTTTTACAACGCAAATGTCATGAAATACACTCACGCTCTTTACTGTTATGTTTTTATTTCTTTTTATGGAGCGAGCTATAGCACATTTGCTAGGATTAGATTTCTCGCCCTTCTCGATATCACTATTGATAACTCTGAGTGATAATCTCACATTATTATTTAGTCGACCATAGATTAATAAAATTATGTATATATAATATACAACATGTCCGAACCTACAGCAGAAAAAATAAAAGTGAAGAAACTCCCATGTGGTGGTCATGCCATTTATGGTGTTGACTCTAAAACCAAGCAGCTCATACAATTAGGATACATTGGTGCCAATTTACCTCTGGATGGATTCTTACCTGCAGGCTATACTGTAGAAAAGTAAGAAAACACCATTTAGCCGTATAAATAACATATATGGCTAAAGATATTAAGCTGATGGGTGAAGCTTATATGCAGATACGCAAGAATCTATCTGCTCCCTCAACAGAAGCTTCTACAGAAGTGATTGCCGAAGCTGGCGGTACTGCAACAGGTTCCGCTAATGTTGCAAAGATGCAACAACAAGCACAGCAACCTGCACCTGTAACTAGTGCTGGTGTTGCAGCTGGAGTCAGTGATACAGCTGCACCTACGACGCCAGCCGCGCCTGCAGCAACAGATTCAGCTAAAACAAAGACAGATTTTGATACAGCTGCTACAGCTTATTTTAAATCAATGGGTGTAACTGATGCCCAAATTAAGACTTTCTTAGATAGTACACATGCACAATTAAACGGATTCAAAGGACCACAAGCCGCTAGCGGCACACAACAATACCTTCCACAAGGTGCACAGCAACCTGCCGCGGCTGCTGCAGCTCCAAACATGTTAGCACAGGCCGGTCAACGCGGAATTAACAAACCTGCATGGGCATCGAGATAAATATAGTATGAACAAGTTTAACAATTATTTCGATACATTAGTAGAAGGTCTTGATCCCGTTGGCAAAGAAGACAAGGATATCAACAATGATGGTAAGGTTGACTCCACAGATGCATATCTTCTCAAGAGGCGTGAAGCAATTTCTTTAGCAATCTCAAAGGGCAAGGAAGAAGCCGAAGAGCAAGAGAAACAACATGGCAACAGCATGCATAGTGATGCATTGTACATTTGGAACCATCTCTTGAATGACAAAAAATACAATCCACGTGATGCCATGGCAGTGATCAACATGGCAAAGACAGCCTTTGAACACATGTTATAAAGGTGTCACGATAGAGAGAGACCCAAGTACACGGAATCTAGAATCTGCTGTATTGAATCAACTGGCCAGTATTGTTGCACCCACCCCGCCACCACAAAATACTAAAGCAGCTCTGCCAATGGTGAGCTTAGAAGATGCTCTAAAAGAATTAATTGAACTAGAAAAAACAAGCCAGAGGAATTGAACCTCTGGCTCATCTTTACTCAGCGAAAGTCGCCGAGATCACGGTCAAGTGTGTATTCAGCCGGAGCTTGTACAAGCACTTTCCAAGTGTCCTGAGCTACACCTGCCATGGCAGTGAAGGGGGATGTTGCGGCAAAGCCAACAAATCCCACCGCAGTACCCACAAAGGTAACAGGGCGAACGAGTACAACGTCCACAGCTGCAAGAGCAGCTCCAGAAGCAGAAACGTCACCACCATCGTCTTGGGTACCTGCATCTGCAAGAGATACAGCGCACATGGCAAACAGAGCTACAAGAGCGCTCATTAGTTTGTTCATATATGTATTTATAGCGTATTTTATGTAGTAATCAACATAAATATATTGTCGTGGATACAAAAAATTATTTTGTCATTCAGAAGAAGATCAAAGACATTTGGGAAGATTGGGTCGAGTTCAACGAAAGTGTATCATTGGATGAAGTACTGAGTGTCTTTAATACCAAAGATAAAACACAGCATCAATTAGTCAAGCGTACAGACAAGACTATCAAGGTAAGCTGACATTTATCTCACCGGTGAGCTTGTAAACATAGAGCTGATCTATGGTGATTGACTCTCTCTTCAGATCATAAAAATTTACCAATTTGCCTGTTTCAAGCACCACTGTATCACAGGCAGTCTTCTCATCCTTGCTCTTGCCAATCTTCATATAGACATCTGTCTTGCAATTGTTAGGATCATTAAAAGAGAATATATCCCCAGCTTTTAGATCCTGAAATACAAACTTGTTGTCTTTTTTTTCTGGCTGTACAAAGGTTACTTTCATGTGTTAATTTATCTCGATTATTAAATTATCAAATAAGTTGATTTAACAAAGTCTTATATTATAATAATGAATTATGGGAATGTTTGACGATGTCATTATTGAAGGTCTCAAGCTTGAGACTCCAAAGAAACTGCAAAAATACTTTGAAGATTCTAATACAGATCTTCCCAAGGAATTCCAGACCAAGGATTTAAATAATTGTCTTTCTACCTATACTATTGATAGTAAAGGACAGATCCACCTAACAGAATATAGAACCACAGGCAAGAAGGTGCCCTATCTTCCACTATCTCTAGGCTGGACTGACAGACGATCATTTCTAGAGAAGCTATTTTTTAAGCAAATACACAGAAAGCATGCTTTACCAAAGTTTACAGAAGAACGCAAGGCTGTAAAGACAAAGACCAATTTAACCCAAACATTTGAAATCTATACATATAAACAAGTTGGCGGTCGCTATGTGGATGTAGCTTATGCTGTGACAGCTGTATCAGGCAAGGTTAAGAACATCAAATTGACCAGCTGGAACATTGAAGATGTAAAAGTTGCTGCAAAGCGACATGCAAATGAGGCTGAATTTAATAAAAACATGGAAGATAGTTTTCTGAAGAGAAAGACTTTTCAGAGCAAATGGTACTATCCTCTTGTAAAAGAAACATACAATCC
>Ga0214921_10006415_pt1 | contig 16143 bp, 15 predicted proteins | sample LL1505_MetaG_FD_177992 | JGI IMG/M metagenome (GOLD analysis project Ga0214921, IMG submission 177992) | Freshwater microbial communities from Lake Lanier, Atlanta, Georgia, United States - LL-1505 | ecosystem: Environmental > Aquatic > Freshwater > Lake | place: USA: Georgia | collected...
TCGTAAAGACATTCCTACCCCCAGCCTATCGGTCGAAGCCGCCCTTTCTAACGCCCCCGCCCAGAGCAACGACCTGATCCTGGTCCCAAAAATCGTCGAATGAGCCTCGCCCACGAAACCCTCTCTTCCCTGCGTCGCCGGCTTGTCGCCAAGGAAATTCATCCCCGCGACATCATTAAGGATCTCCTTGCTCAGATCGATGCACGCGAAAAAACTGTCCACGCCTTTACTCATCTAGACGGACAGGCCGCGCTCGCCGCTGCAGAAAAAACCGATCTCTCCCTTCCCCTCGGTGGTCTTCCCATCGCCCTCAAAGATAATCTCAACGCTTTGGGAGATCCTTGTACCTGCTCTTCCAAAATTCTCGAGGGTTACCGTGCCCCGTACGACGCAACGGCCGTTGCTCGGCTCCGACAAGCAGGCGCTCTTTTCCTCGGCCGAACGAACATGGACGAGTTCGCCATGGGATCCTCGACGGAAAATTCTGCCCTCGGCGTCACCCGCAATCCTTGGGATCCAACCCGAATTCCTGGAGGCTCTTCCGGTGGCTCGGCTGCAGCGGTCGCAGGACGGCTGGCAATTGCAGCTCTGGGTTCCGACACAGGTGGTTCGATCCGCCAACCCGCCGCCCTTTGTGGCTGTGTCGGTCTGAAGCCGACCTACGGTCGGATCTCCCGCTACGGACTGGTCGCTTTTGCCTCGTCCCTCGATCAGATCGGACCCCTCACCCGGACCGTCGAAGATTCTGCTCTTCTCCTTTCCGCCCTCGCCGGACACGATCCGCGCGACAACACGACCGATCTTCGCAAACCGGAAACTTTTCTCGCAAAGCCAACCGGATCGGTGAAAGGTCTGCGCATCGGCCTGCCTAAGGAGTATTTCCTCCCCGGAATGAATGCAGAAACCGAAGCGTCTATTCGAAGTGCAGCCAGCTGGTTTGAGAAAAACGGAGCCACGCTAGTGGAAGTCTCGCTGCCCCACACTCCTGCCGCGATTGCCGTCTACTACATCCTCGCCACGGCTGAAGCCTCAGCCAATCTCGCCCGGTTTGACGGAGTCCGCTACGGCCGGCGGGCGGTGGATCCGAAGGATCTGCTCGATCTTTATCAGCGGACCCGCTCGGAAGGATTTGGGCCGGAAGTGAAGCGCCGAATCATTCTCGGCACCTTTGTTCTCAGCCAAGGATATTCGGATGCGTACTATCGCAAGGCGCAAAAGGTGCGGGGTTTGTTGCGTCAGGATTTTGAAGCGGCATTCACGAAGTGTGATCTGCTCCTGACCCCGACCAGTCCCGAACCCGCCTTCCCTTTGGGAGAACGGACGCAGGACCCTCTCAAAATGTATCTGGCCGACGTTTTCACCATCTCAACCAATCTGGCAGGAAACGGCGCGATCTCCCTGCCGTGCGGTTTTACAAAATCGAACCTCCCGATCGGTCTTCAGCTGATCGGGCCCCGCTTTGGGGAAGAAACCATGCTTGGTGCAGCCCATGCATTCGAGCAAGCGCACGATTTCTGGAAACGGATGCCGCCGGTATGAGCTCCTCTGGAAATTGGGAAGCGGTGATCGGTTTGGAGGTGCACGTGCAGTTGCGCACCCAAACGAAAATGTTCTGCGGCTGCATCAATCAGTACGGGGGAGCTCCAAACAGTCAGGTTTGCCCGGTGTGTCTCGGGATGCCGGGAAGTCTTCCCGTGCCGAACGAGGAAGCGATTCGCAGGACGATTCTCACCGGATTGATGTTCGGTTGCCGAATTGCCCCCGTGGCCAGGTTTGACCGGAAAAACTATTTCTACCCAGACATGCCCAAGAACTATCAGATCAGCCAGTTTGACGATCCGCTGTGTGCGGGCGGAGCGGTCGGTCTGGATCCGTTTCTTTTCCCCAAAGATCTGCAGGAGACCGACGAGGCAAAGGCGAAGCGGTCGATCCGACTGACGCGGATTCATTTGGAGGAGGATGTGGCGAAATCATTCCACTATGAGGAGCGGAGCGGGATCGACTTCAACCGAGCAGGAACCCCCCTGATGGAGATTGTTTCCGAAGCGGATCTCCGGACCCCAGGCGAAGCCTTTGCCTTTTTGGGATCCCTTCGGCAGGTCCTCCTCTCAGGGAACGTGAGCGATGCGGACATGGAGAAGGGGCAGATGCGGTGTGACGTGAACGTCTCGGTCCGGCCCGTGGGGCAAAAAGAGTTTGGAACGAAGGTCGAGTTAAAGAATTTGAATTCGATCAGCGGAGTTCGGCGGGCGCTGGTGTATGAGATTGCCCGACAGATTGCGGCGGTGGAGAAGGGAGAAGCGATTCAACACGAAACGCGCCGGTGGGATGACGAAGCGGGCGCGACCTTCACGATGCGAACGAAGGAAAAAGCACATGACTACCGATACTTCCCCGAGCCGGATCTCCTCCCTGTGCGGACTGACCAGGGATTACGAGCTGCGGCTGAGTCCGGTCTGCCCGAACTGCCAGCGGCGCTCCAAGAGCGGTTAATGAAGGAGAACGGAGTAACGGCGTATCAGGCGAGCGTTCTGGCAGCAGATCGGGTCCTGTGCGGCTTTTATGAAAAGGCGGCGGCAGGAACCCAGCACAAGGCGGCGGTGGCGAACTGGATTTTGAACGATTTTCTCGCAACACAACCCGAACCAGCCACATCCCCGGTGCGGCCGGAATTCTTCGGAGAGCTGGCAGATCTGGTGGCCGGAGGAACGATCAACAGCGCGCAGGCCAAGAAGGTTTTTGCAGAGTTGATGGCAAATCCTTCCTCGCCCAAAGCCCTGGTCGAAAAACTGGGATTGGCACAGATCTCCGATGCCTCGGCCTTAGGGGTTTATTGTGACGAGGCGATCGCGGCGAACCCGCGGAGTGTGGAGGATTATCGGGCGGGCAAAGGGAATGCGATCAATGCGTTAAAGGGATTTGTGATGAAAAAAAGTCAAGGCAAAGCCAACCCATCCCAGGTGGATGAAATTCTGAAGGCGAAACTTTCTGCTTAGACGGTTGCCCTTCTCCCCGACCTAGGCGATGTTTTCTTCGTAGCCATGATCTCCAACGAAGCCTATGTGCTGGAGCTGTTGCAGAACTCCGGGATGGTCAGCCTGGAGGATATGACCGCCTGTCAGGAAGAGGCGGCGATACAGGGTCATTCGACGTTGGAGGGGATCAGCAAGCGGGGGTTACTTACGCCTGACCAGATTTTGGAAATTGTCGCCAAGGACTGCGGAATGGAGTTTCAGGCGGTGATCGAGCACGTGGACGAAGACGTCCTGGCAACGATTCCTCCGGCGGAAAGCCGGCGATACCATGCCCTGCCGCTAATGCGGCTGCCTTCGGGCCTGCGGATTGCGATTTCCGACCCGTTGGATTTCGAAACGCTCGACGCCCTGCGCTACCTCTTGAAGACCGATCTGGAGCCGGTTGTGGTTCCGTTGGCCAAAATCGACGAGGCCGTCATACGCTTTTTTGGAAAAACGGACGAATCATTGGCTTCCTTGATGGCCAACATGGACGGAAGCGAACTGGAACTGAAAAAAGCGGGAACGGAAGGAGGGGACGAAACGGCAGAAGGGGACGCTCCGATCATCCGTCTGGTCTACGGCTTGATTTTGGAGGCCCACCGTTTACGGGCGAGTGACATTCATATTGAACCGCTGGAGAAAAGGTTGCGGTTGCGTTACCGGATCGACGGGAACATGCAGGAGATGAAAGATCCGCCGAAACGGCTACAGTCCAGCATCATTAGCCGGATCAAGATCATGTCGAACATCAGCATTGCGGAGAAGCGACTGCCGTTGGACGGCCGAATTGCACTGGCGACGGTGGATGGTCCGACGTTGGACTTGCGGGTCTCGACGGTTCCGACGATCCACGGCGAATCGGTGGTCATGCGAATTTTGGACAAAAAGAATCTGATGCTGGGTCTGCCCGAGCTGGGCTTCTTTGCAGATGACCAGGCGATTCTCGAGCGGGTGATCAACTACGCGGACGGAATCTTCCTGGTGACGGGGCCGACCGGTTCGGGCAAGTCGACGACTCTCTACGCTTGCCTCAACACAATCAACAAGCCGGATCGAAAACTGATCACGGTCGAAGACCCGGTGGAGTACCAGTTGCCGGGGGTGAATCAGGTGGCGGTGAACACGGAAATCGGAATGACCTTTGCCGCGGCTTTGCGGGCGATGCTTCGGCAGGCGCCAAACATCATCATGGTGGGAGAGATTCGAGACGTGGAAACGGCATCGATCGCAATCAATGCCTCGTTGACGGGACATTTGGTTTTTTCCACCCTGCACACGAATGATGCACCGAGTGCGATCACCCGTCTGGTCGACATGGGGGTAAAGCCGTTCCTTGTCTCCTCCTCAATCCGGGCGGTGCTGGCCCAACGTTTGATCCGTAAGATTTGCCCGGACTGCAAGCAACCGTACACTCCGACGGAGGCTGAGCTGCGAGCGCTGAATCTGATGTCGGCCAACTTGTCGGAAGCACGCTTTTCGAAAGGGCACGGATGCGACCGGTGTCGGGGAACCGGATACCGGGGACGGGCGGGTATTTTCGAAATTTTTGTGGTGGATGATGAGATCCGGCATTTGATCAACGAAGGGGTTCCTGTGTCGAAGATCCGGCAGCGGGCACGGGATTTGGGAATGCGGGTGTTGCGGGAAGACGGAATTCGAAAGGTCGTGTCGGGGATGACAACTCCGGAAGAGGTCATCTCAGCCACCATGTCGGACAAGGATTAATCATGGACTCACGCCATCTACTTCCCTTTTTACAGGAGCAGAATGTTCTGTCTGAGGAGCAGGCTCGGGAGATCACCGATGAGTTGAATCGAACGGGAAAACCGGTGGAGACGATTTTATCGAATTTCGGCATCATCCAGATGCCGCAGATTTTGGAAAAGATTTCGGACAGTCTTGGACTTCCGCTTTTGGCGGATTTGAGCGGACTGGATCTGAGTCCGGATTTATTGGCGAGGATCCCGCCCCACACCGCACGAAATCTGGGAGCGTTGCCTGTGGCGGGAGACGAGACGACCTTGACGGTCGCACTGGTGGATCCTTTGGCGGCACAGGCGCTTGAAGATTTGCGCTTTGCAACAGGACGGGAGATTGCACAGGTGGTGGCTCCGCCCGAGCAGATCCAACCGTTGCTCGACAAGCATTACGGGTCTGCAGAGGTCAACATCGACGACGTGTTGAAGGAGTTGGAAAACGCTCCTGAGACTTCGATTGCTTCGGAAGGCGTGGATTTAAACGAAGCGGGAAGCGCCCCGATCATCAAGTACGTCAACACGATCATCGCGCGCGCGATTCATGCCAAGGCGAGCGACATCCATTTGGAGCCGTTTGAAAAGGAGTTTAAAATTCGTTATCGGGTGGACGGCGCCCTCTATGAGATGGCTCCCCCGCCCAGGCGTTTGGCCATTCCCCTCACCTCCCGAGTTAAGGTAATGGCGAATCTGAATATTGCGGAGCGGCGGGTTCCTCAGGACGGACGAATTCAGACCCTGTTAGCAGGGCGACAGGTGGATTTGCGGGTTTCCACCCTGCCCACCCAATACGGCGAGAGCGTCGTGATGCGGGTGCTGGATCGTTCCGTGGTCAATTTGGATCTCGAAAAGCTAGGCATTCCCAAACACATCTTCGACTACATCTGCGAGACGATCGAAAAGCCGAACGGAATTTTTATCGTCACGGGGCCGACCGGATCGGGCAAGACAACGACGCTGTACTCTTGTCTTGGACGGGTGAACCAGATCGACACAAAAATCCTGACGGTGGAGGATCCGGTGGAGTACGAGTTAGAAGGAATCATTCAGGTTCCGGCCAATGAGAGCATCGGGCTGACATTTGCTCGGGCGTTGCGGGCATTTTTGCGACAGGATCCGGACAAGATTCTGGTTGGAGAAACGCGGGATCTTGAAACGGCGCAGATTGCGATCCAGGCGAGTTTGACGGGGCATTTGGTCATGACCAGTTTGCATACGAACGATGCGGCGGGGGCGGTGACACGATTGCTCGACATGGGGGTAGAGCCATTTTTGATGTCGGCCACGATGGAGGGTGTATTGGCGCAACGACTCCTTCGCCGAGTGTGCAAAGAATGCCGGACTCCCTTCCGTCCGAAGGAAGATGTGTTAAGCCAGCTCGGAATGACCGCATCCGAGGTGGGCGATCAGCCTTTTTATTTCGGCAAGGGATGCGAAGTCTGCAACGGAACAGGATACAAGGGGCGGGTGGGCATTTATGAACTTCTGGATGTGCGAGAACCAATCCGACTTTTGATCAATGAACGAGCGCCCTCGGTCGTCATCCGGCAAAAGGGAATCGAACTAGGAATGACCACCTTGCGACAAGACGGAATTCGGAATCTCCTTGAGGGACACACCAGCATCGAGGAAGTTCTTAAGTACACCTAACCATTATGCCTCTTTTTGCCTACACCGCAGTCGACGCCCAAGGAAAAACCCATCAGGGAACCTTGGAGGCGAACAGCGCGGCCGATGCGGCGGCCGCGGTCAAAAAGAAAGGCCAGTTTCCGACCAACATCTCCGAGACGAGTGCAGACGCTACAGGCAAAGTAAAAAAGAAAGGGTTTTCGCTCAGCTTCTCGATGGGCGGAGGAGGTGGGACGGGAAAAGTTCCCGCCAAGATTCTTACGATTTTCACTCGCCAACTCTCGACCTTGATCAGCGCCGGCCTTCCCTTGCTTCGGAGTTTGCGGACATTGGGCAAGCAGGAGAAAAATCCTAACTTGCGCAAGATTATGACCGGGTTGGCCGAATCGGTGGAAGGTGGCACCACATTTTCCGAGGCTCTCTCCCAGCATCCAAAAGCTTTCAATAAGCTGTATGTGAACATGGTCAAAGCGGGTGAATTGGGCGGTGTGCTGGAGGTGGTTCTGACCCGGTTGGCCGAGTTTGCGGAAAAGAGCCAAAGGATCAAAGGCAAGGTGACATCAGCGATGGTCTATCCCTTGGTCGTCTTGACGATTGCTGTCGGTATCGTGACTTTCCTGATGCTTTTCATCGTTCCGAAATTCGAAGCGATTTTTAAGGACATGTTGGGGGGTCGTCCCCTGCCCTTCATTACCCAGATGGTGATGGATTTAAGCCGATTCATTCAGGGAAACTTTTTATTGATTGCCGTGGCGATCACCATTTTGGTTTTTGCCCTGCGTTTCGCAATGAGACTTCCAGGAGTTGCGGCTGCTTTGGATACGTACACCTTAAAGATTCCGCTTTTCGGTGACATGCTGACCAAGACCTCGGTCGCCCGCTTTAGTCGGACGCTCGGAACGCTGGTTTCGTCTGGGGTGCCAATTTTGCAAGCCCTGCAAATCACGCGCGACACCGCCGGAAACCTGCGGGTGAGCAAGGCGGTGGAGAACATCCACGACAATGTGAAGGAGGGGGAATCGATGGTCAGTCCAATGGAAGCGAGCGGAATTTTTCCGCCGATGGTGGTTTCGATGGTTCAGGTTGGCGAAGAGACCGGACAACTTCCCGATATGTTAACGAAAGTGGCCGACGTGTTTGAGGAGGAGGTCGATAATGCGGTCGCGGGTCTGACCTCCATGCTCGAACCAGTGATGATTGTGATGTTGGCACTGGTCGTGGGAACGATTGTCGTCGCCCTTTTCTTGCCACTCATCACGATCATCCAAGACCTGACCGGCGGATCGTAATCCGATGGTGGAGGTGGTGGTTTGCCGTTATGGAGAGGATTTGGCCTGGACCCGAAATTTACCCCGCGGCGTTCGTCTCACCATCTACGACAAAGCCGAACCCGACCAACCCAGTTGGCCGGGCTCCCTTCGTTTAACAAACCATAGCCGGGATGATTTCGCTTGGCTGCATCACCTGGTGGAGCGGTATGAAAACTTGTCAGAGTGGACGATCTTTGCCCAAGGACGACCTTTTGATCATGCCCCGGATCTGCATCGGGTGATTCGAAGCTATGCAAAAGAGGAAGGCGGAGTTGGTCGACCTGATTTTTCCTGGCTGGGATTTCTCTGGGAAACGGACGACGCCCGGGGTCGCCCATCGTTTGTGACTTGGTCGAAGAATCCCGAGCGGAGAGAACTCGACCTCGAAGGATTTTTTCAGGCCTTGTGGGGGGAGTCGGCTCCGGACAAGGTTCGTTACGTTGGAGGGAGTCAGTTCGCCCTTTCCCGATCTGCGGCCCACCGGCGCCCTCGGGATTTTTATCGTCGGGCACGGGATCTTTCCCGCACTTTTCCGGATGCAGCCCACGCCTTTGAACGGACTTGGGACAGAATTTTTCTGGCACCTCCGTTGGATGAAACGCTTTTTGGGCCTTCCGGAATGAGGCTTCTCAAGCCGGTTCGGCCAAAACCCGCAGGAGCAACTTCCCGCTACGGCTGAACAGGATTGGCAGGTGGGGCTTGAGTCCCGATGCGGGCCTGAAGGGTGGAAAGTCGTTCCCGCAAAGAGGAAGGAACTTGGACGATCCCACCTTGGACTGAAACTTCCCCATCAGGATTCTTCTGCAGCAACGGCTTGTCGACTCCATCCTGTCGCGTTTCTTCCCGGAGGAGCTGTCCATCGGGATTCACCACAGTGATCCGATGCACCCCTGCTGCCACGGCGTAAAGGAGGTGAAGATTATTTTGTGGATCAAATTCAGCCACGGGCTTACCCAGGGGGAGATAAGCGCCAAGTCGGCGGGAGGGGAAAACCTGGTTTTTTCCCGGAACCTCAACCCGCAGATAGAGGCCAACATTTGGATCCTCATAAAATTTAAGAAGGGAGTAGATGCGCCGCTCCACTCCATCCCCGCGGGGCACGCTCCAGATGACTTCTCCCCGACCGATCAGGAAATCGAGTGAATCGGTCAACAGAGCCTCCCCAGAGGGTAAACGGATGGAAGCGCGTGCCCGATAGCCTCCGGTATCCCGAATCAGGTAGTGAGGCGCAAGATCGACTGCAATCGCGGTGGATTCTCCCGACCGCAAGGTTTTGTCCGGGGGTACGAGAATTTTTTCCGGAGCGATGAGCTGCCCGTCGCGAGACTGCACAACCATCTCAAGCCAGGGTTTTCCCTCGGTTTCCGTCAGTCGTAACTCCCCAGCTCCCAGATTTTTAACACGGACGGTGAAAGGGATCGGGGAAAACTGAAGATAAGCGGCCTTCTGAGTTTCGAGGCGAACGTCAACCTGAGCTTTTGCGGGCAAAACTGAACCACACAGAAGGGCAATCCCGATTCCAAAAATTTTTGCCTCAGGGATCTTTCGCATGCGGAATAATATGGGCGGAGTAACCTGCCCACGGCAAGGGGGAAGGAACTGTGTTTTCGAAAGGCGCGAAGGTTAGACGGAGAGAGTCGCGTGCTCAGACGGAACGGGCACTGTCGTGGCAGCCACTTCTGGGGCCGAAGGAGAAGAAGAATCCAATTCTTCGTCCAGCTTTTCGGAGCGGAGAGCCGCACGGAGCGCTTTTTTCCAAGTTCCATAAAAGTGTTTCTTACATGCGGCGGCAAAAAGGGAGGGATTGGCTCGTTTGACTTCCGGAGTGATGAGCTTCACCCCCTGTTTTTTGAGTTCGAGAATTCCCTCAACCAGATTTTCCCGGGTCCATCGTTTCCTGCGCCGAACTTCCGAATAGTTGATACCAGCTTTCTCGAGAGCCTTCCCCCAGTTCCCAAACCGGCGACGGGCCGTCGCGATCAGTTTATTGGAAGATTCATCCATCGATTTCGAACTAAGATCCGCCCCTTCCGTTTTCAACCGACGAATTTCCTCCAGAATACCGCTCTCATCCCAGCTGCGGTACCGATAAATTTCTTCCGAGGCCAATCCTGCGGCTTCAAGAGCCGTACGCCAATTTCCGAAATATTTGGGACGGATCGCCGCGTAGACCATCGCGTTATGTTGACTGAGCGCCATCGAGCGGAACGAAAGATCAAAACCCTTGGAGGCCAAATCCCGAATTTCTTCCACGATCACTTCCTTGGACCACTTTCGATATTTGCGGACATCGACATACGAGATTCCGGCCTGATCCAACGCCGCCTGCCAGCTTCCAAAATAACGGATGGAAGCCGCAAGGAGCTCTTGGAAATTGAGACGAACATGATTCGCGTAAAGGGGCTCCCCCTTGTCTTTCCACTGATGAATCTCAGCCAAAACACGCTCGGTGGACCAACGAAGATTTTTGCGGGATCTAACTTTCATGCATATAGCATTAGTTCAAAGATCATATTTGTCAAGTTACGGAAAATTTGCGTATTTATAAGTCGCTGTATATCAGTTCTTTTTATTTATTCACCTTGAAATAATCGAGCCGAAAGGGAATCGGGTAGCCCTGCCTTTACGATTTTCGATGCGGCTTTCTCCACCTCATACCCGATCCGACGGAGATCAACCGTCTGGTCCTTCGGATCGTAGATGGCGTAACTGGCACGCCAATCCCCATCCCGGGGTTGGCCGACAGAACCGACGTTAAACAGAAATTTCCGGGCTGTTTTCAGTCTCTCGGGATGGACATCCACCTTCCGGAATTCAATAGGGCGGACCTCCTCCTCCTTCAAAAAAGCAGCAGGGCGGTGAGTATGGCCAATAAAGCAGAGATGGGTTTTTTGATAAAAAAAACTCGTTTGGGCCTCGAGTTGGGTTGAAATATAGGCCCAATTCTCAGGACCATCCAAAGTGGCATGAACCAAGGTGAAAGCTTCCTCCACATGAACGAGGGGCAAGCGGCGTAGATAGTTCAACTGAGCTGGAATCAAATGCTCTCTGGAAAAAGCGAGGGCCACCTGGGCATCTTTTGAAAAAGTTTCTGGATTTTTGTTTTGGGTGACCAGTTCATCATGATTCCCCCGGACGACTGGACACCCTAAAGCCCGGACGACCTCCACGCACTCTGCCGGGTTTGCATTGTATCCAACCAAATCCCCAATGCAGAGAGGATGGGTCACCTGCTGATCCTCCATGTCAGCCAAAACCGCCTCCAAGGCTTCTAGGTTGCCGTGCACATCTCCAAAAATTCCGTATTTCATTTTTTTTCTGATGAAACCCCAGCCGATAACTCTTTCTCCAAGCGGTGGATCTCACGATCCACCACCTCCGGCCTTCGTTCAGATGCTGGAAGCGAGCCCATCTGTGCCCGCAGATTCCGAAAATAAGTGAGCGCGGCCTTTTTATCACCCGCTTTGTCCAAGGCATACCCGACAAACCGTTCCAGGTAGGGAGGGGCATCTCCCTTCGTAATCGCCTCGCGATAGCACTCCGCTGCCGCCTGATAATCCCCCAACCGTTGCCAGTACAAATCCCCCAACCGCTGAAAAAGCAAAGCTCGCTCGGGCACCGCTTTCGTTCCCCTCTCCAACAAGTCCCTTCCCGCTTCAACCCATCGACGGGCTTCGATGCGGCGACGCGTTTCATTGGGTTCCCCGCCGTAGCGTTCTGCTGCAACCGCCGCATTCCATGCAAGATGCCAGGAGGCGGTGTCCCAAAAAACTGCTACTCGTGGTTGCAGTAAAGTCGCCAACTCCAAAGAACTCCGCACCCTGACCCACTGCTGCTGCTCCCATGCGGTATGCGCCTGCAGCATCAGTGCGTTCGCCGCCAACCCTCGGAACCCTCCCAGTGCCGCTAGGGCAAGACCCTGCCCTACCTTTTCACGGATCGCCACAGCCGTCGGACCACGAAACCCATACGTTGCCTTTCTCTGGGCCTGCGTCATCGCTTTTTCCCACGAAATCTTTACACCACCCCATCCGAAAAGGAGCAGGCAGGCCAACCCACCCGCCATCCAAGCCTTCAAATATCCCGCCCTTCGAAAATCACCGAAGCTGCCGTTAAAAGCACAGCAATATAAACAACCGAATAGCCGATTACCTCAAGAGTCGAACGCCAAAGGACAACGTTCCCAGCAACAATCTCATCAATCAGGTTGTAGAGATTAAAATCGGGAACAAGAAAAGCCACTCCTGCTAAAAATGCTTTCGTCATCCAACTCACCACCTCGCCGGATTCCAACCACTGCTCCCGGGCGACCGATTCAAGATGACCAATCAGATAAACCATCAACGTCATCGCCATGACAAACGTCGTTGAAGTTGCCACGGTGCTAAAAAAGACCGCCACCGCCGCCACCACCGCCAGCTTCACCTCCACCAGTAAAACCGCCTGGATCAACCGCGGATCCCTCGCCTCCGCCCGGATCGCAGCCGCTACCTCGGGATCCGATCCCTCCCGAGCGATCAGTTGTGCCTCCTTCCATCCCAATACACCCGCCACCGCGACCGCCATCACTCCGACCATCACTGCCAATAAAAGCGCTAGCCCCGCATACTTGCCCGCAATGAACTCCCATCTGCGGAGAGGTCGGCACAACGCCGTTAGAATCGTTCTCCTCTCGATCTCCCCAGGAATCAGCTGCGCCGCTCCGAGCAACCCCACCAACAGGCCCGTCAGACTGATCGCGGCATATCCAAGATCCTTCAGAAACTTGAACTGCTCCTGAAACGAGAACTCCGTGAAGTAGTTCGCCCCAAAAATCAGGACCAATCCAAAGACCAGGAGAACGGCAAACACCTTCTGACGCACCGCCTCCAAAAATGTGTTTCCCGCGACTGCCGCAATCCGCCGTAAAGATCCAATCATCGACGTTTTTCCTCCGGAAGGCTTCGCAGAAAATAGTCCTCCAGCCTCTCCCGCGGTGCCCCCTCCCGCATCACTTGCGCCCCGTGCTTCTCCAACCACCCGCGTAACTCCTTCCGATCTTCCTCCTTCAAACCCCGCACATTCACCTCCCACTCTTTTTTCCTTGTAAGCAGTTCCTCCAGCCGTCCTTCCCGCAGTTTTTGGCCACGATGGAGAATGATTACTCGATCCGCAACGTCCTCGACCTGTTCCAGAAGATGACTGGAAAAAATCACCGTCTTCCCCCGACCGCGCAACTCCAGAATCAGATCCCGAATCTCCCGGGACCCGGCCGGATCCACCCCTGCCGTCGGCTCATCCAACATCAAAATCTCCGGATCCCCGACCAGCGCTCCAGCGAGGCCCGCCCGCTGCAACATCCCCTTTGAGTAGGTCCGCAAAGGCCGCTTTCCCGCCTCCCCGCCCAACCGAACTAACTCCAACAATTCCAGAATCCTTTTTTCCAAAACGGCCCCTCCCATCCCACTCAGCCTTCCGTAGTAACGCACCAACTCCGACCCACTCAGAAAATTCGGAAAATAAGGATTTTCGGGAAGAAAACCGATCTGCCGCCGCGCAGCAATGGTTCCCGCACGATACCCACACACTTCCGCCCGACCCGACGTCGGTCGCAACAACCCCAGAATCATCTTCATCGCCGTGCTTTTTCCACTTCCGTTCGGCCCCAACAACCCAAATACCTCTCCCCGCTGGACCTCCATATCCAAACCCTCCAACGCCAAAACTCGCCCCCGAAACCATCCCATGGGGAACTCTTTGCGTAGCCCATCGGTACGTACGGCCAAACTCACTGGATTTGAAACCCCTTCATTCCAGGCACAGCTTCCACTTCACAGCCATTGGATCCCCGAATGAAACCCGCAAGATGACTTTCTCCAATTTCTTTTTCCATCGCCTCCACTTCATCCCGATCCCCCTGCAGAAAAACTTCCACCGTCCCGTCGGGTTGATTCGTGGCGTGCCCAGATACCGTATATCCCTCCGCAATCTGCCGCACGCTGTAACGAAAACCCACCCCCTGCACTTTCCCACGATAGAAAATTTTCTTAGCCAACATCCCATGATTTTGCCCGTTTCTCCGCCAACCTTCAATACCCCCCATCCGCCCCAGTCTTCTTCCACCCGAAAAATCCCTTCGCCCCAACCTTTTTTTTAGCGAAACTACCCCTTGATGCCTTCCTCCTCCCTTGCCCTCTCTACCTGCTGGCATGCCGACCGCACCACCGACGGAGCCGATCTTCTCCGCCAAGCGACCTTCCTTGGATTTGACCATGTTGAACTAAGTCATAACACCCGGTTCAGCCTCTGGCCCGGAATTCTGGCCGAACATAAAACACCTCACTCCCCCAAGATCGACGTCCTTCACAACTTTTGTCCCGTCCCCATCGAACTTCTCCGCCCCCACCCCAACGCATACGAATTTTCCGACCCCCGCCCCACCTCGCGTCGTCTTGCCGAGCGCCACTCTCTGGCGACACTCGAAGCTGCAGCTTCGGTCGGAGCTTGCTTTGTCGTTCTTCACCTTGGCTCTGCCGGCCCACGCCACCTCGACGATCCCCTCGAATCGCTCGCCCTTGCAGGCCAACTCGGCTCCCGCTCGTTTGTCCGCCAAAAAATCTCTGCCATTCAAGCATGGGAAAAAGCCTTTCGTGAAACCTGGCCGCGGGTGGAAGAAATTCTTCTCCGTCTCGGAGAAAGGGCCCAAACCCTTGGCCTCCGCCTTGGTTTGGAATGCCGCGAAAATCCCCAGGAAATTCCCCCCGATGATTCTTGGGACATGCTCCTCTCCCGCCTTCCCGCACCCACGTTCGGCTACTGGCACGACTTTGGTCACGCCGCTGCCAAACATGCCCTCGGTTTTCTCGATCATGAACAACATCTCCGTCGACTCGCCCCCCGATTAATCGGCGTCCATCTCCACGACTACTCCCCCGAACAAGGGGACCACCTCCCCCTCGGCCAAGGATCCATTCCTTTTGCCCAACTTCTCCCCCTCATCCCATCCCACGCCCACGTCTCCCTCGAACTATCTCCAGATGTGTCCGCGGACGATGTTCGTGCCAGCCTCTTATGGTGGAATCAAAACCAACACGCACGCTCTTAAACCGGCTTGCTCCCTACATTCGATTCGGCGTGACCGCCGGAGTTCTTGCCTTTCTCGCTGGCAAAATCAACTGGCCGAACCTCGCCCACCGTTTTTCCTCTGCCCACCCCTTCTGGCTGGTTGCCGCCCTATTCGTCACCCTCATCTCTATCCTTCTCTGCGGAACACGTTTTTATTTTCTCCTTCGCTTGCAAAAGATTCCTCTCTGTTATTTTCGCACTCTTCATCTCACCTTTGTCGGCTTTTTCTTTAATCTCTTCCTGATCGGATCCACAGGAGGCGATGCCATTCGACTCTTTTATCTCCTCCGCTGGTTCCCCCAACAAAAGGCCCGCGCCACCCTTTCCATTCTCATGGACCGCGTTTTCGGAGTGGCTGCCCTTTTTGGTCTCGCCCTCCTCTTTCTTCCAGGCGCCGCCGATCGTCTCCGAGCCGATCCCGCCTTCACCCCTTTGGCCTCCGCCCTCCCCTGGCTTGGCCCACTCGGCGCTTTCCTTCTTGTCCTTGGATTCCTTCTTCCTTCATTTCTTCCCAATCTCCCTCTACCCAAAAATCTCCCCGGTCGAGCCGTCCTCATTGATCTCCTTCATGGACTTCGCGATACCATGCATGGAGGCTGGATCACCGTGGCCGCCGTCTCCGTAGCTATCTCCGTTCATATTTTCAGCTTTGCCGGAGCCTCTCTTCTCGCCCGCGCCCTGGATCTCCCCATCAACTACTCCCTCGCCGGTCTGATCCTCGTCCTTATCTTCAGCGCCTCCGCCCTTCCGATCAGCGTCAGCGGTCATGGAGTCCGAGAAGGAGTCATGATCTTTCTCTTTCTCCACCTCGGACTCGGAACCGATCCGGAATCCGCCATCGCCTATTCCATTCTCATCTACGGACTCGGCCTCTTCTGGAGCCTCGGAGGTGGCATCGCCTACCTTACCCTCCGATCCCCTGATCCAAAACAATGATCCGCCACCCCGCAGCCGAACAGATCGTCCAAGCCCTCGCCCAAGCCGGCCACGTCGCTGTCTACGCCGGCGGTTGTGTCCGCGACGCCATTTTGCAAAGGCCATACCCGGACGTGGATATCGCCACCTCCGCCACGCCTGACCAAGTCCAATCCCTCTTTCCCAAAGCCTCCGACCCTCAGGGAAAAGCGTTTGGCGTCATCCGACTTCGCATGGAGGAACACGTGTTTGAAATCGCCACCTTTCGGCTCGACGGACCCTACCTTGATGGACGTCGCCCCTCCTCCATCATATTCACGACAGCCGAAGAGGACGCGAAACGGCGCGACTTCACCATCAACGGGATGTTTTTCGATCCCCTCAAAAATGAACTCCTCGACTTCGTTCAAGGCC
>Ga0214921_10006416_pt1 | contig 16142 bp, 7 predicted proteins | sample LL1505_MetaG_FD_177992 | JGI IMG/M metagenome (GOLD analysis project Ga0214921, IMG submission 177992) | Freshwater microbial communities from Lake Lanier, Atlanta, Georgia, United States - LL-1505 | ecosystem: Environmental > Aquatic > Freshwater > Lake | place: USA: Georgia | collected 2015-05-28
TGGCTTCGTTACAAGGGTCTTCACCTTCTTTCCTAATTACTTCAGGTAATACATATTTTTTAAAATTTTTCATAATCCAACTAGGAAAAACTCTTCCATTTTGTTCTAATTTTAGATTATTATTATTATTTGTTTTTGACATTATAATAAATTATATAAAAATTTTCAAGCTTAATATATATAATATGGAAAACATTAACTGGATTTGTAAATCTAGAACTGTTAATAATAATATCGTATGGATGTGTCATCCTAAAGTCAAAGAACATTTCGAATCTACCGGTGATTCTGTAATAACCTTAGCTCAACATTGTGATAATGCAGGTTGGAAAAAAACTTTAGGAGTTGGAACTTTTTCTGTTTCTGATTTTCCAGCTGATGCTAGTTATATTACTGTTCCAGCTGGATTATCTGCTACATTAACTACTGGAAGTGGTCAAGTGGAAAAAATAACTGGTCCAAATGTATTTAATTTCTGTTCAAAGGGCGATTTTAATGACAATGTTAAAAAAATAGTAGTTGAATCACTAAATTCTTCACCTGTTTCAACTGGACCATCTGCACAATTATTCTCAGCAGCAAATTATGAAGGTAACACTAGTTCATTCGGTATAGGTAGATATACTAATTCCCAACTTCAAAAGATCGGACCTAAAGCTCTTCAATCAATCAAAGTCCCATCCGGATTAGTAGCACTCATATATCAAAATGCAGATTTTACTGGTTATGGTAAGGCAATTTCAGCCGATACTCCTGATTTATCTAAAGTAACTGATACTAAAAACACTGGATTTAATTGGAGTAATCAAATGCAATCATTAATTGTTCAACCTTATGTTGCTTTACCTACTAGTATCAGTGACTCTATGCCTAAAATATCATTGGTAGCTCCTGACCCAAATAGTTTTATTACAGCTGTATCCGGTGCTGTATTAACTAGAATTGACGACAAGTCTTATTTGTATGTTGACCCTAATAATAAAGATAATATTTTTTGGTATAATGCAAGTGATTTACAAATTATTCCTCCATTTAGTATTGGCGCTATTAGTGATTTACAACTTTGGTTTGATGGTAGAGACCCAGCTGCAAATGGTAGTCAACCAGCTGATGGAAGCAAACTTTCAAATTGGAATGATAAATCAAATAATAAATTTAATACAACTAATGTAAATGGAAATCCTATATATAATAAAAACGGTGTTGTATTTGATGGTAATTCATATTATAATTTACCAGATGGTTCTATTCCATTTAATGATAGTTCATATTCAGTTTATGTTGTAGGAAATATTACAAATAGTGGTGGTGTACCTGGTATGATTGGGGGTGGAAATGTAAATGGTCCTACAGGGGCTTGGTTAGCAATTACAGGACACCAAAATCGTAATTTTGAAACTGCTTGGAACAATAGAAATATACAATCTGGTTGTCAATATAATGAAAATCAAACCTTTTTACACTATTCATTATATGAATCCGGGGGACAAAGAAGTATTGGATTTAATGGTACAGTATGTAAAACAGATACACCTAGTGGACCTAGAGTACAACCAAATAATAATAATGTATTAGGATGGGCTTCACAAAATATTGGGAAAATGAATGGATCAATAAGCGAAGTATTAGTATTTAATACTAGTCATTCTGACTCTCAACGTCAAATGATTGAAGGTTACTTAGCTTGGAAATGGGGCTTACAATCTAACTTACCAGGTAATCATCCATTTAAATCTGCTGCTCCTTCTGGTTCAACTGCATTTCCAAAACTTCCTAAATTCTTTACACTCAAAATTGAGAAAATTAGTTCATCAAGTCAAGTGCAATTTCTTTCTATGACTTCAGATGCTAAAAATATTATAGCTCAAGGTAATGATCTTCCTACTGTTTTAAGTACAGATTACGGTAAAACTTGGAAAAAAATACATACTTTGCCTGATGCAGAAAGGTGGTCCTATCAAGGTCCTATTTTAATTTCAGATCAAGGGCAAATTTTAATTAATACAGTAAATAACGGTAGTTATTTCTCTTCTGATTTAGGAAATAATTGGAAAGAAGTTGGTAAAAGAACACAACATTGCAGAATACCTGCTTGTTCAAAAGATGGTAAAATTTGGTATTTACCTTATTACCCTCATGAAATATGGAAAAGTACTGATAGTGGCAATTCTTTTAAACCACTTCCACGAATACCCGGAAATGGTGGTATAAGCTGTGTATCGTGTACTGACGATGGAAACACCGTTTATATGTGTACTGCTGGTGGTTACGATGGTCATCTATACAAGAGTACAGATGGAGGAAATAATTTTACAAAGATTAATAAAGAAAAAAATCCAAGAGGAGGTGGTCTTGAAGGCAACGGAACTTGGGACAGAGTATTTTGCTCCAGTGATGGTACTATTGTATTAGGAGTAAATATGGACCCTATAGTTTTAATGGTAAGTAGTGATAGTGGTAATACCTGGAATGATATAAATCCACCTGGGAATAGAGTTTCACCATTTGCGGCTATAGCATTATCTAAAGATGGTTCAACTATTGTTATAGGTTGTTCTCAACCAAAGACTTTATTAAAAAGTACAAATCTTGGTAAAACTTGGACTCAACTACCTAAAACTGAATTAGAAGGAACTAATGATAATTATTTTAATTTAGCACTATCAAAGGATGGTTCAACATTAGCAGTAGGATTAGGTAATTTGTGTTCAGTTGCTATATTAAGTTAAAATACTTTTAATCTCACGAAAAATTTATAAAAAATATTATTATATAAAATTAATTTGTAATTTTATATAATATGGAAAAAATTAACTGGATTTGTAAATCTAGAACCGTTAATAATAACATCGTATGGATGTGTAGCCCTAAAATTAAAGAACATTTTGAATCTACCGGTGATTCTGTAATAACTTTAGCTCAACATTGTGATAATGCAGGTTGGAAAAAAACTTTAGGAGTTGGAACTTTTTCTGGTTCTGATTTTCCAGCTGATTCTAGTTATATAACTGTTCCAGCTGGATTATCTGCTACATTAACTACTGGAAGTGGTCAAGTTGAAAAAATAACTGGTCCAAATGTATTTAATTTCTGTTCAAAGGGCGATTTCAATGACAATGTAAAAAAAATAGTAGTTGAATCATTAAATTCATCATCTGGTTCAACTGGTCCATCTGCGCAATTATTTTCAGCAGCAAATTACGAAGGTAACACCAGCTCATTCGGTATAGGTAGATATACCAGTACTCAACTTCAAAAGATTGGACCAAAAGCTCTTCAATCAATCAAAGTCCCATCCGGATTAGTAGCTCTCATATATCAAAATGCAGATTTTACTGGTTATGGTAAGGCTATTACTGCTGATACTCCTGATTTATCTAAAGTAACTGATACTAAAAACACTGGATTTAATTGGAGTAACCAAATGCAATCATTAATCGTTCAACCCTATATTCCTTTACCTACTAGTATCAGTGACAAAATGCCTAAGATATCATTGGTAGCTTCTGACCCTAATAGTTTTATGACAGCTGTATCCGGTGCTATATTAACTAGAATTGATGACAAGTCTTATTTATATGTTGACCCTAATAATAAAGATAATACTTTTTGGTATGACGCTGGTGATTTACAAATTATCCTTCCTTTTAGTATCACAAATATTAGTGGTATGCAACTTTGGTTAGATGGTAAAGACCCATTAAATAATGGTAATCCACCTGCCGATGGAACTTCTATTGATGTATGGAAAGATAAATCTAGTAAACAAAATGATATGAAAGCACAAAGAGCTGCTACATATACTGCTAGTTCTAACTCATTAAATTTTAACAGGTCTCTTTATAATTCGAAAGATATTTTACCATATCCAATTGATGTATATATAGTTGTAAAAATAAATGATACCAATGGACCATTTGATATTTGTGGTCTTGCAGCAAAAAATGCTGATGATTTTAATTCATTAACTTTTGGTGAATATAAACGCAATTATTGGCACAATGGTTCTAGTTTTTTTACTAGAACACCCAATGCAATAGCTTCTTCTGCAGAAACATCAACTAATTTTTTATTAATGCAATGGTCAATTGATGAAAAAAATTTTTACATTAAGCGTAATGGAACACAAATTATGTCTACTAATTCATATACCTGGAATCAAAATCCTCATTATTTTCAATTAGGTTCAAGATTTTATAATGATGCAGGTAATAATTTGGTTGGAAGTATATCTGAAGTATTAGCATTTGATTCTCAATTGAATACTACTCAATCTCAAATTATTGAAGGTTACCTAGCCTGGAAATGGGGCTTACAATCTAACTTACCAGATAATCATCCATTTAAATCTGCTGCGCCTTCTGGTTCCACACAATTTCCTAAGACTCTTAAAACAAATTTTGCTAATGTTTCAGCTCTTCCTAGCGGAAATTGGTGCGATGCAGCAGTATCAGCCGATGGAAAATATATTGTAGCAGTAAATAATAATAACAATTATGTATGGATGAGTAAAGATTCAGGTAATACTTGGAAAAATATTAATAACAATGCACAATCTTGGGCATTTGTTGGAATTAATCAAGATGCGTCATTTATTATAGCAAGTGCCAATAATGGATACGGGTGGTGGATTTCTACTGATATGGGTGGAAGCTGGAATAAAGCAAATATTGCTGCACCAACATATCCCGGTAATGTTTTCGGTTCTTTAGACCTTTCAGTGATGTATATTTGTGACCAAGGTTCTAATGCTATTTGGAAGAGTACTGATAAAGGTAAAAATTGGAATAATTGTGCTGCTGGTAAAATTGGTGGTGCTTGGAATATGGGATGTTGTTCTGACGATGGTTCTATTGTTGCAGTGGTTGCATATCAATTAGATAGAAATCCCGGTTTTATATACACAAGTACTGATGGTGGTAATAATTGGACTCAAAGAGCATTTAATGGACATTGGTGGGCAATAGCTTGTTCTTCTGATGGTAAAATTATGTCAGCAATTACTGCTGATGGTCATTTCTTAGTCAGTAAAGATACTGGACAAAATTGGGAGCAAATACCATCTCCCGTTAGACCATATAATCGTTGTTTAAGAGTATCAGGCGATGGTTCTACTATAATTCTTGGAGGTGATAGCCAAATTCATATTACTAAAGATTTAGGTAAAACTTGGAAAAAAACAAGTTATTCTGGTTCAAATTTTGCTATATCAACTTCAAAAGACTTTTCAGTTATTGTTGCATTAAATTGGAATGGACCCGTAAGTATGATTTCACAATAATAAAATGTCTAATAAAATTTATAATAAAAAATAATTTTCTTTTTTATTATAATATGGAAAACATTAACTGGATTTGTAAATCTGATACAATTAATAATTCTATTGTTTGGAGTTGTCGTCCTAAAAATATCGAAAACTTTGAATCAAGCTCCGATAAAATGATTGGAGTTAAAGTCTCTTTAAAAAATGTCTCAACCGGTGGTATTTTAGCAGATGGGACTGAGGGAACAATTATAAAGGTAGCAACTGATTCTCAACCCTATTTAGTTGCACGTATTGATACTCCAGATGTAATATGGTGGTATAAACAAGATGAATTAAAATTTCCATCATCTGAAACATTACTTTGCTTGTCTGAATTAGCTGGTGCAGACCAACATCCTAATAGTCCTGGATGTTTAATGACAATGAATGGTACCGATTGGTTTGTTCCTAAAATACCAGGAAACAAAAATAAGAGAAATGCCAAAATAGCTAAACTAAATGATACATATTATATGGGAGTAATGTATGAAAAACAAATGTTATATACTAGTAAAGATGCTAAAAATTGGCAAGCAGTAGACAAAGATATATTTACTGATGTTCACGCAATGGGACTTATTACATATAAAAATAAATTATATATTGGAGTTTACGACCGTGGATTTTATAGCACTAGCGATGGAAATAACTGGACTAAAATTGATATTTACGCTAGTCACTTAATGGAAATGAGAATAATAAATGATAATTTATATTTAGTTAACAGGTATACAATTAGTCAATTTGACGAAACTACAAATACTAGTAAACAAATTTCACCAATGTTTCATGCTGGTGGTAATTCCTCAATTAATCATTTAAGATATGATTCTGATACAAAAACATATCTGGCTATTTGTAGTACACCAGACCAAGGTGATCCTCAAGCTAAATTATTTTATTGGAGTAATGATTTAGTAAATTGGAACAAATCAACTGGTACTTGGCGTACTGGAAAATATGCGGGTTTTTATAATTTAACTAATGCATTCGGGAAATGGTGGGCAACTGGTGGCGATTCATCATTATTAGTTTGTAGTGAAGATGGAGGAAAAACTTGGAATGAAATAAAAGCTCCAGTAAATTCTTACGGTATTTTATTTTCCTTTAATAATATATTAACTTATTGGGGACAAGATGACCCAGCAAATATGTTTTTTTCAACGACCGATGGAAAAAATTGGCAAAAGGTTGTTAAACCAAATTTATTAATGAATAATGGATTCTTATCTCAAGTTTCTATTATGTAATTATTTAGATAAACTAATTTTACAGCTCATAAAAAATATAAAAATATAAAAGTATAAAAGAATTTTCTTTTATATTTTAATATGGAAAAAATTAACTGGATTTGTAAATCTGATACAATTAATAATTCTATTGTTTGGAGTTGTCGTCCTAAAAATATCGAAAATTTTGAATCAAGCTCTGATAAAATGATAGGAGTTAAAGTCTCTTTAAAAAATGTCTCAACTGGTGGTATTTTAGCAGATGGGACTGAGGGAACAATTATAAAGGTAGCAACTGATTCTCAACCATATTTAGTTGCTCGTATTGATACCCCTGATGTTATATGGTGGTATACACAAAATGATTTAAAATTTCCATCAACCGAATCATTACTTGTTTTATCTCGATTACAACGTGAAAATGAAAATCCTAATAGTCCTGGTCTATTGATGACTATGAATGGTACCGATTGGTTTGTTCCTAATATACCTGGGAAAAAAAGCAAAGAAAGAGCTTGGGTTGCTAAACTAAATAATACTTATTATATTAGTTGCGGTCCGTGGGAAAAACAAGTATTGTATAGTAGTACTGATTTAAAGGACTGGCAACCAATTGGTCCAAATGTTGATAAATTTGGTAATGCTATAATATCACTTGTAGCTTATGATAATAAATTATATCTTGGTGTATACGATAGAGGTAGATATAGCAGTACCGATGGAATTAATTGGACTAAAATTAGTGATGACGGTGGTTCTCAACCAATTGTATTAAATGGTAAATTTTTAGTTGGCAGTAATACTGTTAACCAACTGGATGCTAATTTTAAAGTAACAAAGGCTTCACCAAGTTTAGGAAATGGAGGTTATTTTAGAATTGATAATATTGCTTATGATTCTGATAAAGATACATATTTAGTAGCTTGTCAACAACAAGGCGACGACGGTAGTAAAAAATTATTATTCTGGAGTAATGATTTAATAAATTGGACACCTGCAACTGGTAATTGGCGTCTTGGAAAATATTCTGGTTTCTCTAACTTGACTAAAGCTTTTGGAAAATGGTGGGTTAGAGGTAATGATGCGACATTATTAATGTGTAGTGACGATGCAGGAAGGACTTGGTATGAAGTAAAACCTCCAGTAAACTCTTACGGTTCGTTATTTAAAATGGGCGATGCTTTATTTTATTGGGGGTTAGATAACCCAAAAGATATGTTTTATTCTACGACCGATGGGAAAAATTGGCAAAAGATTGCAACACCAAATGTGTTAATGAATGGTGGATGGTTAGAATTTGCTAGTATTATTTAAAGTTAAAATATCTAAACATTTGGTTTGTAAGGGAATCGCCCGTAAAAATATAAAAATATAAAAAATATTTTTATAATCTTATTTAATATGGAAAACATTAATTGGATATGTAAGGCTAAAACTGTTAATAATAACATCGTATGGATGTGCAGCCCTAAAATCAAAGAACACTTTGAATCAACATCTACTACTGCTCTCTTGGGAAGTACCATCTTCCCAAAATCAATAGATATTACTCTTGGAACACCATCTTTTGGCCCCACTTCTGATTTATGTAAAGATACTACCGGATTTACTAAATTAGGAGAATGGAAATTAGTAATGAATGATGGAACACCAGCTATGAATAATGAATTATATGAAGGTAAAACAAAAGGTCTTATGGTATACAATGGTGCTAAAACCACAGAGTGGTCAAAATTTCTAAGTGAATGGCAATATGTTTACCAAACTCCATATTTTTGTGGAACTGATAATACCGGCTTCAATGCTGCATCAGCTTTCTTAGATATTTATAATTATCAAGATTTTAATACTATTTTCTGGACTGTTCTGTATAGAAATAAAAATAAACCAGAAAATTATTTTTTAATGCCTAGAATGAAGGTAAATTCTACTAGTGTTAATGGAATTATTGGTATGAGTGCATCTAATTTTGACCCTGGTTATGCTCAAGACCGTAACCTTAACAATTACAAAATATTAGGATGGACTCCTGAATTCACTAGTCACGGACAAGGTGGTGGCTCCATAATATACGATGAGGTTTACGAAGTATTTATTAAACCTTTTACAAGACCTAGCTATCTTTTTAAACAAGAACCAAAAACAATTAACTTTTCTCCATTGGATTCAACTTTAGCTTCCAAATTATTTTTCTGGTTAGATGGCAGCGACCCCTTAGCAGATGGTAGTGTTTTAGCTGATGATACTAAGGTTCCTTATTGGTTTGATAAATCTAGTAATAAAATTAGATTCGTTAGAACTCCTGAAGATTACAGTGGAAGATTCTTTTCAAAAATTAAAGATGGAGAAAAAACTCAAGATGGAACAAAGTTAAGAGTACCTAGAGCTAAAGCCAGTATTAAAAATGGATTATCTACTATGAGATTCAATGGAAGACAAGGTTACAGAATTAATACAAATGATCCTGAAGATCCAGTTACATCTAAATTTATTCAAAATCCTGTTAATGCAAATATAACTGAATATACTGTAATTTCTTTACAATTTACAGCTGATTATGGTACTGGTAATGGTTCTCGTATATTTTCACCAGACAATTATAGTGGTGGTTTTTGTACGATGATTGGTAATTTACAATTTGATGCCCCAATGTTAACTGCGTGGACTAATGCAAATAATAGAAATGATCATAGTTTAGATAAATCTTGGCATAGTAATGTAAATGTACTAGGTCAATGGTCTCTTTTTACAGTAGTCGTATCAAATAGTGATTTAAGTTTTTATGTAAATGGAGTTAAAGGTAAAAATAATTTATTGGAATGGCAATTAAATCAAAAGCCTTACGAAGCTAAAGATGGAAAACTTTTAGGATTAAATAATTGTTGTATTGTTGGTGTTGGTTCAACTGATAATGGTAATATGACTGGTTCTGCATTTATTGGCGACCTCGCTGAATTATTATTCTTTAGAGGAGCATTAAGCGATGATGATAGACAAAAGGTTGAAGGATATTTAGCTATAAAATGGAATGTTGCATCTTCATTACCTGAATCAAATCCTTATACAATTGATATTGCTAATTCTGCTCAATTATTTACAGGTACTAATTATGGAGCAACTAGTAACTATTTTCCGGTTGGTAGATATAATAACTCTCAATTGAAAACAATTGGTGTGAAAACATTACAATCTCTTAAAGTTCCTTCTGGCTTGCAAGTTCTCTTGTATCAAAATGGTGATTTTACTGGTCTAGGAAAATCTATAATAGCAGATACTCCTGATTTATCTTCAGTAACTGATAATAAAAATACTGGTTTTAAATGGAATAATCAAATGCAATCTTTAATTGTTCAAAAGTATATTCCTTTACCTACTAGTATAAGTTCTGATATGCCTGATATTTCATTAATATCTTCTGATGCTAATAGCTTTTTAACAACTGTAAATGGAGCAGTACTTAGTAGAATTGATAATAAAGATTATTTATTTGTTGATCCTAGTAATAAATATAATGTATTTTGGTATAATGCAAGCGATTTAATGGTTACACCTCCTTCTCCCAAATTCGATGTTACAACAATTTCAGGTCTACAAAACTGGTACGATGCTAGTGACCCTCTTGCTACAGGTACTCTACCAGATGTAGGAACTGCTATTAAAACTTGGAATGATAAAGCAGATACTAAAAATAATGCAACTGCTGCAAATGGATATGGTCCTGTACCAACATTTCAAAACGATGGTAAACCATTTATTGATTTCAAAGATACATTCTACAATATTAAAAATCCTTGGCAATGGATGGCCGGTTCTTATTATACCGTTTTTATTGTAGCTGGTACAGGAGTTGGTCGCGATGGTAATCGTTATGTAATCTTATTAGGAGGAGGAGAAGAAGGAACTTATATGATAGGACAAGATGCAGCTTGGTTTAGAATGCCAAGTCGAAATTTTAGAGAATTTCCTATCAGTTCTAGAGATAAAAATATTGTTCTTAATAATAATTCAGGCGCAACTCCTGAATTATATGCTGTTAGCTATAGAGATGATGAAATCTATATTCGTTTAACTGGAGCTCAAGTAGTAAAGAGAGATGGAAATAATTTAATTCACAAACAAAAATTATCACCAAACGCAACTGACCCTGTTTCAGTTATTGGCACTAAAGGTAATGGAAATTGGGTAAGATATACTGGAAGATACAGAGAAATATTAGCATTTAAAGGTCCTATGGCTGAAAGTGATATTCAAAAAGTAGAAGGTTACTTGGCTTGGAAATGGGGTCTAAATAAAACTTTACCTAATAACCACCCATATTTCGCTAAATCACCTTAAATAAAAATATAAAAATATCAATTAGATTTGTAAATTTGACACAATTAATAATACTATTGTATGGTCTTGTCCCGACAAAAAAGTCTTACAAACCCTAAACTAAAGCTTTTGGAAAATGGTGGGAAAATGGTGGTGATGCAACATTATTAATGTGTAGTGACGATGTAGAAAGAACCTGGTATGAAGTAAAATCTCCAGCAAATTCTAATGCTACATTATTTAAAATGGGCGATACTTTATTTTATTGGGGGCTTGATAACCCAGCAAATATGTTTTATTCTACAACCGATGGGAAAAATTGGCAAAAGGTTGTACAACCAAATGTGTTAATGAATGGCGGATTTTTAAGTCAAGTTTGTATTATATAAATAAAAATATCTAAACTTTTGGTTTGTAAGGCCACGGCCCGTAAAAATATAAAAATATAAAAAAATTTTTTTATAATCTTATTTAATATGGAAAACATTAATTGGATTTGTAAGGCTAAAACTGTTAATAATAATATTGTATGGATGTGCCACCCAAAAATAAAAGAACACTTTGAATCTTCTCCTCCTGGTTTATTACAAGGAAGTACTAAACTCCCATCTGCTATTGATATTACTCTAGGTCCCGCTAACTTTGGACCAACTGAAGAATTTTGTAAGGATACTACTGGGTTTACAAAATTAGGTGAATGGAAAATGAAATTTGATAATATGCCACAATATAACGGCAGTCATTTAAACAATGGTGAATTTTGGAATGTAAGAAAAGACGTAGGTAAAAATGGAGATTGGAGTGGTGATGATTTTATGCCAGATGGTGGAGCCTGGGGTCAATGGTTAGGATTTTCTGTAGTAGATGCAAACGGTGTAAACACTCAACCTGCTTTTAGGGAAATTGTATTATATCAAGAATTTAATTCAAGGTGGTTTGTTCTTATTAGAAATAAATCAAATCCTAATAGTTATTATTTAATGAGTAAAGTAAAAATAGATGCATTTAAATATATAGCTAATGCAGATTCTGATACATATTTAGTTTTTAGAGAGGGGTATGGTAGAAGAAGTAATCCAGTAGATAAAAAAACTAAATATGATAATTTAAATATTCCAGTAGAAATGTTTTTTAGTGGCCAGAGCGGAGGAACACCAATTGAAAATTCAATTTATGAAGTTTTTATTAAACCTTTTGTAAGATCAACTTACCCATATAAAGCAGAACCAGGTAGTGGGGGTCCTCCTCCAACATTAGCTTCAGAATTAAGTTCAAAATTATTTTTATGGTTTGATGCAAATGACCCAAATGGCGATGGAAATAATAATTTTAAGGATAATGACCCAGTTACTTATTGGAAAGATAAATCAAAGAATCAAATTAAAGTGATGAGAGCTCCTTTTTTACAACAAGATTATTTTGCGGATGATGTTAAAAGTGTTGATGGGATACCTGGAGGGCCCGTAGGTGGAATAAGGAGGGGTGAGCTAAAAGAAAGATTACCAAGAATTAAAAAGAATTTTAAAAATGGATTATCAGTTATAAGATTAAATGGATTCAATGGATTTGTACCAATGATTAATAATGATGATAATACTAAAAAATTTATGGCAGCTTACGGAAATCACAACAATCCAAAAGTATCAAATTATACCATAGTTATGGTTCATTATTTAACTGAATACGATGGTTCGAGTCATTCTAATTTATTTTCAATTGGACAATGGGGTAGAAATAGTTTAGCCCTTAATTTTACTAATCATTCTGGAGTAGGATCTCCAACTTTTGCTATACAGGCTTTTAAAGTTGATGCTTGGGAATCAAATGTTGCAGTATATCCCGGTAGTCTTTTAAATAAATGGGCAATTACTACTATAACAAAAAATGATGTTATACAAACATATATAAATGGAACTTTAACACCTCCAGGCCTTGTATATATAAACGGCTCTGAAAGAAATCAAGCTCCTTTCGATAGTAGTTATGGTGTTATTCAAGGAGCATATTGGTTAAAAATTGGTGATAGAGATGGTGGTTTTGCTGGAGATATTGGTGAAATTTTGTATTTCAATAATCCATTAAACGATGACGAGAGACAAAAGGTTGAAGGGTATTTAGCTGTAAAATGGAATCTTACATCTTCATTACCCGAATCAAATCCTTATGCAATTGATACCGTAAATTCTGCTCAATTATTTACAGGTGCTAATTATGGTGCAACTAGTAATTATTTCTCAGTTGGTAGATACAATAACTCTCAATTGAAAACAATTGGAACAAAAACATTACAATCTCTTAAAATTCCTTCAGGATTGCAAGTTCTCTTGTATCAAAATGGTGATTTTACTGGTTTAGCTAAATCTATAATAGCAGATACTCCTGATTTATCTTCAGTAACTGATAGTAGAAATACTGATTTTAAATGGAATAACCAAATGCAATCTTTAATTGTTCAAAAGTATATTCCTTTACCTACTAGTATAAGTTCTGATATGCCTAATATTTCATTAATATCTGGTGATTCTAATAGCTTTTTAAAAACTGTAAAAAGAGCAGTACTAACTAGAATTGACGGTAAGGAATATTTATTTGTTGACCCTAATAATAAAGATAATACATTTTGGTATAATGCAAGCGATTTAATTGCTACACCTAAATTTTTCGATATTGCTAATATTAATGGTTTACAACTTTGGTTAGATGCTAAAGACGAATCTACCTTAAATCTTTCTGGTACAAACGTGTCTCAATGGAAAGATAAATCTGATAATGGTAATAATTTTACAGTAGCTCCTAATTTTCAACCTCCTACATTTAAAGATGCTAATTCAGGAGTTCAATTTAATTCTAAGCAAGTTATGATTTCTGCTAAACCAGTAACTACTAATTCTAATACAACAATTTTCTTTGTTGGTAATGTATTTAATAATAAAGATGATTTTGATTATATTGTATCATTCACTCAAAAAGATTTATCTTTCCGTTGGAATCCTAGAAACGGCTTTGGAGACAATAATGGAAATGATTTCTCATTAGATTCTGGTTACATTATCAATGGTGGAACGGGAACTAAAGATTTCAGTAAAAGAGCATTAGTAAATTTTGTAGTGAAAAGTGGAGGAAGTGGTCAATTGACTTTATCAACTGATAAAAACTTTGGAGGTGACCGTTTCTTTAAAGGTGTAATGTGTGAATTTATAGTTTTTGATACTTCTTTAACACCTACTCAAATTCAAGAAATTCAAGGTTACCTTGCTTGGAAATGGGGTTTAAATGCTACTTTACCTAATAACCATCCATATTTCGCTAAATCACCTTAATTAAATAATCTAAATTATATAAAATTATTTTGTAATTTTATATAATATGGAAAAAATTGAATGGATTTGTAAAGCTATTACAAAAAATAACAAAGTAGAATGGAAGTGTAGCCCAAAAATTAGAGAACACTTTCAATCTACAAATACTCTTGGATTTCTAGGTAGCACTACTCTTCCTGCAACAGTTACTTTAACTCCAGGTAAACCTGATTTTGTATCAGGTGGAGAAAACTTTGCACTCGATGATCATACTGGTTATATTAAATTAGGAGAATGGACTTGGACCCCATCTCGTACTCTTCCTGATTTTTCTAAACCAGGACTTATGAAAATTTTTGCTTATAATTATTCTATTGATGAAGCTAATTTATTTAATTTGCCTAATGGTTGGGGTGGAAAAACATTTTTAAATTCAATTAATGCTCAACAAGATGGTTATCCTTCAATGCATTTAAGTTATAAAGATAGTACTGGTACTTCTCCAAATATTCTAAAATCATTAATGGAAATAAGTCAATATCAAGAATTTAGTACATTATATACTGTATATATTAGAGATAAAAATACACCAACCAATTATTTTATTGTACATATGTGTTATATTAGCACAGAACCTGACAAAAATACTATGAATATATGTATTAGAACTCCGGCTGTTCCTGATACTAAGGACTCAGCTACTTCATTTATTACACCACCTATTGGTGCTCAATCCGCAGGTAGTTCAGGTAGTGCAAATACTGTTTATGAAATTTTCGCTAAACCTTTTTATAGACCAACTTATCCATTTACAGCAGATTCAATTAAAATAAATAATAATCCTCAATTACCTTCTGCATTAGCTTCCAATGTATTATTATGGTTTGACGGAAATGACCCAAATGCAGATGGTTCAGTTTTACCCGATGATAGTCCTCTTAAATTTTGGATTGATAAATCATCTAATAAGATTACAACGACCGCTTGGCCTTTTGGTTGGAAAGATGATATTGTTCGAGGTAGTAGCGATAATGTAACTTATAAAGATTTTAAAGACGGTAACAATTTTAAAAAGGGTAAACAAAGATTTCCTAGATATAAAGCTCAATTTAAAAATGGAAAAGGGGTTGTTAGATTAAACGGAATGAATGGATTTGTTATGGACACTTCAAATTTTCCAAATAATATTAATTTTTTGAAAGGTCCTAATAATCCTACTAGTCAAAAACCTTTAGCAAATTATACACTTTTCATAGTAAAATTCCTTTCGGAATATGCACTTTTGGACCGTCAACATAATATTTTTTCAAATGCACCAAATACACAAAGTGCACAAAGTCAACAGTTAAGAGTATGTAATATGAATGGTACTCCTATGATGGGAGTAGTCGTTGGTGATCCTGAAAATGGAAATATGACTACATATTCAACTACTAATATAAATACTTTAAATAAATGGGCAATTGATGTAGTAAAAAAAACAAGTGACAAAGTTATTGATACTTATACAAATGGTGTATTAAGTAATAATACTTATCCAAATCTGCGTCCTGTTTTAAAAAATTATGGAACCATTACTGGCTTAGGTCAATTTTGTATAGGTTCAACCGGAGAAATTGGCTACTTTCCTGATTTTGGACTAATTGGAGACATTGCTGAAATTATTTTATTTAATACTTCATTAAGTGACGACCAAAGACAACAAGTTGAAGGGTATTTAGCTCAAAAATGGAATATTTCATCAAGTTTATCTTCAAATCCTTATGCTGTTATGCCTGTAGTTGCACCAGTAATTGCACCTGTAGTTGCACCTGTAATTGCACCTGTAATTGCACCAGTAATTACACCAGTAATTGCACCAGTAATTACACCAGTAATTGCACCAGTAATTGCACAAGCAATTGCACCTGTTATTTCTACACAAATTATTAAAGTTGGAAGTAGTGTTGTATTAGCAGGAAATAATCCTTTGGGTGTATTATTCCCTGAAACTGT
>Ga0214921_10006417_pt1 | contig 16139 bp, 6 predicted proteins | sample LL1505_MetaG_FD_177992 | JGI IMG/M metagenome (GOLD analysis project Ga0214921, IMG submission 177992) | Freshwater microbial communities from Lake Lanier, Atlanta, Georgia, United States - LL-1505 | ecosystem: Environmental > Aquatic > Freshwater > Lake | place: USA: Georgia | collected 2015-05-28
TGGGTTTTGAGTACGGTTATTCGATGGCCTCCCCCAATGCCTTGGTGGTTTGGGAAGCCCAGTTCGGAGATTTTTCGAACGGTGCCCAAACCGTCATTGACCAATTTCTAAGCAGCGGCGAATCCAAGTGGCGGCGCATGAACGGTTTGGTTCTTTTGTTGCCACATGGTTACGAAGGCCAGGGTCCCGAGCATTCCAGTGCCCGCCCTGAACGCTTTTTGCAATTGGCAGCCGAAATGAACATGGTGGTGGCCAATTGTACGAGTCCGGCTAATTTCTTTCATTTGTTACGCCGGCAACAAGCGTGGGAATTCCGCAAACCATTGATCGTGATGACGCCCAAGGGATTGTTACGGCATCCGTCCTGTGTATCTGGGTTGGATGAATTGACGACCGGAGGTTTTAGGGAAATTATCGACGACGCCGAGGCCGATCCGCGCAAAGTGTTACGGGTTGTTTTTTGCACCGGAAAAATATATTACGATTTGTTAGCCTATCGCCGAGAAAACAAACGAAAGGATGTTGCTTTGGTCCGTTTCGAACAATTGTATCCGATGCCCGAGCCCCAGCTGGACGCCTTGTACCTGCGTTATCCCAAGGCCGAGTATTATTGGGTTCAGGAAGAGCCCAAGAACATGGGGGCCTGGACCTATATGTTACGATTCGAACAAAACCGTAACCTCAAACTGATATCCAGGAAGTCCAGTGCATCACCCGCAACGGGTTACGCAAAGGTTCACGAAAAAGAACAACAAAACATTGTTGTTCAAGCATTTACACTTTAGTTAACTCCATTATTTCCTCTCTGATTTTAGGCCCCAAAATTCAAAAACATTCTCATGGCGACCCTTGATGTTGTAATACCCGCGGTTGGAGAATCCATCACCGAAGTGGTGATTGGAAAGTGGTTCAAAAAGAACGGAGAGTCCGTTCGAATGGATGATATGTTATGCGAATTGGAGACCGACAAGGCGACCATGGAAGTAAACGCCGAGCAAGCAGGGATCCTCGAAATTCTCATCCCTGAAGGAACCACGGTGGCGGTGGGTGCCTTGGTGGCTCGCATCCAGACCGATGCGGCTGAAGGGGGACCTGCATCTGACGCGCCGGCTGCACCCGTCGCTTCCGCTGCTGCTGCTCCGACGGCTGCACCCCCCGCCCCGACCGCTGCGCCCCCCGCCCCAGCTGCTGCTGCCCTGGCGATGTCCTCGGCTCCTTCAGTGCCTGATTCCTCGGCGCCTCTCGGATCGTCATCACTTGCGCCGGCGTCCAATCGGCCCGATCCCATCGTGCGGTCCTCCGGTCCCTCCGGTCCTCAGCGCAGAGAGCGCATGAGCCAACTCCGCAAAACCATAGCCCGCCGCTTGGTGGCCGTCAAAAACGAAACCGCCATGTTGACCACCTTCAACGAGGTGAACATGGGCCCACTCATGGAGATGCGGTCCCGTTACAAGGACTCGTTCAAAGAGCGCTACGGTGTTGGTTTGGGTTTCATGTCTTTGTTCGCCAAAGCGGTATGCTTGGCATTGCGCGAGTTTCCGGTGATTAATGCCGGGTTGGATGGCGAGGATTTGGTTTACCACGATTATGTCGATCTCAGCATCGCCGTATCGGCCCCACGGGGCTTAATGGTGCCCGTGGTTCGTGGAGCCGATCACTTGGCCCTGCACGAAATCGAGAGGGAAATTGCTCGTTTGGCCGGCAAAGCCCGGGAAGGGACCTTGTCGGTTGATGAAATGGCAGGGGGCACCTTCACCATCACCAACGGGGGTGTTTTTGGGTCGATGCTGTCGACCCCTATCATCAACGCTCCACAGAGCGCTATTCTTGGTATGCACAATATCGTCGAGCGCCCCATCGCCCTTCAGGGTCAGGTCGTTATCCGACCTATCATGTACATCGCACTCAGTTACGACCACCGTCTGATTGACGGCAAAGATTCGGTGAGTTTCTTGGTCCGCGTCAAAGAATTTTTGGAGGACCCTTATCGCATGCTCATTGAGATTTAGGCAAGCTGAAATCATAGATAGTCAGGCCTTTACCTGACCGGAGGCCGCAGTACAAGGGTTTCGTAGGGGTTTGTTTTTGAAAAAAGTTTAGTACTTTTATCCAAAACACCCCTTTATGCAAATCCACCGAAGATTCGCCTTGTATTTGCCTGCCTTCTTGCTTTTTGGTTTAGGCCTGTCAGGTTCGCTTTTTGCTCAGTCCGGGACCTCCACGGCGGGCAAGGATTGGAGCAATGCGGGGGTTCAATGGTCCTTCACCTTGGGTCAGCCTTTCCATCTGGGACTGGGTTCGGGAACCCAAGCCCGTTTGAGTCAGGGTATTCAACAAACCTACCAGGATAACAAAGTTTTAGGGGTCTTGCGTTACGACAATACGGCGCAGTCTGTTTTGACCAATTGCCAGGTGCGTTTGGTCAACAACTTGGCGGTCGTGGTTTCTACTGCCACCACCAACGCAAGCGGTGCCTATGAAATCAGTCAGTTTCCCGACGGCAACTACACTCTTGGGGCGACATCAAACAAACCTTGGGGCGGGGTAAACGCTACGGATGCCCTACGAGTTCGTCAGTTTTTTACGGGTACCGCGCCACTGGTAGGAATAAGACTCAAAGCCGGGGATGTTAACAATACCAATTCGGTCAATTCCAACGATGCCCTCCTCATTACCCGTCGCTTCTCCAATCTTGTGACCTCGTTCAATGTGGGGGATTGGGCTTTTGAGGCGCCAACCTTGACCGCAAACGGCCAGACCCAGACCCTGGATTTCAAGGGCCTGATCTACGGGGATGTGAATGCTAGTTATGTGCCTTCCAATTTGCGCCAGCCTGTTCGTTTGATGATGGAATACAACGGTTTGGCTTCCGAGGAATCGAACGGTACGTGGATTCCGGTTACCACCGGCTTTGAGGGTGCGATTTCGGCCCTGTCTGTGGTGGCGGGCGTTCCATCGGGCCTCGAAATCCTCGATGTTCGTTCTTCCTTGCCTCCGGGTGATTTATCCTGGTCTTGCCAAGGGGGTGAATTTCGTTTGGGTTGGAGCGATGTCGAGGGGGTTGTACCGGTGACCGGGGAACCCCTCTTTGAGATCTTGGTCCGCGGTTCCTCCGAGGCACCTTGGGTCCCCCGGGATTTGAGCGAAATGGCCGGACCCGACGGCGAAGCCTACCCCATGGCCGATCTGCGTCTACCCAAAGTGGTCCCTGCTTCCGGTTCTTGGCAGGCGGGGCTTTACCCCAATCCTGCAGGGGATTTCAGTGCCTTGGACTTGCATTTTCCTACAGGTGTCGAACAATTGAGCGTGGTGGTTTACGATAGCCGGGGTCGTTTGGTTTGGTCTCAAGATCGGGACCGCCTTCCTTCCGGAAAAACACGGATTGAATTGCCGGTGGAACAATGGTCCGAGGGCCGTTACTTGGTCCGTGTAGGGGTTGTTTCAGGTTCTGGAAATACCAACAATCCCTCTGATTTTGCCCGTCAATGGCCTCTTGTAATCCGTCGCTAAGCACTCATTTGCCCATTGGCCCCACGGCTTTTATCCTCTACGATACCCCTCCAAACCAACAACTATGAAAACCAACCTTTTGCGTTCAACGGCATCAGCTTTTGCTGCGTTCGTTCTGTTTTTGATCACGGCAACGAGTGGCCTCAAGGTGGCCAACGCTCAGACGATTCAAGTCCAAGCCGGCAATGTCCAAGCCTGTGGAGGTGACACCGTTTCGGTTCCCATTAACATCCTCAATGCCAACAATTTGGGTGCGATATCCTTGTCCCTAAACTACAACGGAGGTACCTTGACTTTTGTTGGTTTTAGCAATGCACTGCCTGCGTTGGGATCCAACCTTATCGTGAATGCAACGACCCAGGGAACGCAGCCACAGGTTCGGGTCGCTTGGTTCAACTTGGTACCTGTTAGTGTGAACGGGCTTTTGTTGAATATGCGTTTTCGGGCTACCGGGAACTCAACCCTTTCCTGGGATCTCCAGAACGCTGGTAATTGTGAATTGGCCGATTCTGCGGCGAATGTTATTAACAATGTAACCTTTACCAACGGCGGTGTAGGTGCAGCCGTTGCTCCGGCCCTCACCCAGCAACCCAATCCCACGGTGCAAGCCCTGGCCGGCGGCTCGGTATCCCTTGCGGTCGTAGCCACCAACGCGGCCACCTACCAATGGCAACGCCAAAGCGGCAGTGCCTGGACCAACCTAAGTAACGGTTCCGGGGTTGCTGGCGCCACATCGGCTACTTTGCAATTGACGGGAATAACCTCTGCGTTGGATAACACCGTGTACCGGGTCCAAGTGAACGGTGCCTGCGGTGCGCCCCTCTTTTCGAATGCCTCGACCCTTCGAGTGGTGACCCCCATTGTTACCAACATTGGTTCGGTGGCCGGTTGTACGGGGGATACGGTATCCATTCCGGTATCGGTGGATCAATTGAACGGCGTAGCCGCCATTTCCATGGCCATCACCTACGATAGCACCAAATTGCAATGCCTGGGGATGGTGAGCGATGTGCATCCTTCCATCAATACGTCCGGGTTTTTGTCAAATTGCGGTATTTTCCCAGGGTTGGGTCGTCAGTTTCGGGTGGCCTGGTTTGACCTTAACCCGGTGAACCTCTCCGGTTTGCTGTTCCGCGTTAAATTCCGCATTACCGGGACTCCTTCCTCGTCACCTTCGACGACCCTTGGTTGGGACTTGGCCACCGCCGGCAATTGCGAATACGCCGATTTTAATGCCGATGTGATTCCTTATACCCAGTTTGTTGCTGGAACGGTGAGCATTCAGGCTGCCGCCACCATAACGGCTCAGCCCGTATCCGGTTTGACGGTTCCTCGAAACACGCCCGTGAGCATTGCCGTCAGTGCCACCAATGCGCAGGCTTTCCAATGGCAACGTCTTGTTGGAACGAGTTGGAACAACCTCGTTAATGGAGGTGGTGTATCCGGTGTTAATTCAGCTACCTTGGCGATTTCCTCTGCGGATCAATCTTATAACAATGCTTCATTCCGCGTGGTCATCACCGGTTGCAGCACGCCGATTGTCTCTTCGGTCTGCAGCCTTCGTGTTCGTTACGGGGCCTCGGATCGGATTTCCTATCAAGCGGTTGTTCGCAATGCGGCCGGTGAACTGGTTCGCAACCAAGCAGTCGGTGTCCGGACCGTTTTGGTACGCGATAGCATTGGCGGTGCGACGGTTTACAGCGAAACCCATGCCTTGACGACCAACGCCAACGGTTTGATATCTTTTGAATTTGGTGGTGGATTGGTCGCGACTGGAACGATGTTAGGCTTGGACTGGTCTAACGGCCCTTATTTCCTCCGCACAGAAGTTGATTTAACCGGTTCTACGAACTATCAGTTCTTGGGCGGACAACAATTGCTATCGGTTCCCTTCGCGCTCTACGCTGCGTCGGCTGGTTCGGTTGCTGGTGGTTCTGGCCTTCGTCAAGCAGGTGCAGCCGGTGTTAGCGGAAATTTGCCCGTCCCTTCAGTGCCAGGGGCTATGGCTTATTGGAACGGTGCCGAATGGCTAAGCATCGCTCCCGGTCAAAACGGTCAAACGTTGACGTTCTGCAACGGAGTTCCAACCTGGGGCGGATGTCCAACAACGCCCAACAACAACCGTCGAACCCGGCGCTAAGGTTTGATCTTATCCGTCAAGTCCAGGATGCGCTGAACGGCTCCTGACTCGGCGGCGATTCGATCTTTGATTTGTTGATGGAGGTCCGTTGTATAGGCCCCGGCTTTGTGCAAAAAAGCCAACATCGCATTTACGCCCTGCTTTCCTTGATGGTTGATTGGGAAGGCCATGTGTTCTTCAACCAGGGTAACCGCCTCGGGGAACGAAAGGTAGCGTGGCCCAAAGGCCACCGGAAGGCCGTAGACCGCAGCCTCCAGACTGTTGTGGATGCCCGCTCCAAAACCGCCTCCAATCCAGGCCGCTTTGCCTAACCGGTATATTCTTGATAGTAGTCCGGTTTGATCCACCACCATGATATCGGCCTCCTTGACAGCGGCTAACTGGGAGGGGTCCTTCGATGCGGTGGAATAAAAAACGAATTTGAATTCAGGCCCCTTGGTTTTTAGGGTTTGAAGGAGAGAAGCCCGGTAGGATTCATTCCATTCATGAGGTACCAGAAGGAGCTTCCACGAAAGAGCCGTCTTATTGTTCGAGGCCAAAAGACGTTGGGCCTCCAGGGTTTGCACCAATAGCCGATGATCGGCAACCCAAGTGGAGCCTGCGACCAGTACCGGCCTGGATGCCCTCTCGGGGCTGGTCGATTCTGTAAACGCCTCCAAGACCAAATCCTCAAAAGGGGTTTTGGATAGTTCCAAGACGCGGTCATAGCGGGTATCGCCCACCCAATGGACTCTCTGAAGCCCCAATGCGGTGAGAAGGTTCAAGGTAACAGGGTCTTGAACGGTGAAAAGGGTCATATCGCGGGCCATTTCCAGCCAGAGCGGGCGAAACCAGGGCCTCAAGACCCCTACATTTTCATCCATGCGGGCACAAACCATGACAAGGGGAATGTTGAGTCGCTGAACCGCTCGAATATGATGGTACCAATACTCGTATTTCACAAAAAACACCCGATAGGGTTGCAGAATTTGGACCCAAAACGCTGCCTGGTCCGGTTGGTCTGCCAGCATCATGAAGCATAGATCGGCAGGCGCTGGGTTTTGGCCGGGGCGATAGGCGGACGGTGAATAGACACTAAGTACAATTCGGTCTTGGGGGTGTAGGGCTCTCCAGGCCTGCATCAAGGGCTTGGCCTGTTCTAATTCACCTGCCGATGCGGCATGGAACCAAACCGTTGGAGGGGGAGATCCTGCTTTGGATTGTGCAAGCAGCGCAAGACGCTGCCGAGTTTCCTTGCGGCCTACGACCAGGGCCATTGCTTTGGGATGGCCCAACCAAGCAGCCACGCAAACCAAGCCGCCGTAGAGGCCCATGGTCAAATCATAAACCAGACGCAGATAGGTGATTTTCTGAGTGAAGCGATTCATGCAATTGCGATCATCGACTCTTTAGTCAAAGTACAAATCCGCCTTTTCACTGCGTTCGTAAATCGGCAAAATCCAGCTCACTTTGAGCCCTCCCAAGAGATCGTTTCGAAATTCGTGGGCCGGTAGGCCCGTATCGTATCGAACCGTTCGGCGTTCCCGCGTTCCCGCCCAGATGAATTCCAAACCTACCCGAAAATTGACTCTACGTTCAGCTGAAAGGAAATGATAACCAAGAAATTGGCTTATGCTAAGGCCATCGCAAAGGCGATCGTATCCCCTTTTGAATTCGCTGCTCATTTGGGGTGAATTGTTGTTGGGGGTTTCAATCCAAATCTTGTGCTGCAAGGCACCGAAACCCCATTCACTCAAAAAGCCGGAACCACGGGGCCCTTGGGGCCAGAACAGATATCCAACCTTGCCTTCGACCAGCCATCCAAAGGGTCGTAAGCGATAATCTTCGAAAACCCCGTTGGCGTTGATGATATCCCCTGATGGCGTGGCTATGGATCCAAACAACGAGGTTTCCCGTACGGTTGATCCAAACAAATGCCCCCCGCGCAATCCAAGGGTCCAGCGACGCGAAGGGCTTTGCCGAATAATCTCCGGTCCAACCAAGGCCAGGTGTCCAAATCGCTCTTGGAGGCGGCCACCGGGGAGGTAGCCCCCTATGCTGGTGTGCACCTGCCAAAGAGGCTTGGAAGATCCGGCTTTTGGGGCTTGGGCCAGAACCTTGGTGGGGGTTGACAAAACGGGTATTAGCAAAAGGCCTTGCAGGAGGAGGGGGATGGCCCCCATCGAGGCCCAACGTAACAAATTTCGAATTTTCTGCCACCCGGTGTGGACCAGGTTTTGGCGAAGGGGAAGTTGAATCCGAAAGGTGGTCCCTTTGCCTAGCTCGGAATGAAGAACTTTGATGCGGCCGCGATGATTCAATTCAACAATTCGTTTGGCCAACGTCAGCCCCAAGCCCCACCCACGTTTGCGGGTCGAAATACCGGGTCTAAAAATCATCCGGTGACGAGATCTTGGGATTCCTTTCCCAGTATCGCTGATGTCAAGAACGATGCTTTGACGTAGGGCGTGCAGGTTAAAGCGAATTTCGCCCCCTTGGGGCATAGCGTCCAAAGCATTCTTGATAAGGTTTTCGATCACCCATTCCATTAATGATTTGTTATGAGGAACTTGTGGAAGATTCGGCGAAATTTCTTTCCTAAAGCGAACACTGGATGGCGAACGGGGCTGTAGGTATTCCAAAGCGCTTTCCAGGGTTTCTTCCAACGAGGACAATCGCAGCACGGGGGTTGAACCAATTTTGGAGAAACGCTCGGCGATGTTTTCCAAGCGATTAATATCCTTCGAAAACGCTGAAACCCAGGCGGGGTCGGTCGTTGCCTGTCCGGAATGTGGTTGGTGGTCCTCCGTGGATTCGCTTTCCAACCGGGCATGCAGAGCCATAAGGGACGAAATCGGGGTTCCCAATTGATGGGCCGTTTCCTTGGCCATTCCCACCCACAAAAAATCCTGCTCATAACGTCGGCTGGTACTAAAGGCCGCATAAGAAATGGCCAAGAAAACACAAATCACCAAAAGTTGAAAGAGGGGGTAATATTTCAGTTGGTATAACAATATACTATCCGAATAAAAAATATAATTGGTGATTCCTGGTCCGGCTTGTATAACAATAGGCGGATGCTGGGTTTCCATTTCTTGGACCAATCGCTCCAGGTATTTAGGGCGACGTGCCAGGATTTCGTTTAGGTTGTTATACGAAAGGATGGCTTTGTTGGAATCGGTTAAAATTACCGGAATGTTATCATTCGCTTGGATGATTTCTACCAGGACCTCGAGACTGGCATCAAACTCGCCGCTCATGCTAAGCGCTCGTGTGGCATTGGCCCAGAGCTCCATGTTTTTGCGCTCCTGTTTGCGGACGCTTTGGACCATGCGGTCGGTGTAATAGAGGGAGAGGGCACCAATAATCAGAGCGAGCAACAACAGGACGAATTTCCAGCGGCTGTTTTGGTAGTAGACGGAGCGCATAGGTTGGTGGAGGCTCAGTGGGCGGGAATTGGATTCTATTTGATTTGTGCGGGTTGAAATTAGCCTTTTGACGTCCAAAGTGGGTCAAAGGCCGAAGGGGTCAAGAGAAACGGGTTGTTTGGTGCAAAATTGCTCTATATTTGCGGTCCCCAAACCAAAATTCTTTGGTTTTCAAGGGCGCATAGCTCAGCTGGTTCAGAGCATCTGCCTTACAAGCAGAGGGTCCGCGGTTCGAATCCGTGTGCGCCCACCCCGATGAAGGCCACCCCAACGGTGGCCTTTTTTCGTATATTTGGGGAATGGGGCATCTACTCTTTCGATTAACCAAACTATTCAAAGGATCACAGCACCGCATTTCTGTCCGGTTTTGCTGGGTTTGGTTGGTTTTGCTGGGTTTGGGGTGGTCCCCTGGTTTCCTTCAGGCTCAGTCTACGTCCGTTTCGCCTTCCTATTTGCCAATGCGTCTCGAAACCGAGGGCGTCGTGGCCGAATTCAAGGCCCTCAGGACCGGCGGCCTACCTCCTCTTTATTACGAAACCAGCAATCTGGGTGCTGCCCAAACCAGTCGGACCCATCGTTTGTGGCCCGGCGGGGGGTTGGGACTCAACCTGAGCGGACAACGCTTGACCTTGTGCTGTATGAGCGGGCCCAACGGCCCCCAGTCGTATTTCTACGATCCCAAAGCGGGGATTTGGGATGGGGGAGGGGTGCGGGCCACTCATCAGGAATTGGTAGGGCGCGTCACCCAGAGGGATGCAGTGACCACCAGCGATAACCATGCCACCCATGTTGCCGGTACCATGATCGCATCGGGCGAACAGCCCACGGCCAAAGGGATGGCCTACGCGGCTAAATTGGACGCTTACGACTGGAACAGCGATGAAGGTGAAATGGCCGGCGCTGCTGCCCAGGGCTTGTTGATGTCCAACCACTCCTATGGATTGATAACTGGCTGGGCCTATGGCGATTTCGATGGTCTTGGGAGCAGCCGCTGGTTCTGGTGGGGGGATGAATCGGATACGATTTGTGCGGATTTTGGTTTGTATTCCCAGCAGGCCAGGGACTGGGATTTAATAGCCAACAATGCCCCCAATTATTTAATCGTCAAAGCGGCCGGTAACGATCGTGGCCAGGGGCCCTCGGCGGGCACCACCCACCGGGTATGGAGTAATAGCCTAGGAAACTGGGTAAACAGCACCGTGACACGCCAAAAGGACGGGGGACCTCTGGGGTACGATTGCATATCCCATGCGGGTGTTGCCAAGAATGTGCTCAGTATAGGCGCTGTTCAAGGGATAACGGGCGCGTATGCAGGACCTTCGCAGGTCGTCCCCAGCACCTTTCATGGTTGGGGGCCGACCGATGATGGACGTATTAAACCGGATATTGTGGCTAAAGGTGTCGGGGTTTATTCTTCAACAGCAACCGGAGACGCAGCGTATGCCTCTTACAACGGAACATCTATGGCATCGCCAGCGGTAACCGGTACCTTGGTTTTGTTGCAGCAGCGGTGGGCGGAAATCAACGCCCCTCTGCTAGGCTCGCCTCCGCCACCCATGACCTCCGCCCAACTCAAGGCCCTGGTCTGCCATACGGCGTTGGAAGCGGGTTTGCCTGGTCCAGACCCCGTTTATGGCTGGGGTTTGTTGAATGCCGAGGGGGCTGTTCAATTGATGGCAGGCCGGGGGGATACCACCTTGCTGGAATCCATGAGTCTTACCAACGGTGGAACCTATACGCGTAGCTTTTACAGCGATGGCCAACAGCCTTTGGTACTAACCTTGGCCTGGAACGACCCGGCTGCGGCTGTATCCACTTATATGGTCAATAATCCGGCACCTGTTTTGGTCAACGATCTGGACTTGCGGCTTATAAGGAATAGCGATGGGGCTGTATTCGAGCCGTTTCGATTGGTAATCGGTCAACCCTCGGCCGCGGCCCAAACAGGGGACAATACCCGGGATAACATCGAACAAGTCCGCCTACAGGCCCCAACGGCCGGCATGTACACCCTTCAAGTCACGCACAAAGGGGCCTTGAGCGGTAACCAGCCCCAGGTTTTTGCTTTGGTAGGCTCGGGGATGCGACTCAAAACCACGGTTAGCGGACAACTTGTCTATGATAAGTCTGGGCCAATCGTTCCAATTCGTGGCAAAGTTGGCCTCTATCGCCATTCCGATGGCCAGCTCGAACGAATTGTAGACACAGATTCCATGGGTTTTTATCGGTTTACGGGCATTGATCCAGGAATTTATCAATTAAGGGGGTCCTCCAACCAAAATCCAGGAGGGGTTAATGCTTCTGATGCCTTGCAAGTTGCTTTACATTTTGGAAGAGTTCAACAAATTCAAGGCATAGCACTGAATGCCGCAGATGTCAATAACGATGGGAGAGTTAATTCTACCGATGCTTTGATAATTGCCTTGCAATTCGCACGGATTTGGCAGAACCCTAATCCATTGACTATACGTTTTAAAATGCCACAAGGCTCCCCTTTGGTAGGGCAGAGCGTAATTATGGCCAATATAATAGCTTTTTTGAATAGTATTCAGGCTCAGGGTTACGCTGCAGGTCAATGGGGGGATCCTTCAGCCCCGGGTACCATGAGCCTTGTGGGTACGGAGGGTTATAGTCTATCACTGGATCCCGTTGGATATTTTGGACAATCACAACCTATTCCATATCCTTCGCAAGATTGGCCTAATCACTTGAATATCCATTATCGAAATTCAGGTCCCTGTGGGGGTTGGGGCGGAAATCTAACCCCTTGTTTAACGGATGGAGATGCTTTAAGAAACCCTGTAACCCTATGGACAGAAACCAATCCTCCTTTGACTACACACCTCAATACGGTTGCATTTGCTGGTAAAAACAGTTCTTTTGGTCTGGGAGATTGGTTTTTTACCCCTGAATTGGTTGTTACTCAGCCTGGCCAATCACAATTTACCGTTCTAAAAGGCATCTGTGTAGGTGATTTGGATCGGTCAGGACCCTAGAGGAGGAATAATGTCTCAATTATTTTTTTTTGTTAAATTGAAAAAATCCTCTAACTTTAGGTGATTGAATAAGCTTTTCGTATATCCAAAATCAATTTGAATTATTTAAACCAGTTACCACATTAATCAATTAATCCTATATACCCATGAAACAATTATATCTTTACAATTGGATTCTTAATCCTGCCTCGCGGCCAATAACCATCACAATATGGGGTCTTCTGTTGATGATATTAACTGCAGTCAATGGTTTTGCACAGGTGGCCACCTATAATTATTCCACCGGTATAGGCTCCTACAATGAAATCACAGGTGGAACGGTTTTGTTTGCTTCAGGTACACCTTACGATGATAATGTTACTTCCAATCAAACCATAAATCCCTTCGTATTTAATGGTGTCACTGTAACAACATTTTCGTTGAACACCAATGGCTGGATTTCATTGGGGGGAGTTGCTACAACTACCACCACGGGTTATACTCCACTATCTTCCTCAATTACTGCCGCTGGTGCTGCAGGAGTGGTTTCTGCTTTTGGTAGAGACCAAGTTAATACCACCACCAGTGAAATTCGTTGGGAGTACCTGACAAATTCTAATGAAACCGTCATTCAATGGAAAAATGGCGGTATTTATTTTGCAACGGGTTCATCCCTGAACTATCAAATCCGCCTGAATCATTCAACCAATACGGTTTCCCTTGTATATGGCGCTATGAATGCAGGGACAAATTCCACTTCTCCTCAGGTGGGACTCAAAAATGTAACAGCAGCAGGTGCTATAGGGACAACTTTGTTAAATCTCACTCTAAAGGACATTCCCTCTGGCACGACTTGTATACAATGGGACAAGGCAGTACGTGGCAGATTTGCATCCGAGACTATGTTGTTCACTGGGACTTCGCCAATAGCAACGATTGCTCCAGGAACGACTTTTTCCTTCTCTCCGCAGGTTGGCACTCCTTTAGTGAACCCTGTTACCGCCTTTAATGCTGTTAGCGGGATCACTCCTAGTGATGCGAGCATTGGATGGACAGCTCCTACAAACGCCAATGGTTACAACGTCCAATTTAGACGTGCTCAGGATTGTGCTTGGACTGATTTCAGTGGGAATCCAGTTTCATCTACTTCGGCTACTTTATCCGGCTTAAATTCAGGAACGGTTTATCATGTTCGTGTTCAGTCACGTAACACTGTTTCAGGTCTTTCAGCCGGTTATTCTCATATTCCACCATCAACTGGTGGTTCTAATACTGATGGTTATGTACTTGCGGGCTCTTTTAGGACACTTGATGCGCCATGTTCAGGGACACCGACTGCCGGCTCCATTCCAGTAAGTAGACAGATTTGTGTTAATGATACTGTGAATTTGAGTGTCGTTGGGTTCTCATCCGGCGTTTCGGGACTTACTTTCCAATGGGAACAATCACCAAATGGCATTTCTAATTGGGCAAGTGTAACCAGTGGTTCTGGTGGCACAACGGCCTCCTATTCCAGTGTTAACCTTGCTACTACCTCCTATTTCAGATGTATAGTCACTTGTTCATTAACTTCATTGAGTAACATAACCAATGTAAGTGCAATTACCCTCCTAAATTGTAGTTATGATGTCAGCGGTCCTGTTACATCTGGCTATACTTCAATTATTCCTACTAACGGAGGGAATGGTTCAGTCTATCCGGGGTGGTTAAGCAGCTTTAGCGGTGACGATAACACCACCAACACCGTAAGTTTATCCGGAACTACCTTCAAGTATCGTGGAGCAACAGTTACAGGATTTAAATCTTGTAGTAATGGTTGGATGACTTTTAATACATCCAGTACATCAACTTCCTTTTCCAATGATATTGCCTCTTCTACGAATACATTATTACTGGCTCCATTTTGGGATGACATGGTGATGACGGGCAATAGTTACGCCAACCGAGACAATTGTATGCGCTACCAAATCGATGGCGTACTTGGCAGTGGAAATGCAGTAATAACAGCTGAATGGGCTGGAATGGAACGTTTTGGTGTTCCTGGCCCCAACTTGAATTTTCAAGTGAAATTGTACGAGGCGGGTGATTTAATAGAGTTTGTATACGGAAATTTTGAAGGGTTTGATGGAAGCGTTACTTCAAGCTATTCTTTTACCATTGGCCAAAACGGTACGTTGCCTGCTACGGCTAATGCTAATCAACGGTTGAATATGACAACCCCAATGACAAACCATTGGACATCTACAGCCTCTAATTCCAATGCAATTCTGCCGAGTTGCTATACCAAGTTCATATTAATACCAGGAATTTATACAGGCCCTGTTTCAGCACCGGTAATTCCTGCGCCAATCAACGATAAACCTGCTTCGGCCATTGTACTGCAGGTAAATACATCTCCTTGTACACAATATTGTGAAACTTATTTTACCAGTAGGAATGCAACCAGGGATTCAAGTTCAATCAGGGTTCAAAGTGCAATTTGTGGTTCGTCCTTGGTTGCAAATGCCGATGATGATGATGTATGGTTTTCTTTTAGCAACAATGGTTTTTTTAATAAGGTTTTAACACTTCGAAATTCACCGGGTTATAATGGTGTACTTCAATTAATTGGCCCAGACACTATTACGACAATTCAATGTGCCGTGGCCACAACAACTGCTGGAATTAGAACATTTACCACCAATAATTTGCCTGTTGGTAATTATTTTATCCGAGTTTTCCATAACGGCTCATCCCATGGTACTAGTGGGCAATTCAGTATCTGTGTTAGTGACGAGATACCACCGCCATCCAATGATGATATTTGTGGGGCAGTCATGTTACCTGGTTGCGCATTAGTTCAGGGTTATACTATTGCCAGTACTCCATCTAGTGTTGCTGCAAGTTTAAATTGCCCTGGTAGTACTACGGATGATGATGTGTGGTATTCATTCGTGGCTCAAAGTACTTCCGACTCCTTAGTGGTATCTAGTTATCAAGGGTTTAATGCTGCTTTTCAGGTTTTTACCAGTAGTAATGACTCTTGTAATGGCACATTGACAAGTTTGGTTTGTGTTAATTCTACTAGCACAGGAGGAATAGAACAATTTCGCGGCCCATGGATTGTTGGAAAAACTTATTTTATTCGGGTTAACCATGCACTTTTGGGAACAGGTTCAGGCTTGTTTGCCGTAGGCTTTTTTCCGGGGAGGAATGAGCTGTGCTTTCCAGTCTCGCTGGATCTTACAACTTGTCAATGGATTATAAGCGGTCCAGCGTTTCCAGTTGAAGCTACACCTTATCTCCAGGATTTCAATTCATCAACAGCAATTCCAAATGGCTATACCACTAGTATGTCGCTAAACACGAATGCAGGTGTTAGTCAATCTGGGTGTTTACGGCAAAACGTTTGGTCTTCAATTATATCCAATGTTACTACTCCTACATTTGGGCCAATCACCACCACAGATGTTTTAAGATTTCAATACAAAATAACTGATTACTTATCACCATGGCCTGGCATTGCTGTACCACTTGGGTTTGGTGATTCTATTAAGATTTTTATATCTACTGATTGTGGGCTTAATTATAGTCTGTTAGGAAATATTACCTCTAACAATCATGTAGCCACCAATAGTTTTTCCGAATTTAGAATTCCATTAGGTAGTTATGTTGCTCAGAATGTCAAGTTTAGAATAACAATGACACAGCTTAGTGGCATTGATGTTGATTTAGACCTAGATAACATACAGGTATTTACACCCCCCGCCGTAGACATGGGTGTTGTCGCTATTACGTCTCCCAACGGTGGTTGTGGACTGAGCGCTTCATCGGTTGTTAGCGTCCGTATCAAGAACTTTGGAACCGCAGCTCAAACCAATATTCCGGTTTTCTATTCAATCAACGGTGCCAATGCTATCAACGAAGTAATTCCTGGCCCCGTGAATCCTGGTGATAGCTTGACTTATTACTTCGCCACAACGGCCAACCTTGCTGTTGCCGGTCCGTATAACATTGCCGCGGCCACGGCCTCGGCGAACGATGGGGATCCCTCCAACGATGGCGCCAACCGCTTGGTAACTTCGTATTTATTGGTTAGTCAGTTCCCTTATTCCCAGGGTTTTGAGA
>Ga0214921_10006418_pt1 | contig 16139 bp, 15 predicted proteins | sample LL1505_MetaG_FD_177992 | JGI IMG/M metagenome (GOLD analysis project Ga0214921, IMG submission 177992) | Freshwater microbial communities from Lake Lanier, Atlanta, Georgia, United States - LL-1505 | ecosystem: Environmental > Aquatic > Freshwater > Lake | place: USA: Georgia | collected...
AAGGACGCCGCCGCCGCCGCGGCTCACGAAGCCATCCGACCTACTGATATCTCTCGAACTTTACTTCCACAATCTTGTCATCCGAGAGAACATCGGCTCTATTCTATTATTCATCGAAATACTCTTGAGAGTTTAATGGCGCCAGCAATATGTCAAACAATCACGATGGCGATTTCTTCGCCGGTTGCGGTATCAGGTGTGTCGGTGTCAGGCGCATCGACAGTATGTGAATATAGATATACTGCAGAACAGGTGATAAAACCGGGGTGGAAACTCGTTGCTGGTGGGTATGACACTGAAGCGAGAGAATATACATATTTCGCATCTCTCGCGTCGGCATCGGCATCGGCATCGGCTCTTATGATGCCATTTAAGCGGATCATGACCAAATGCTCCCTTCGAAACACTAAATCGCATTATACGGAGTCAGGGCTAGTCCAACTCCTTGAAAAGAAGGGGATAGGTCGTCCATCAACATTCTCTAGTCTTATCGATAAAATCCAAGAACGTGGATATGTGAAACTTCAGGATGTGCGCGGTAAATCTCTCGAATGTCGTGAATTCACGGTCACAGAAGACATTGACGCTTCGCTCAATCCCTCATCAAAGCAGGTGGGCAAAAAGATAGAATCAAAAACAGAAGTTCGAGAGATTGGAGGCGAGTCACGCAAACTCGTTATTCAGCCTCTCGGAATCGTGGTTATCGAGTTCCTTCTTCAGCATTTCGCACCTCTATTCGAATACGAATTTACACAAAATATGGAGAATCAACTCGATGAAATCGCAGCCGACGGAATGGTATGGCATGAACTGTGTTATAAATGTTGGTTTGATGTCGGCGCGCAATTACGAGAACTTAAAGAGCGCGGTATCGTCAAGGAAGAAATCCATATCGATGACCGGCATTCGTATATCATGAGTAAAAATGGCCCGGTTATTCGGTGTCGTGTCGCTGACGCCGATGATGCTGTATCGAAAACGATACACTCGGACAGCGACGATGACGGCGAGGAGGCATCGGATGTATCGCCAACGATACACAAAAAACCTAAATTCATATTTAAAAGTGTCCGTACTGACCTTGAATATGCGAAAATCCTGCGCGGGGAGTATTCTCTCGCATACATGCTTGGAGAAGCGGCGAACAGCGACGGTGGGGGCGGCGCATCTGCTTCAGCATCAGCATCTGGACCTGTCGCAGTTGCCGGAGGCCGCCTTATGGGACAATATCAAGGTCAAGATGTTATTATTAAAAGCGGTAAATATGGTGCGTATATCGCATGGGGGAATACAAATCTCTCGTTGAAACCATTATTACAAGCTGGTGGTGGTGGTGGTGGGAGTGCTCCGACTATTGCGGCGGCGGCGGGTGGCAAATACGCCCACAAATCAAAAACAACGACAAATCAAAAATCCGAGTTTGATTTGACATTAGAAGACATCATAAAGTTTATTGAGAGAAATAGTACGCCGGTGGTGATAACCGAAGATAAAGACGAAGAACCTACAGCGTCGGCACCCGCGTCCGCAACGTATGTCCAAGGCCAAATCTTACGCACACTAGATGAAAATACGACGATACGATATGGAAGATATGGACCGTATATCTTTCATAAAACACAGAAAATGACGAAACCTGCATTCGTTGCGCTTAAGGGTTTCGCTGAACTACATGGGAATTATATCACGTGCGACGCGGCGATATTACGGGAGTGGATTACCGCGACGGCAGGAGCGGGGGAGGGGGCGGTGCCTAAACCTAAACCGAAGTTCGGGGTTTTCAAGAAGAAGTGATATTCCTTAATGCTTACGACGCTTGTTCATTTTACGAGTCTTGCGCTTGGAAGAACGACGCCGACGGGTGGCGGAACGCTTTTTGATATTACGTTTTCTGCTATAGCCGCCTCCATTGGGATTATGTATGTTAACAATGCCAAATTGTTCTTTAAGTGTTTTGGGTAATTCTTTTAGAGTAGAAGTATCCGGATTATCAGTTAATATCCAATCACCAAACGCACTATTTTCTGGATCTGGAGGATTACTGTTTTGTTGAAGATGTTCTAGTATTTTAGAATTCCAGTTTGTGGCTTCAATGAAATATTTATTTTCACCAGGTTTCGCGGTTTTACTAGAAATGCCGTATAATTTTCCAATTTCGATAGACATTAAATATTATAAATATAACATACATTTTATTTTCCATAACTTCACAAGAAATAATCCCAAACGCACCGTATCCCCTCCTCCAATCCAACCGCACACGAGAACCCAAACAATTCCTGCGCCTTTGTAATCACCGGTCGTCGGCACATCGGGTCGTCTTGTGTTCTCGGCAAGTATTTCACATCGAATAACGCACCGTCGCCCTCGCCGTCGCCATCGTTCCCCGGCCGCCGTAATGCCCCCCTAAACACCCCGACCAATTCATTCATCGTAAATTCGCAATCAGGATTACCGATATTGACAGGACCTGACGTAATGACGTTCGTATCCGCTCCAGGTGTCGCCATAAAAGAGACCAACGCCCGCACCGTATCATCAATATAACAAAACGACCGTGTCTGCGTTCCATCCCCGTAAATCGTGATTGGCTCACCACGCTTGATTTGACGGATAAAGTTCGTGATAACCCGTCCATCATCTAAGTCCATTCGCGGGCCATACGTATTAAACAACCGCGCGATTTTCAAGTGTAAATCCGGGAATATTTTCTGGTATTCGTAGATTAGGGTCTCCGCCACACGCTTCCCTTCATCATAACAAGACCGCTCGCCGACCGTATTTACATTACCGTAATAGGACTCGGGCTGAGGATGGACGAGAGGGTCGCCATATACCTCACTGGTGGAAGTAAATAACATTTTACAATTGTATAAGACACAGTAATCCAATACACGCTGGGTGCCGTTGATTGATGTTAAAAGGGTTTTCATCGAGTATTTTTTGTATTTCTCGGGCGATGCGATAGATGCAAGATGATAAATTTCATCTACATGTTCTCCGAATAATGCCGGACATACAGGTTTCGTGATGTCATAATCAATAAATAAGAATCTCGGATGATTGCGAATCTCTCGCAAATTATCGAGAGAACCGGTGATTAAATTATCCACGCAAATGACGTGATTATCGGCGCTTTGTGCGATAAGGTGTATGCAAAGGTTAGACCCGATGAAACCTGCGCCACCGGTTACAACGATAGTTTTTGTCATAATGGAATGGAAGGAATGGATGGAATAGAATGGAATGAATATATTTACATAATGTAATTATTATCTAAATAGTGTATAACCGATATTTCGTCCGCATATACAAAACACAAAACCCAAAACCCAAAACCCAAAATGGAAAACATCGCCGGGCCGAATGACCTCGTCCCGTCATTCAAGATTTTCTCGATGCTCATCATCATCACCATCATCATCAAAATGATTTTTCAATACAGTTATAATGAAAATGCTGCTCCATCATTTAGCGATGTAAGTAGTCTTACAGATGTATCTCTCATCAAGGATGAAATCAAAAAGAAAGATTCGTCCGATATGAAGAAGGAAGTTACGGTTTATTTCAAATCATATATATTCTACTACCTTACGCTATTATGGACCGTTTGTTTAATGATAACAATCGTGTCAATCACGCTTAATAAATATAATCCAGACAAACCTGGATGTATCATGCGAATGAGTATGTTAAATGTAATTCCGATTACGTTGTTTATGCTTTTATTAGGATGGATTATTTATCAAAATACGATTTATTATAAAAAAATCAATTCTGGGCATGTCGCAGAAACATACGTTACATTTGATATTGCGGTGAATATTCTTCTTCTCATACAGGCGGGTATTATGTATGCGTATATCAATCAACAAATGTTATGTTCATCTGAAATGGGGCAATATAGCGAAGCGATGTCGAAATACGGGCCTTATATTGCGGGTTTTATCGCACTTCTTGCGGGTGGATGCATGACCCTTAATGAAATCATTTTACGGTTCTTTACAACGGATGGGTAATTTTATTGGTAGAATATGTATTTCACAATTATTTTACTTCATAAGAAAATTCTAAAAAATCCCAAAAATAATTATCTGCTAACGACACTTTATGATATATATCTTTACGCATTTTTTCAGGTGTAAAATTATTTTCATTTTTCAATTTTAGTCTATATATACTAACTTCATAGTAGTAAGTATTATTTTTATGTTCTATGCGAACATCTACTATATCATCATCAACATGTAACTCTTTTCTAAGGGGGATATCGTACAAATTTTTTATATAAAATTTATAATAAAATCGTTGTTTATCCTCATTGATATTAAATATATCTTCATGTATATCCTCATGGTAGTTATACGAATTTTTATTTATTGATGGTCTCATAATATGGTCAATGAATGTATATTTATTTTTGTCTATTTGTCTGATAAATTTTCCATCTCGTAGTTTATATAATTTCATAGTTTTCACAAGTATATATTCTTGTAAATCAAATGGTAATTTTGATAATATGTTCATTACATGTAAATATTTGTTAGTATTTATATGTAAATAGTTATAGTGATGCGAAATGACCGGGTGCCGCCCACACATCGGAACGCTTATTGCCCTGCGTCGTTTGGGGGCGCAACCCCACTAGATAAACTTATACGTCAATCCGCACCCCCCTTCATTCTCCCATATACCTGATATTTTTATAATGAAATGCTGAAATTGCGGTTTGTCATTATAGTGAAATTCATTTTTCCATACACTAATTGCCCCGCTACGTAATTGTTGAATAATATCCATTGATTTTTGTATTTGTATCTGTATTTGTGACTGCGGCGACGGAATAGAATATTCAAGGCGCAACCATTTATCTAATATACCATTTTCGATTGTCTGAAAAATCGACAACATCGTTCGATTATGTTCATGGTTCGGGTCAAATACGCAATTATATATATTGAAATTTTGCTCAATTTGCTTAACAAATAACTCAAATTGAATATAAATTCCATTCATCATAAAATCAGTAGTCGAATACATTATACGATTAAAGGTACTATTTGGAATATGAGTATTCGGTTTTTTTTCCGTAAAATATACCTGTGTTCTTTTATACTCAGTTGGCGTTATTACCACATTCATATTTATATTTATATTTATCTTATCGACTACGCTTAGAGAGGATATATTTATCGATTTAAGCGATATTTTTGTATGCGTCTATGTATATCTATCACATACATACATCGACGATGAAATACCATATCACGAATTATACGCGTAAAATGGCGCATAAAATCGGCGTGACAGTAAAAGTATCTACCAATAGAGAGAAAAAAATCGACGTGTTTCGAAAATCACGCAAAATCGCGAGTGTTGGTGCTGCGGGTATGAATGATTTTCCGACCTATATTCGCACACGCGGATTGACCTATGCGAAAACCCGCCGTCGTCTTTATAAAATGCGACATGAACGTGACCGTCACGTAAAATGGAGTAATGGATGGTTGGCGGATAAATTACTTTGGTAGCTCCGTTGGATTCGAATGTGCGTATTTTTGATTTACATATAAAACAGGTATAAATCAACAACATAAATACATACACACAGACACCCCATGAAATTCTTCGAAACGCATTATACTGATTATGTCAATAAAGTCAATGAATACTCACTCCATCCTATCATAAAAAGGACATTTATGTCATTCCCTACCGATATTCAATCTCTACCAAGTATGATAATTCATGGGCCGCCAGGAGTGGGGAAATATAGTCATGCGTTGTATATGATTTCGCGATACAGTCCGTCTCAACTCAAATACGAAAAACGTATCGCGGTCGCATACAATAAAGAGACATTTTTCATGAAAATAAGCGACTGTCATTTTGAGGTAGATATGTCTCTTCTTGGATGTAATTCTAAGCATCTATGGAATGAAATTTATAATCAAATACAGGATATTGTCGGGTCTAGACCGCATAATTCCGCATTCGTTATGTGTAAAAACTTCCATAAAATACACAGCGAATTATTAGAAACATTCTATAGTTATATGCTATCGACCGAGCACGTATCTCTCAGGTTCATAATTCTCTCTGAACATGTGAGTTGGCTTCCAGATAATATTCTTCATAGATGTAAATTGGTTCCATTCAAACGCCCAACATCTGTTGCCTATAATAAATGCCTGAAAGTAATGACGCCCGCATCGACGCCGCCGCACACTCTCCATTCAACCGACATTATTAAGGAAACGCCAGTTCGTCTCACTAGTAAATTCCGACTTGAAACAATAACGAATATCAAGGCTTTGAAATCAAATGTAACCGAACTCACCGAACCTCATGAAAATATATGTAATTATATTGTTGGGGTTATTATCTCTCCTGATAACGAATTAAAATACGATGCGCTGAGAGAATGTTTATATAGTCTTCTTACCTATGATATTAATATTCAGGAATGTGTGTGGTTCATCCTTCGACGATTGATTGACCAAGGATTATTATTACCCGATATGATGGATGATATTATGATACAGACGTATATATTTTTACAGTATTTCAATAATAATTACCGCCCGATATATCATTTAGAGAATTTTGTCTTATTATTAGTATGTAAGATACACGCCTACGCGCATAAAATACCGAATGCCTAGTCTGTATCCGTATCCAGAAAGCATACAAACGTCACTTCATATACTTGGATTTACGGATGATACCGCACCCCCATCATCTCTCAAAGAGTTGAATAAACGCTATCATTTACTCGCATTAAAACATCATCCAGATAAGGCAGAGAGGGATGACCCATGCTCAACCGAAAAATTTAAAGAAATAAATGATGCACATAAACGTGTGAAAGATTACTTTTATTCTGGCTGTCAAAATAATAGCGAATACGCCGACGCCGACGCCGACGCCGACGCCGATGATGCTGAGTACGTTTCAGGGTATGACAATTTACTCAAGATGTTCATCAAATCTATTATTGTAAAAATAAGGTCATCGACATCAGCCACTGATGCCACGTCTGACGCAATACATTCGATTATTCAGACGATATTGAATAAGGGTTCTCAATCTGCGGTATTATTATTTCGTAATATGGATAAGCAGGCATCAATTACGATTTACGATATTCTCTCGAAGAATCAAGATTTATTTGGAATCTCTCGAGAGATTATGGACGAACTCACAGAAATAATAGAAACAAAGACGCGCGATGATATCGTTATTCATTTGAATCCGTCGATATTGGACATGTTACTCGACCGTGTATATATTCTTCATGAATGTGGTCAAACCTACTACATTCCTTTATGGCATAGTGAGCTTCATTTTAATCAGCCGAATGATGGTGGTGATATTATTGTTTTATGCCAACCTGAACTTCCTGAGAATGTTTCAATCGATGAAAATAATAACATCTATATATCTCTCGAAGTCGGCATTTGTGAATTATTCACGAAGCAGATTATACCTGTAATCATCAATGAAGAATTGAAGACGCACGGATTTATCTATGAATTACATGCTCGTGATGTAAGCTTACAATCAACTGAAACCGCAAAACAGAGTGTGTTATTACGTGGTGCGAGTAAGGGTATTGCTGCTTGTAATACAACGACAATTGATATTTACAAAGTCGGCGTGAGGTCCAATGTGTATGCCAACATTCATTTGACTCTGTAAAATTGATTTCAATATATTGTATTATGTTATTATTATACTGTGTGTTTGTATAATAATAACATGACAACCGTCACTCCATGCGGATTTTCCGAATTATCTAAGAAACTGACAAAATCGTTATCAAAGGACGAGAAGAAAAATGGCGGGATATTCTTTACGCCACCCGCATGTATTGCGGACATTATATCACGACTTCGTGCGTTTGTTCAGAAGCATCAATATTCGTTTGAAACGATTCTTGAACCTTCATGTGGTTCAGGTGAATTTATATCCGCATTAATGCGTGAATATCCCCGCGCAGATATTACCGGGATTGAATATAACCATGATATATATAGTGAAGTTTCGCAGCATTTCTCTGCGGTTACAAATATCCGGATTCAACATGGGGATTTTTTGAAATACGCATACGCAACTGAAAGTACAGCGGGAAAAATGCCGCTCTCGGCGCCAAAGTTGTTCGACCTTATTATCGGCAACCCACCATATTATGTGATGAAAAAGGAGGAAGTGGCATCTGAATATCATCCATTCTTTGATGGACGACCGAATATATTTATCCTCTTCATTATCAAATCCGCGAGGTTGTTGCGTGAAAACGGTATTTTGTGTTTCGTATTGCCATCCAGTTTCATGAATTCTCAATATTACGATAAGACGCGGAAATATATTGTTCGGCATTTCTCGATTCTTCATATCGTAAAATGTGATGGTGGTGGTTATCTAGAAACACAGCAAGAGACATTTGTGCTGATGATACAAAAGAGACTGCCACTAGTCTTGGATGATGCCTCCGTCGTAACGAATACGACCGAGTGTGGTAGTAGTAGTGGTGGTGGTGTATTTGAAAAATCTGGCGCAACTATATTCACTTTCAACCTCCCTCGCCTTGTTCATTTGTACAATGGGTCGCAGTCATTACATGAACTCGGTTTCAAAGTTAGTGTTGGAACGGTTGTTTGGAATCAGTGTAAAGATATACTTACAAGCGACAGCACAAAAACGCGCCTCATCTACAGTTCGAATATAGAAGATGGGAAGTTTGTTCATAAGACATATAAAAACCCGGAAAAAAAAGCGTTTATTGATAAGCCTAACGGTGGAGGAGGAATACGCTCACCGATGATTGTATTGAACCGAGGTTATGGTGTCGGCGAATATCAATTTGAGTATTGTCTCATTACACCAGAGACGGTATCTTCGAAAGAATACCTTATAGAGAATCATTTGATTTGTATTATGCGGAACAACGATGCCGACAACACCGCATCAACGATAATGACGGCATTTCAACGCATTATCCGGTCATTCCAAGACTCTAGGACACAAGAATTTATTGCGTGTTATTGTGCCAACAATGCCATGAATACAACCGAACTAAATCATATGTTGCCGATTTACTATGATATTTGAAACGCGGGAAATGCGATGCCGTTGCCGTTTTTCCAGCGAAGAAGGACGTGGATTGTTTTTCCGGATTGTGTCACGCAATCATATCTAGACCTTTGTGGATTTTTGATACATGAAACAATATTGTAATCCGCAGGATTTACGCGTTGAAGGGAAATGATGGGGGGGGGTGTGGCCGCAGTGGCCGCAGTGGCCGCAGTTGAGGCGGGTTGGAACAACATATATGTCTTTCCATGTTGTGATTCGCGAAGATAATCGGATAATTTCGCGATGTCAAGGTCATGATGAGTGATGAATTCGCGAATACTTTCACCTGATAATTTCTTACACGTTTCATAAAATGCGATATCACTCGCATCATTCGTGAATTGACTGCTAATTGAGCACCCAGCGTAATATTTTTCTTGAAGATGTTTCACGCATGCCGGTGTATTGTTATGAATTTGTTTGAGCCATTCTGCTCTGTCTGGTAGTGTGGCAGCGCCATTGCCACCGGCCATAGAATCGATGATGGCAGGCATATACTTGTCGTAGAAGTATTCTTCGTATGAGGCCGACAAATATTGGCTAGGTTTCATCGGAGAAACAAACTGTGGAGCGTCTGATACTTTCGCAGCGTTGAACTTGAATTCTACGTGATGTGTCGTGCCAACACCTTCACTATCAGTGCTTACAATAGTGAAGTCATAATTGTGTCCGCGTCCAGCAGCGGGAATACACTCCACATGTGCCCCCGATTCCCCCGATGCCCCGAAGCAACATGTTTGAATAAACCCGACCACCGCGTGTTTCAAATTACGCCATCTCTCTGTGAGGTAATATGTGGATGGCACGCGATTGTTGATAATGGCAGAGATGATTGCTTCTCGCATTTTGTTGTTTTTGTCATTGTGGCTTCTCTCTGTTTTTGTGGAATCATGATGTGTGAAAACATTTGAACTTACTACTGAAATCTTCTGTCCTAAATAGATGAACGGAAGTAACAAAACCGACCGTCCGGCTGCGCCTTTGATTGAATGTCCTATCATATTTTTCGTGCTTGCTCTGTATTGTATTGTATTGTATTGTATTAGTATTTCAATTTTTTTACAAATACGTAAAAAAAATGATATCACCTATTTTCATATATAAGAATTTCCTGTAATAAATCATACATGCGCGCGCGTGCGATTAGACATACCTGTGTATTTTATACCGCGAAACTTCAATTATCTTCTTCTCCTATTATTTAGTCAGACCTTATACCTTATACCTTACGAACAATCTTCTTCTTAGAAGCGGCGTCGGCACCGGCAAGAGCAGAAGCGGCTACCGGAGCAGGCTTAGCAGCGACTAGAACCGAATGTTCGCGAGCCGGTGCGGGAGTGGAAGGCTCCTCGTCGTCATCCTCGATAATTGCCGAGACATTGTCATGGTCGTGCTCACCGGATTCAGCATCTCCATCAACATCCGTAGGAACAACCTGTGAAACAATTTTTGTCTTCTCATCATCATCCAGCTTGATATGGCACTTGCCCTTGAGTGACATCTTGGGCTTTACAATCGCCTGAAACAACTTCCAAGTAACGCCAAACTTGCCGTTGGCAAACCAGATACCACCGCACTGAATTGAGACGGCAATGTGACTGCCCTTCGCAATCAGGTCCTGGGGAGACAACGAAGGATTCATAGGATCGGGGAAGACTGGCTGCATATCAACACCGTAGAGCTCCAACTCCTTCCAAGCACCATCCCAGAAGGGCAACTTCACCTTGATAGTAGGCGCACGCGAAGTATCAGCCTCAAGTGTGTCCTTGTTCTTGGGATACTTGAGCACAGGAGTCCAGAGCGCATCCACCGCATCGGCGGTCATCTTGGGTTTGCTGAACCACTCCTTGGAGTTCGTGATTGCGTCCTCCTTGATTCTCTTCTCGAATGCCGACATATTCTCAAGGAACCTTTTCGTCGCAGGTGTCTCAAATCCCTCATTAGGAAACTGGAGCGCGAGATCATAACTTACCTTACCACTCTTGTCGTCGGTGAATGATTGAACGCCCCACGTAAGCATGAGGGGCGAAGACAGATTGAGAACTGTGCTGGTCTTTGAATTCACGATGCCGACGCTGCGACCACCCACGGAATTCACCTTGGGTTTGGTATATTTCATGTCAGAAGCGGGATTGAAAGAAGCACCAGGGATAACCATATCAGAAGCCATTGTTGTGATTGTCAGCGAGTAGAACGAACGATAAGACGGGTTGAATGATGATATATGTATTCTACATGATTGTTTAAATCAATTTTTTATCATGGATTAGGATTCGAATGCTAAATGCTCAGTTACTATGTCGCTACACGGCGGAGCAGTTCCACAACTTCGTAACTTCGCGCCGACGCCGATCGATATTGACATAATACTAGACAGTAAGTTGGTGTAGGTTGGTGTAGGTTGGAATTGACGGGGAATATGAACATAACATTCGCCGTCAATATATACTCTTGCTCAGTTACTACGTCGCTCCACGGCGGAGTCGTTCCGCAACTTCGTAACTTCGCGCTGACGCCGGTCAAATCTTACGGCGGAACGCTCGAGTTGTATTTTTTCATTATACCTGAATCGGGCGGCGTCAGCGCGAGGTTGCGTAATCGCGGGCGGCTCCGCCGTTAAGCAATGTAGCAGCCGAGCAACTAGCAGCCGAGCAACTAGCAGCCGAGCAACTAGCAGCTGAGCAACTAGCACCTCTTCTTATCAAAAATCGAGACAACCTCCTTCACGAGAAGGTCGAACTCGTCTCGCTGTGTTACAGAGAGATTAAGCGTAAGCTTCAATTTAGATAGAATATCCTGAAGACGCATTCGCTCCCTCTCAATATCCGCAGTCTTCTGTGTCTGAATCTTGTAATCATTCGCGAGAGAATTAAGACGTTTTAATTCAGCGGAGTAGTCGGCATTCTCTTTTTGAATCAGAGTCTTGTATTTGTTATAATGATTAACAAATGCAGTAGCGACATATCCAGAGATATTATGAGTATTAAAATGAATACCGGTAAGAAGCCGAATCATTTCATCCTTGTATTCATCTTTCACTATTTTGCTATCGACGGTGGTTTTCACTGATTGAATATGTAAAGCAAGCTCGCTGAGAGATTTCAAGAAAGAAGGACGCATCGTATCGAGTGATTGAAGATAGTTGGTATCTGCGATAAGTTTCTTATAATGTGTCTGAATGGTGCTATTAAGGTTATTAGTTTCCTCATACAGCTTCTTCATGGTGGCACGCGCAGATTCAAGGCGGGTCTGCTCATTCTGAAGAGTAACACTCACGCCGTTGAAATTGTTACGGTTTTCGGTCTCTACTTTAACTTGCTCATCACTTGTTTCTTTCATCAAAGACAATAACTTCTCCTGAAATTTAGTCAGCTTAACGTTGGCCTTGGACTTCGCTTGGATGATTTCATCGATGACAGATTGTTTCCTCTCGGAAGAAGGGAGTTCCTTTGCCGCAACGACGACAGGAGCCGGAGCAGGGGTAGGAGCAGCCTTGGGTGTGACAGGAGCAGCAGCCGCAACGACGACAGGAGCCGGAGCGGGAGCAGCCTTGAGTGCGACAGGGGTAGGAGCAGCATTGGGTGCGACAGGAGCAGCAGCCGCAACGACGACAGGAGCCGGAGCTGGCGCAGGCGTCATAAAATAGCGACAATAAACACGATTATGGTTATTATTATCACTAGTCCATAACCATTCAGCGTCGTCAGGAATATTAGGACGAGAACCACCTCCAACCGAACGCCAAATATTATTATTCGAATTCTTTCCATAACTAACTGCTTTCGCCCATGATGAATCATCAAAGTTATTCAGAGTCCATCCATTACTCAATTTTGTCGAACAACGCCAATCAGAAGGTTTTGTAGGCTTTCCACCGAAAACACCAATAAAGGCAGCAGGACCTCCTTGGTCAACACCATCAATCGCAATAACATCTCCTGCTTTGATCATTGGAGAAAACTTATATGTAGTAGTCCAGCTTGTTCCGCGACCGACTTTATTTCCATTAACATACATATCAAACTCATTATCACATGTAAAATACACGCTCACAGGAGTCGCGGCACCAACATTGGTCTTTGGAACATCAGTTATCGCAATACCCGTAACGAGTGATGCCGATAATAAGCACAAAATCACCGATGAAGAAATACGCATGAAATAGCAGTTATAGTATAAAGTAATAAAATATCTTTATGTCTTTGTAAAACATAATAAACATTATATCTTGATAATATATATTTGTAATGTCATCAACTCAACATCAACAGAATTGCCCAAATAATCGAACTGAAACGCACAAATTATACTTGACTTTATTGCCATATAGTTTATATGATAATCCTTGTAATCAATATCATCGCAAGGTAAAATTGAAAAAACAACCCGTATCAACACAGCAAAGAACCGAATTCATGATTATTTCATCTACATATAATGTTTCTCTCGCGGCACAATCCGCAGCTTCCGTAGCTTCCACCACCGTCCCAAGCGTTAAACCGCGTAAAAAAATGAAAATAACATCAGAGGCATTCGATGGAGTCGGTGGCGGGGGCAGTGCCAACTTCGAACCAGAATCGCCTAAATACTATAATTCTGTAACAAATACCGAAGAGGATAACCCAACAAACATTATTATATTAAAACCAGTTGAATATGAAAAAATTAAAACCGCCAAGTATAGTCTAGCCGACCTAAAAGAATTATGCTCTCATTATGGAATTAAAAAATCCGGGACTAAGCCAGACCTAACACAACGTATTCATACATTTTTAAAACAAACGTATTTCATTCAGAGAATCCAGCGTTCTTTCAAGACATTTTTATCAAGAAAGTATCGTCTATTATGCGGTCCAGGATATTTACATACATCGAAATGTGTAAATGATACTGATTTTTATACATTTGACAAACTATCAAATATAAAACCGATGGAATTATTCACGTACCTTGATATTGATAATAAAATCTACGGATTTCATGTCGCGTCACTATTTCATCTCATTATTACGTCGTATCCAACAATAACAAATCCATATAATCGAAATATTATTCCATCAAGTATTATCAAAAATGTATATGAAAAACTCATATACGGTTCATTGCTAGGATTTCATGTATCTGTTAAATTGGATGAGGATGACAACAATCCAGATAAAGATGATGAATCCATGAATATCGCCACAGGGATATCACGAGAGAAACAAGAAGAGTTATTTATCGTGGATTTGTTTCAACATATCAATACCCTTGGAAACTATTCAGATTCAGATTGGTTTATTACCTTACAGCGGGAAGACCTGGTTCGTTTCATTCGAAATGTTCATGACATCTGGTATTATCGTGCCAATTTATCACAAGAAATGAAAGAGCGTATATGTCCTCCACATGGCAATCCTTTTGTTTTACATAATTCTCACGTAAATTTGAACGTGATTACATTACTTACTTCTGCTGAAATACGAACCATTTGCGTATCTGTTATTGAACGTATGACTCGTCGTGGAATATCACGCGAAGACCAGTGTCTCGGCGCATTTTATGTGCTGGCTACGCTCACAATTGTAAATCAAGATGCGCGTAATGCGTTGCCGTGGTTATATGAAGCAGTTGTATAATGGTTAGCTCGGACTATGCTGATGCTAAAACAACTTAAAAAGACTTTACTCATAAGTGTATAATCAACAACATGGTCAAGTCTGCTCCTTCTTCTTCCGCTGTCGCTCCTGCCGTCGCATCTTCTGCTGCTGCTACTGCTAAGGCCGCCAAGGCCCCTGCTACCCCCAAGGCTTCTAAGGCCGCTGTTGCTGAGTCGGCTCCTGTAGTCGCTCCTGCTCCCGTCGTTGATGGGGCTGAGGCATCTACTCCCGTTGCCGAGGTCGATGGTTCTGTTAGCACCGCCCTTTATGGCAGTGTTCTTACCAAGCTTCAGAGCGCTCAGGCCGTTCTTGCTTCTATCCGTGCCGAGGTGAATGAGCTGAAGCGCCAGCATGCCCGCGAGCTTCGTGCTGCCAACAAGGCCAACAAGCGTCGCAAGACCAATGCCAACCGCGCTCCTTCTGGTTTCGTGAAGCCCACGTTGATTTCCAATGAGTTGGCAGCATTCTTGGGTAAGCCCGAGGGTAGTGTTCTTGCCCGTACTGAGGTTACTCGTGAGGTCAATGCCTATATCCGCGCTCAGAAGTTGCAGGATAAGGACAATGGTCGCAAGATTAACCCCGACGCCAAGCTTCTTAAGCTTCTCAAGCTGAAGAAGGGTGAGGAGCTTACCTACTTCAATCTTCAGAAGTACATGGCTGCTCACTTCGCAAAGTCAGTTCCCGCTGCTGCTGCCGCTGTGGCCGCTGCTTCTGGTGGTGCTGTCAAGGCTTAAATATGGCAGTGGCCACATCCTGCGATTCTAATATCGTAGTGGGAGATTCTTTGTTAGAACAAAAAATAAAACACAAAAAATAAAACACAAAAAATAAAACACAAAAAATAAAACACAAAATGAATATAACGTGGTTCCGCGCGTTACGTTCATTTATTTCTTTGAGTATGAATAATTCAAATACTTTTACCTTTATTGCGCCGTTTCTTCTTATGAAATGTATGCAATTCTTGAAATGATGATGCGTTTACTCCATAAATTTCGTTTGCGATTAGAGTTGCGTGCTTCTCCTGACTTTGTTCCAAGCCATATACCGGAGATGAAGTGATTGAACCGGTACCGGATGAAAGTGAATGGACAATAACTTCATCACTTGGCGATGATTCGATGAATATAAAATCTTCCTTCATCATAATTTCGATAATACGTTTTTTTTCGATATTTTCACGATTAAGAACTACTAATTGTTTGTATTGGTTGTTACTGCTACCATTTGTTATGTCGAACATGGTCTCGTTTAAGATATATGTTATTGCGCCAGTGTCAGCGACTGTGATACTTTTGCGAGCACTGCCATCATTCTTACTGTCATTGTGCTGCTGCTGCTGCTGCTGCTGCTCAGCATACC
>Ga0214921_10006419_pt1 | contig 16139 bp, 15 predicted proteins | sample LL1505_MetaG_FD_177992 | JGI IMG/M metagenome (GOLD analysis project Ga0214921, IMG submission 177992) | Freshwater microbial communities from Lake Lanier, Atlanta, Georgia, United States - LL-1505 | ecosystem: Environmental > Aquatic > Freshwater > Lake | place: USA: Georgia | collected...
ACCGGGAAATGTTTTTAGTGAAGCACCACTGATAACCTCTAGAGCAATCAATGCTATATACAGAGGATACTCAATTGATTCTGTTCAAAAAGGCGGATACTTTACCGAGTACTGGACCTCTCCTGCGCTGCTCTTTCTTTTATTTGGATTTTTTTCTATACCTTTACATTTTGCTTTGGGTTTTCTAATGGAGTATTTTTATTTAGTGCTTGAAGGCTCTAGTTTAATGTTTAAACAGCATTATTGTGCTTTATATTTATTTTTATTACCCTTTTTCACTTTTTTTACTATGGGTTTTGAGCATACCTTTTTAACGCTATCTGTTCATCTGCTTCAATTTTCTTTATTTTTTTTCATCATTTCATTCTTAGTAAGAACTTCACAAAAATTAAGAAATATATAGAAAGTTAAATATGAGCCGCTATATTGATTGTATAGATATGATGGAAATTTTAAGAGCTTTATCACCCCTGCCTAGAACAATTGCTAATAATGCGACAGATGAAGCTTTTGATATCATAAAAAAATACTTACCTGGCTCTGTAACCCATCAATTTACTACGGGAAGCAAAGCTTGGACTTGGACAATTCCAAAAAGGTGGGAGCTTTTGAGGGCAACTATAAAGTCTGGTGGTCAAGTTCTTGTTGATTCAGATTGGAGTATTTTGCACGTTGTTAATTATTCAAAGCCTGTTTTGGGGAAGTTTAGTCGTGATGAATTGCTCAAGCATATTTATACTCTTCCAGAACAGCCGGATTCAATACCCTTTATTTTTAGCTTCTATCAGGATCAGTGGGGATTTTCTATTCCACATAATTGGTTAAAAAAGTTTGATGCAGAGCACTATGAGGTTGAAATTAATTCAAAATTAGAAGATGGTTTTTTAAATTGCATAACATTTTTTATTCCGGGTGAAAGCGAAGAAACTTTTATAATTTCATCTAATATTTGTCATCCGCTTCAAGCTAATGATTCTTTGACGGGTGTCGTTGTAGCACTTGATATTGCAGCAAGACTTAAAAAAAGAAAGAAACTTAAATATTCTTATTTGGTTATGATTGTCCCAGAAACAATAGGCACTATAGCCTTCCTTTCTGCTAACCCTCAAATTATAGAAAACTCCGTTGGTGCTTTTTTTAGTGAAATGTTGGGTACAAATACTCCCTTGGTTTGGCAGAAAACCAGAATGGGAAATACCTACTGGGATAGTATTTTAACTAACATATGCCTTCATGCGACTCCAAGTATCAAGACAGTAGACTTCCTTAAAAGCGCTGCTAATGACGAAAAAGTTTTGGATAGCCCAGGAGTTGAAATTCCAACTGTTTCCCTGACGCGCTATCCATATAAGGAATACCACACTAATCATGATAATTATGACCTTATTAACGAATTGAAATTAAAGGAAGCTAGAGATTTTCTTCAGCAATTCATCGATTATTTTGAGAGGGATTACATACCTAAATTAGTATATCCAGGCCCTATTTTTTTATCAGGATATGATTTATATCCTGACTGGAAGAATACGCCAGATCTAAAACCCTTATGGGATTCATTCATAGACGTCATGTACAGTATTAATGGGGTTCATTCTGTAGTTGAATTAGCATGTAAAAAAAATATTCCGATTGAGCATTTTTTTTATTGGACTGACAAATTTTTTGAGAAAGGATTAATTCAAAAAAAAGATTTTATTTGCACAAAAAAAATATCTAACAAGCCATGAAAGAGGAAAAATTCACAGCTGATAACTATAAAAAAATATCAAAATTAATTGATTCTACCCGTGCTCATGTGCACCTTAAAATGAAAACATCTTTTTTGTATACAAATAATGATATAAGTAATCGCATTGCCCAGGTATTAGCAATGCAGATAACAGAGCCTATTCTTCGGAGACTAAACTCAAGTTTTCAACAAAAAAAAGAAAAAAAATTAAAAAAAATTAGTGTGGATAATTTTCATATAAATTTCACCACTGGCTTAATTAAAACCTCTAGTATATTAATTTTTATTTGCACTTTGAAATTTTTACTCCTATGGAGTTATACTTTTTTTCTTTTTATTTTGTCATTTATTAAAAAAAGCTCAAAAACTGGCAAAGTCATTTTGATCCATGGGGTGCCGGCTTCCGAGATTTCATCTGAAATTAAAATCTCTGAATTCGAAAGATTTTGTCTTAACGGACCAATCCAAATATTAACTGACCAACATAATTTGATTATCCAGTCTACCCGCCGTATCAAATCCACAACTAATTCTAAATTTATCTACACAAGATACCCTCTTCTTAAAGCAATAAGAAATGAATTAATCTCACTTGCTGATATGAAAATATTTTTTTTGATACATTGCAAAGTTTTTTACAATTTTTTTAGTTTAACTTATAGCTCTTCTCTTGGATGTCTTTTGTGGAGAGATTTTGCGCTTCACTCATTTGCTGAGTTCCTGAATAAGAAGAAATTAATTCAGTCTAATGTGATTACCAATACAAATTGGCTTAATCAATTTTTGTGGATGACATCCTTACCAGATAGAAGTTTTCAAACTCACATGATTTTATATTCCTTAAATTCTAGTCCTCTAAGATTTAAAAAGTATCCTGAATTATCACCTCATCCCAGTATTAAATATCTCAGAGCTGATTATATTTACGTATGGCATAAAGTCTACTTAAAAGTTCTTCAAAAAGAAGGAATTAATATAAAGCCTGTAATTGTCGAGCCTGTTGTTTGGTATTTGCCTGAAATTGTATCGATAATTAAGTCAAAATTTACCTTTAAGTTATGCATTTTTGATGTAACTCCAATGAATGAGAGGGGCCTTAATTTTAGAGGGATGAGGGGAAATTATTATAACTTTAAAAATATGAAAAGCTTTATTAGCGACATTATTTATGTAGTAGATCAGATCTCTAGTTCACAAAAAAATCTTAGAATTGAAATTACATTAAAGCATAAAAGAATAAAGCATCCAAATTTTGATTCAGAATATATTAATTTTGTGAGAGATTTATCATTAACTCGTAATAATTTTAGAATTGCTCACCCACATAGTAATTTATTTAATCTTATAGCCAGCAATGATCTTGCTATCTCTGTTCCATTTTCATCACCAGTTTTTATCGCTGATTATTTAGGGATACCAGCATTTTTTTACGATTCAACTGGAGATCTTATTTACGATAAGCATATGTTTCCTAATTCTGTAAAATTTTCAAGTGGCCGAAAGGCCCTAAGAATAATGCTCGAAAATTTAATTAGGTCATAAGCTCTCTTTTTTTCGAATGTTTAAGTAAGCCCAAACATTGATACTAGTCTTGGCTGAATTGAACCTCCTTTTCCCAATGCTGATTCGAGGAATAACTAAAATCTTGATGACATAAAACCCCCACTTTAAAAATTCAATCTATGTGTTTAAATTGAAAAAACTGGTCGAATGAATACTGCGCCAACTTCATAACCCTAATTATTATGATAAATAATAATTTATATTAATCCATAGGATTCGCTTTAAAAATGCGTTATTAATAAATTATAATTTATGGTGTTCAACACTAATGTCAATTATTTTTTTCCATTTCAAAAGACTTTTATCTAAATAGAAAAATTTATCATTATTAATGCTATCTGGTTTGTTTAATTTAAGTATATTAAGCAACTCTTTTCTTGAACTAACAAAATTTACCTTTTTATTAGATCTTAATGGGCTCATATTTAACTGTGTCCCATCAAGTATTTGGATCACAGGCAATCCAAAGGCATATGCATCAGCTGCTACTGAGGAAATGAGACCCGCAAGCACAACGTCTGCAATAGAAAAATCTTGCAATAGTTGATTTTTACTAATTAAAAGATTTAATGTTGAATATTTTTTTATATTAACTTTATATATTGGATGAGGCCTGAATATAATTTTACTATTTATAGGCAGATATTCTTTTATGGATGACAACCAATCTAAGATTTTAATAGTATTTTTTTCTTGATAATCACTACATATTAATATTGTGAAAGGATTTATATTTTCATTTTTTTCTTTTTCATTTAAGAGGTAAAGATATCGCAAGCCCTCAACTTCAATAAGCTTATTTCTAGGATATCCAGAAGAAATTAAATTTTTTAATGCCATAGGACTATTAATAGCTAAAAAATTAGGCATCGGATATTTATTTATACCAAAATCACTATAGGTTCTATTATCAAAGTGATGTCTTAAATCCCAATATCTTAATGTATTGTGAGGAGTTCCCACTAGGGTACCATGCCCTCCAGATTTCCAGGCATGAATTAGTGCCAATTCCCATGGCTGATTTTCTGATATATATATACCCAAACTTTGTTTCGGAATTTTTTTCATGAATTCTTCAAACAAGGTAATCAATATACAATTTTTTACTGATTCCTTACCTAGGATGGATTCATGAAAATCTTGAGAATGCATTGCCCATAGATCTAGGCTAGATTCTTTAGGTTTAATTTTTTTTAACTTTGATATTAATTTTATTTTTTTTCTAATTTTCAAATAATCTTTTATGATTTGATAAAAAAGTCTAATGCTTATATTAGATTCAAGTAAAAAATGTTTTTCCATGCTTTTTGAGTTTTTACTAAAGTAACTACATAATTTTTTAACAAATATATAAGACTTGTTCTTGTTATTTTTATAATATATGTGCAACCAATTTGTTTTTATGTTCCATTCTTGTAATTTAGCAACTAAATCTTCCCAATAATAAGACTTGAATTGGTAGTTTTTATAGGCAGAGCTATAGATGTGTGTAAATATATCTATGAAAATTACATTGCTATTTGTGCTTAATCTTTCTTTTTTTTGTAACATTATTGGTACAGATCGAATAAAGAACCAACCTATGTAAATTAAAGCAGTTATTGTTATTAACCCTTTATCTATATAATTTTTGAAACAACTTTTGGCTTTTGATGATGATAATATTATGTCGTTATCAAAACATAATTTTTCTATTATTTTTACAAGGTTATAATTTCTTGAAACGATTTGTATCGAATTTGGGGGCTGCTGTTTTATATATTTTTCTAACCCAAGTAGTTTTATGGAATCATTTATATTTTGTGATTTATCAATATTTACCTTTTGCGTTAAAGATGACAGCCACCAGTAACTTAAATTTTTTCTTATCAATAAATGTTCAACAACTTTTTTTCCATCAACTAAATATTCCCCTAGATCATAAATCCATTCCAAGTATTGTGATCTTAATTCATTCGAATTATCTTCAACATATTTTGTAATTGAAATAGAGTTTTTTCCTTCCCAACTTCTTGACCAATAAATAGTAACTTTATTAGAAGTAGGAGGGGGCGTTTCGTCTAAATCCCATATAAGGACGTCCATATGATTATTTTTTTTAGGCCACTCTATTTTTTGGATTGGCACCACATAAAATGTTGTAACTATTGTTAGCTGCCTTGCTCCTCATTTCATCCCATGATTTGGTTGAGTAGTAAGCTGAATGTGGATTTATTAATATTTTTTTTGCAAAAGTACTATTTTCATCTTTCCAATGCACTATAAGTTTCTCAGAAGGATTGGGGGGTTCTTCGGGCAAAACATCTAACCCAACAAATGCTAACTTACCATTCTCTAGTCCATAAAGAATTAAGTCTAAATTCTTCAATAATTTACCCCTAGCAGTATTGATCAGGATTGATCCGTTATTTAAATTATCGATAAATTGTTTATCAATAATTCCATTAGTTTCTTTAGTAAGTGGAGTATGTATTGTGATAACGCTTGAATTTTTTAACAACTCATTTAAGGTTTCATATCGGGTAACACCAATGGCTTTTTCGTAGCCACTAGGTAAATAAGGGTCGAAAAAACTTACTTTCATTCCGAACGCTTTCATTCTTAGAGCGACAGAGGTGCCTATGCGTCCCATTCCAATTATTCCAAGACTGTGTTCTGAGGTTCTCTTTATCTTTCCATTATTATGGGTTTGCCAGCCCTCATTAATGTGCTTTGCTTGATAATCATATAGAAAAATTTGCCTGATCGATGCCAAGATCATTGCGCATGCCGTATCACAAACTTCTTCAACTCCATAATCAGGCGTATTGCAGACTGGGATTCCATATTTTTTACAAGCTTCCGTATCAATATTATCATAGCCAGTGCCATATTTGACTATCACCTTACAGTTTTTCAGCTGCTTAACTGTTTCTTCTGTAATTTTTGCATGCCAAACCATTATTGCATCAGCAGAGAAGATATAAGGATCAAAATTTTTTTCAACCTCTTCCTCACCACAATGAACTTCTACTAAATTTCCAAATACTTTTTTTTCAATATCCGGATCCTTTATATAATCTGTTATGAAGATCTTTTTCATTATTTTTTTCCAAGCATCCTATTCTTTACCACTTCTAGATCTTTAAATTCATCAACAGCCCAACTATCACCGATTAGATCAATACAATAAACTGGAATATCGATTTCAAGAAATCGAATTATTTCATTATCTTCAGTCATGTCTAATTTTGTTTTTCCAGAACTGTGGTAGTAGCTATCTAAAGCGAACTTATTAAAGCCATATATCCATATTGCTCGTTCAGCTCCTACAAATTTCCCTTTATTATTAAGTGGTATTCCTGCTCTCGACGAATAGATTAATCTTCCCGATTGATTGCATACTACCTTTGCCTTTGAGTAATCAAAAAAATCATCTTCTGTTGCTTTGGTCTTTCCAAATACAACTCTTTCTGGATGCAATGTTGTGTATTCGAGTATTTTTTTTATATCATCAACATTAACAATAGGCTCATCACCCTGAACATTTATATAAACATCCGCATCTATAATATCGCTCCCAAATTTAACTCTATCAATTGCAGTCTCTGCTTTTTTGGTAACTAAACATTGGATTTTATTTTGATCGCAAAAATTTTTTATAACCTCATCTTCAGTGATTATAAATATCAATTCTGATGGGTGGACTTGAACACATCTCTCCCAAACATGCTGAATAATGGGCTTTCCTAAGATCGAAATTAGTGGCTTGCCTGGTAATCTTGTTCCTCCCATTCTTGCAGGTATAAAAATAACTTGTTTCATAATTTCGAATCTTATATTTTTTTAGCTATTACTTGTGCATGAGAGCTAAGCTTGTGCTCTTGTAGAAATTGTTGAAATGCTTCCTGAGTTTTTAAATCTCGCTTTTTAATTAAGTAATTTGCAAATTTATTATCTGTTATTGAATAATTTTCATCCATCATATTTTTTACAATATCGACATCTAACTTTCCTGGCGTTGAGATTTCGATAACCTCAAATCCGGCTCTTTTAACCATTAACTCCAATCCTTCGGTTGTTAATAAATTTATATGATGAGGCGGGGAGACGCTTTTTGACTTTTCCCATAACGTTTGTATATCCCATCCTGATGCTGTTAATGTCGTAAATACAATATACCCCCCAGATGATAATAGTCTGTTCGCTGCTCTTAAAAATTCTACAGGTGAAAAAAGATGCTCAATTACTTCAAATGAGGTTAAAAAACTCACATCTAAATCCTCATTCGACAATTCCTCTATAGTATTTTGAAGCACATCAAAACCTTTAGATCTGCATGTATCAGCTAATTCTTTGCTTGGCTCAATAGCGATAATTTTTTGAAAAACATTTAACTTGGCAAGCTCTTGAAGAAATATTCCGTATCCAGATCCAATATCCCCTATCGACCAAGGCTTGGAAATTTCTATTTTCTGCAGAATATTAGAAATAATTTGTGCACGCGGTTTAAATATCAGCTCCCGTCTCGCCTCCATGGTTTCAGGAAAAAATCTTTCGGCCCAAAATTTTGAAGATGCGGAATTTTTATAGTACGTGTCTATCATGGCGCTTGTAGGTCTTGGAGACATAAAAAGGCTGCTACAATTTATACATTCTCGATAATGCATGTCATGCTTAGAAAAACTTACCTCTGAATCATTACTGCCACAGCCGGGGCAGGCTACCTCAACGAATTCAGATATGTTAGAAAAATATTTATTAATGTCACTTCTTGCTACTTCCAAGAACTCATTAAATAATTTTTGAGGGCGTATATCGTATTCTTTCATTTTTTCTCTATATTGTTGTTAAAGTCCAAGTATTGTTTTACCGTAAGAGCTATTCCATCATCCGGCGTTACTAAAGGTTGCCAGCCAAAATCACAAGTTGCATTGTTTATGTCAGCATGGGTAATGTGTGGATCACCCACATCACCTTTTTCATACACAATGGGATAGTCAGCATCCTTTCCTGCTGCGTTTATAAGTAACTTAATAATTTCAGAGACTTTTTTCGTAATGCCTGATCCCAAGTTATATGTCTGCTTGTATGTTCTTGTATTTTCAAGGGATTGTATGATTGCCTGCACCACATCCGAAACATGGATGATATCTCTTAATCTTTCTCCAGAGCCACGAACATTAATAGGCTCACCTCTGAGAATAAATCCAAGATAGATTTTAACTAATCCTTGGTTTAGATTTGCTAGGTTTTGGCCGGATCCGTACGTTGTATACAATCGAAATATTGTCCAATTAATTCCAGAGCTTAATTTTAAATAGGTTTCAGCTACCGCCTTATGAGCGGCATAATATGTTAATGGCATCGGAGGCTCGCTGACTGGCGTAGGTATCTTGCTTGGCTCCCCATATACACTCATAGTACTGGTAAAAATGAGCCGCTTAATAGACCTTTTTTTACAAAAATTTATTACATTCCAAGTAGAGATTTGATTGGAGTTCCTGTCCTGTTCGGGATCCTCAAAAGACATGGCATTTGATGCCTGAGCAGCACAGTGTATGACAGCATCAAACTCATAAATATCCAATAAACCAAGCCAAGTATCTTTTGATAAGTCTGCCTCTATTAACACCACATTTTTGTGAACATTACTTTTGATACCATTTGATAGATTATCAATGGCCACAATAGAAAATTCTTTTTCCAATAAAGCCCTACATAGATGAGAGCCCACGAATCCTGCGCCACCCGTAACTAAAATTGACTTCATCTAATTTACCATGAGATAATTTGATTGCCCAAATGTCCAACATTTTCTACCGACATTTCGATACTATCCCCTTCGCGGATAAGAGAGGTCATTGCACCCGCAGGGGTTCCCGTAAGAACTAAATCTCCAGGATTAAGCGGTACCAAAGAGGATAGAAATACCAATGTTTGTATGTCATTATAGATTCTATCTATTGTTGATCCTCTTTGTGTGAATAGCCCATTTATTACGGTTGTTATCCCAAGGTTGCCAGTATCAATTCCACTCCTTAATACATCGCCAACCGGGCAAAAGGAAGGCAGACTTTTTGAGCGCGCCAAATGATGATCTCTGCCATGAACGTTTTCTGCTGTTACGTCATTTGCAATAACATAGCCTAAGATACTCTCCTCAGCCTCTTTAGCGGTTGCGTTAAATATCGACCTTTTAAGCACTATTGCCAACTCAGTTTCAATCCAGACCTTATTTACATCTTTGGGCCTTAATATTTTATCGGATGCACTTATGACACAGGCAGGTGCCTTGAGAAATGCTAGCGGCTCTTCATAAACATCTTTCTTGCCAACCAAATCTTTATAGTTATATGCCAAGCCAATCACTATTCTGGGCTCACATGGCGGCAAAAGCTTCAATCTAGATTTAGGGCCAACACTTTCCCCTCGAACCCATTTTCCGTATACAGAACCGTTTATTTTAAAAACTTCATTGCCATCCAATAAACCCCAAAATGCAAGACCATTGGATTCATACCTAACATAGTCAGTCAGCAAAATCAGCCCCTCTATTTACAAGGCGCGCAACGTCTAAAACTCTATTTGAGTATCCCCACTCATTGTCGTACCAAGCTACCATTTTAAGAAAGGTGCCATCAATAACCCTGGTCCTCCTTGCGTCAACAATACAAGATTGTTTAGCTCCGGTATAGTCAGAAGAAACTAGTGCATCCTTTTCCAAACAAAATACACGTGGATACTTATTTGCAATTTCTTCAAAACAGCTATTTACCTCAGAAATTGTTGTAGATTTTTTCAGCTTTATTGCAAGGTCTGAAGCAGATACTATATGCGTCGGCACCCTAAATGAGAGAGCCTCTATAACGCCCGAAAGGTGTGGCAGAACAACCGACGTCGCTACGCCCGCAATTGTATCTTTGGGAATTAGATTTGATACGCTCGCACGTCCAAGCGAATAATCCCCCCAACTATGTCCAGGACTCAAAATGGAGCTAACGGGGCCATCTAATAAATTTTGATAAGACAACCATGGATGCAGTGTTGTAAGGAAAACGGCCTCTATACCCCAATTTTTATCCACTAAATTTAGTAAAGGAGCAACGGCATTCGCGTCACATATGCTGCTACTAATGACATGATGTTTCGAGGGTTCATACTCACATTCGTTAACACCAACAATTATTGTTTTATCTACATTTGAACTTGCATTAGTTACTACTACTTTTGGTACTATTTTTTTAGAAATAAGTTCGTGAGCTAATCCGACATTAGCCCCCACCCCAGATGCCTCAATTAAAACATCGAGATTATATTTGTCCCACTCAACGTCAGTTATTTTTTCGGCAGAAAAAACTGGAATAAATTTATCATCTAACACCAATGAATGCTTTTCTACACTAACATTCATACCGAGGCGGCCGTACAACGTATCATATTTTAATAGATAGGCTAAGTTAGCTATGTCGTCATCAAGTTCATTTATCACCACCAGTTGAATATCAGAACTATTTAATATTATTCGAGTTAATGCTCTCCCAATTCTCCCGAACCCATTAATACCAAGTTTTATCATTTTTCACCATTATTATTGCTTCATTAAAACATCCAGCTCTTCGCCCTGAATAATAACTATCGCTAAGCTCGTAGCCCCAAGTTGCATGAATAGTGGAACATCCAGTTATTGCAACCTCCTCTAAATGAGCAACACTATCATCAACAAAAAAAATCTCAACTGGTTTGACCATGTTTCTTTCTGCAATTTTTAATATTGAAAGACTTTTGGGGCCAGATCCTCGTCCATATATACCACTATATGTTAATTGTGCAGAGTCCATAATTATCTTAACCGACTCAATATCTTTTGTTGTTATTATATATATTAAATTTTCCAAGCTACTTGGCCAATTTTTTTTAACATCGGGAAACAATTTATTTTGTTCTATAAATAAGTTTTTATTATCTAAAATTTTTTTACTTCTAATCCCATGAAATAATTCTGAAAAATCTTCAATTACACTTTTGTTGTTCAAACACAAACTCTCAAATTGATTAAATGTAATAATTTTATTAGGGCTCTCAGTTATCCATTTCCAAAGCATATAAAAGTTCCCCGATGGCCGCACGTAACCTCGACGCATACAAAATATTTTTTCCCATTCTTGAGGAATTTTCTCTGGTAATCTGCTGCCTTGATTTAATAAAAGAAAAGCTCGGTAACTTGTATCCATGCATTCGACGATACTATCGCAAATTACCCCGTCAAAATCTAAAGCCAATATCATTCTTCACCCTTTGAGCTTTAATCATGTGAACTAATAAAACTCCCTCTAATAAAATTTATTAATTCAAATATATTGCTTGAAAGGATTATTTTAGCACCCCTTTAGGTGAGAGATTATCAAAAATCTTCTTTTCTGGGGCGATACTAAAAATTAGGGCAGTTCAAAAGAGCTTTATTTTAACTGTAATAAGTGTAACCTCCTAAGAAATTTAATGGTTGGCAATGAGTAAATACAGACCATTAGTTTATTTTATTTATGCTTTTATTGATTTCATTTTATTGTTTTTTTGCTGAGTTCATAAATACTAAAATTTAAGTTTTGTGAGAATTGGAATTTATCGTTTATAGATTTTCTTATTCTTGTATATACAGATGTAATTATTATTTTTTAGACCCAATCTTAAACAGATTAATTTTTGGGATAGACGCTATACAATAATCAATAATCTGATACTCTTAAAGGAATGAAAGATGTTTTTTTTAGACAGGACTGATAAAGATACAAATTTACTTCTAACAATGACACTCAAAGAAATCAAAAGAGAAAAAGAAATTTTTTCATCGCGAGAATCTCAAGTAACAAATATGCCATCTATTTTTAATTTTATAAGACTTTATTATAGATGGATTCCTGAAAAGTTTGATGAGCTTGCACATAAAGCTTTTTCTTTTGTACATATTGATGTTGATTTATATAAACTCCCTATTGGTGCTTTCATTATTATTAAGTAATTTTTACCCTTACAATTATTAAGTTGAATTAAATGTTTACTGTAATAATTCCAACTCGCAATCGCCCTGATGATCTTTTAGCTGCTGTGCAGTCTATATTTCTCCAGACTCGACTTCCTGATGAATTAATATTGGTCGATCAAAGCTCTGATAATCTATCAAAGATAGGCGTAAAAAATATAACTAGAAACTTTGAAAAATTTAAACTTCATTACGTTCATGATCCTAAAATACTGGGTCTTGTAGATGCCAAGAGGGTTGGAGTAAATTTAGCATCTGGAGACATAATTTGTTTTTTGGAAGATGATATATTCTTAGAGCCTGACTATATTGAGCAGATTGAACTGGGCTTCATTAAACAATCTAGTATGATTGGATGTTGTGGAATAATCACAAATCCACCCAAAGCAAATTTTCTATATCGATTCTTATTTAATATATTTCATAGAGGTATTTTTAATGATAAACGTATGAAGGTAAAAAGTGTTTACCACGGATATGATCATAATTTAATAGAAAGTAATATGTTATCAGGTGGAGTTTCAGCTTGGCGTCGAGAAGTATTTGACGAGGTTGAATTCGACGTAGCTAATGGTTTTCATATGTTTGAGGATATTGATTTTTCAACTAGAGTTGCACAGCATTATGGCAAGCGATTATTTATTAATCCAAATGCCAGGCTGGCTCATTATTGCTCACCGATCAATAGGAGTCTATTAGGCGCTAGAGAACGCAGAAAACTTACAGAATGTTTTACTTATTATAAAAAAAGAAAAGACTGGCCAAGCGCTGCAATATCATTTTATTGGTTGCTTTTAGGTATGTTATTAGAGGCATTTTTTCAATCATTTGCAGATATGTCGATTAAGCCAATTCAAGGCTATCTTCTTGGGCTTCGAGATGGTTATGCAAAAAAAATCATTTCTTAACTCTTCTCAGGTTAAGCAAGCTTGTGTTACAGGTGCATCTGGATTTGTCGGCAAAAGGCTCGTTGAAAAATTAATCAGCGAAGGTTTCTTGGTTAGAGTTTTAACTCACAATAGGAAACGGTCTTTTCCTGATGGGGTAGAGATATTTTATGCAGATTTGACATCTAATACGTGCAATTTAGAAAAGTTTTTTTCTAGATGTGATGTATTTTTCCACTGTGCTGGAGATATTAAAAATCCAATGCATATGCATGCTCTTCATGTTGATGGCTTAAAGAGATTGTTAAAGGCTTTTTGTGACGAAATTAATTTAACTGGTCATCCTATCCATTGGGTTCAGCTTAGCAGTGTGGGTGTTTATGGTAAATCGATTAATCATCGTGCTAAAGTTCGAAAGATTTCAGAGCTATCAAAAACTCACCCTTGCGGTGAATACGAAATAACAAAAACAATAGCTGACAACTTACTTCTTGAAAGTTCTAAATCAGGAATATTCACATTTTCTATTTTAAGGCCGGCAAATATAGTTGGGCTTGATATGCCTAATCAATCTTTTAGAGGTTTAATTGAAAGCATTATAAAACGACGTTTTTTTTATATTGGATCAATGCGATCAGTTTTAAACTACGTTCATGTAGATGATGTGGTTTCAGCACTGCTTCTTTGTTCATCTTCTCCAAAAGCTACCAACCAAATATTTAATTTGTCTAATGATTGTAAATTGTCAGATATTGTTTTGACTCTCTTTTTAGATAAAAAGATGAAGCATAAAAATCTCATCGTCCCTGAACGGTTAGTTAGATTTATAGTTTCTATTACCCCAGGTTTCTTTAATTTGCCATTAACTCAAAATAGAATTGATGCTTTAGTTTCTAGGACACATTACTCAAATTATAAGATACAACGTTTATTAAAATTTCTACCTAAAAGATCTATACCTGAGTTTGCGGTCGAGTATATGAAGGCCACATGTGAAAAATAAACTCAAGATCTGCTTCGTGGCTACAGTTGATACTGCGATTACCTCATTTTTAGCTAATCACCTTCGTGAGCTTTCTAAACTATATGAGCTAACGATCATAACAAATACTAGCAACCTAAATTTTTTATCAGAAATTGGCGTTGATGCAAACCTAATCCAGATTAACTTTTCCCGAAAGATCGCTTTGGTGTCAGATTTTTATTGTTTGATAAAGCTGGTTCAAATTTTTATTAAAAATAGATTTGCTAATGTTCATTCAATCACTCCTAAAGCAGGGCTTCTTGCGATGTTAGCTGCGAGAATATGTTTTATTTCTAGAAGGATTCATACATTTACAGGTCAAGTTTGGGCGACAGAGACTGGTTTAAAGCGTTCTTTTCTAAAATTTATCGATAAGTTGATAGGAAAAATGACAACCCATAATTTGGTTGATAGTCAATCTCAGTGCGATTTTTTAGTGAAAGAAGCGGTTTTATCACCAAATAAATCTTTAGTTTTTGGGAGCGGGTCAGTTGCTGGTGTTGATCTTAAGAAGTTTAAATCTAACAAACGTTTTGGTAATGAAATTAGAAAACAGCTTGGCATTCCTAAAGATGGTTTTGTTTATCTTTTTCTTGGGCGATTAGTAGAAGATAAAGGCGTCTTAGATCTAGCCAAAGCTTTTTCTGAAATTAACAACGCAAAGATATATTTAGTTTTTGTAGGATCTGATGAAGCAAAATTATCAGCACATATATTTAATATCTGTGCTCTTAAAACTAAATATATTCGGATAGTAGGATTCAGTAAAAAACCATATAAATATATCGCTTCAGCAAATGTTTTATGTTTACCAAGTTACAGGGAAGGTTTTGGTAGTGTAATTATCGAAGCTGCAGCGATGAGCGTTCCCGCGATAGCATCGAATATTTATGGTATAACGGATGCAATTGAACCCAATAAAACTGGCTTACTTCATGAGCCTGGCGATATTTTGGGGATTAAAATAGCTATGGAATCTCTTTTACATAAGCCTTTACTTTTAAATAAATTAAAAAAAGCAGCCAAAAAAAGAGCTGTCGATAAGTTTGATGCAAATAAGATCACAGATCACTGGCTGAAATTTTATAGTCGATATGTAAGCTAATATTCCTATTATCTTTATAAGAGTTGTATAGGGTTAATGTAAAATCTGAATATGCTAAAACGTCTATTTGATATATTGTTGTCAACGCTAATACTCACTTTTTTAAGTCCTTTAATAGTAATTACAGCAATTTTTGTTTTTGTTGATTTAGGCTTCCCTATATTTTTTACTCAAATACGACCAGGTTATAGGGGCAATCTTTTTAAGATATACAAATTTCGAAGTATGAAAGATATTGTGAATATAAAAGGAATGCAACCAGCTGATATTGAACGTTTGACCATATTTGGTTCATTCATAAGATCTACTAGCATTGACGAACTTCCGTCATTATGGAATGTTTTTATAGGGGATATGAGCTTAGTTGGTCCGAGGCCTCTTTTAGTTGAATATTTACCTCTCTATAATAAAGAACAAGCAAGGCGTCATGATGTAAAACCTGGTATCACCGGGTGGGCGCAGGTAAATGGAAGAAATGCACTTTCGTGGCACGAGAAGTTTGAATTGGATATCTGGTATGTTGATAACCACTCGCTCTTTCTTGATCTGAAAATTTTATTCATGACAGTAAAAAAAGTAATATTCAGAGAAGGTATTGCTGAGAACGGTCAAGTTACAATGTCAAAATTTACAGGTAATACTAAATGAAAAATTATATTTATGGGGCTGGTGGTCATGGAAAGGTTGTGTGGGATGCCATGCAAAAATCTAAGCTTAAATGTGAAGGCTTTATTGACGATCAAGTTTTAAATCAATGGGTGGATTTGCCTGTATTTGCATCTTCATTTTTAAATGACTTAAATAATATTGAA
>Ga0214921_10006420_pt1 | contig 16132 bp, 13 predicted proteins | sample LL1505_MetaG_FD_177992 | JGI IMG/M metagenome (GOLD analysis project Ga0214921, IMG submission 177992) | Freshwater microbial communities from Lake Lanier, Atlanta, Georgia, United States - LL-1505 | ecosystem: Environmental > Aquatic > Freshwater > Lake | place: USA: Georgia | collected...
GTTGCGATTTGGCTTCTTGCGCCATCAAAGACTGCGCACGAATTTGTTTTTCAAGGTTTTCAATTTCCTGCGCTCTGGCAAGCAAGCCTGCTTGTTCAGAATCTTGGGCGTAAAAATGAACGCTGTATAAACCGACCGCATGACCTTGGGGAATGAAAATATGTTCCCCAGCTTGCAACTTGTCTCTCAAAGCCATGGCAGCATCTAAATTGGGAGCGGTGTAACAGCCAGTTAACCAATCCGCCAAAAGGCTATTGAGAGCTTCGTCATCGACTTTCAGTTGATCCAACAGCGGCGACAAATTAGAAGATTTGGCTGCACTGGTGGCCACCGCTGGGCTGTAAAAACTCAGCCTTGCCAGCGGGACATCGGACGCGAAGGATTTAACACTGTCGAGCTTGCCAACCTCCAAAGCGGCCAATCGTTCACGCAACGCCGCTTCAAAAGCTTGCTCCCAACCGGATGTCACCTGCACACGGCTCCACAAAGGCTTTAAATTTTGCAAACCGTGTTTGGCCAGCCAAGGCACCAAGCGCTCGTCGGTGCGAAGTTTTTCTTGCAACGCGGTCAAAGCTTGGTGACGGGCTTGCAATTCAACCAAATTGGCCGATTGCTGGTTGCTGCTGGTTTGTGCTGATTTACGCTCTTCTTCCAAGCCCGGGGTTTGGGCTTCCAAGGTTTGCAGATCTTGCGACAACTGGCTGGCAGTCTGCTGCGCTTGGCTGAGCTGTGCCTCCAGTCGCTGAAGATGGCTGCTGTCAGGCGTAGCAAGCGCATGTTGGTCCACTTGCAAGCGGTTTTGCCGTTGTTCGATTTGGCGCATTTGCTCTTGCAAGCCACGTTGCTCGGCGGCCAGCACCTGGATCTGCTGCTGCACCTGGGTCACCAAGGCCGCTTGCTCTTGCGAGGCTTTGAGTGCGTCACGCCAGAGCTGTTCACTGGCGGGTTGTTGTTCGGCCAAGGCCTGGCGTTGCTGCTGGGTGTTCTCAAGCAGGGTTTGGGCCTGCGATTGCGCGAGAGTCAAAGCTTGGGTTTGCTCACTGGCTTGCGCGGCTTGTGCTGACCATTGGCCCATTTGCATTTGAATTTGTTGCAAACGCTCTTGCGCCCGTTGCCGCCCTTCCACCACGAAACGAATTTCCGCTTCTAAACGCCCCACCTCGGCGGTGGCTTGGTACAACTGCCCTTGCGCTTGGTTGACTTGCTCGCCTGAATCGTAATGGGCTTGACGCAGCGTTTCGATTTGACTTTCGGTATGGCGCAAGTCAGCAGTCTTGGCCTCTAAAGCATTGCTGGCTTGCTCAGCTTGTTGCTGTAACTGGGTTTGACTGACCTCAGCTTCAGCACGTTTCAAGAACCACAGTTGGTGTTGCTTCAGGGTGGACTGGCTTTGCAGGTCTTTAAAGCGCTGGGCCACCTCGGCTTGGCGTTCGAGTTTTTCCAAATTGGCGTTCAATTCACGCAGAATATCTTCTACACGGGTGAGGTTTTCGCGGGTGTCACCAAGGCGGTTTTCGGTTTCGCGGCGACGTTCTTTGTATTTGGAAACACCGGCCGCCTCTTCCAAAAACAAACGCAACTCTTCAGGCTTGGACTCGATGATACGGCTGATGGTGCCTTGCCCAATGATGGCGTAAGCGCGTAGGCCTAAACCGGTACCTAAAAACACATCTTGCACATCCCTGCGGCGCACGGGTTGGTTGTTGATGTAGTAACTGCTGGTGCCGTCGCGTGTCAGCACACGCTTGACAGCAATTTCAGCAAACTGGTTCCACTGTCCGCCTGCGCGGTGCGTGGCATTGTCAAACACCAGCTCAACACTGGCTCGGCTAGAGGGTTTCCTGCTTGTGGTGCCATTGAAAATCACATCCTGCATGGACTCGCCACGCAACTCGCTTGCACGGCTTTCACCCAGCACCCAACGTACCGCATCAATGATGTTAGATTTTCCACAGCCATTGGGCCCGACGACACCTACCAATTGGCCAGGGAGCAAAAAATTCGTCGGGTCAGCGAATGATTTAAAACCAGAGAGCTTGATTGAATTAAGACGCACCTAAAACCCTTTGCAAGGTGGAATTGATAAAGAAAAATCAGCCGACCGCACGCAAGTCTTTGTTTATCCAGAGCTGAATTTCAGACAACAGACTTTGCAAAGAAGGCGTGATTTTGGCAATCTCATCTGCCAATTCGCTCAAGCTTTTGCTTCGACTCATGGCTTCGAGGTGAATCATTTGTTGGCTAAGGTCTGGCCCACACAAAAAAGTGACATAGCCTTTGAGCGAATGCAACAGGCGTTGAACCGGTTCAGATTCATGCTGGGTCAAAGCTGCGTGCAAGGATTGCAGGTCTTTTTCCAAGCTTTCGTGGAAGGTTTGCGCCAAATTCAGCATCTGTGCATGGTCCATGGCGAATTCATACGCTTTGCTGGGATCGAGGTGGCTGTACATAGCCCCCGATAATATCAGCCATGAATCCCCATCTTGCTCATCTTCAGCCCTATCCATTTGAGCGCTTACGCCATTTGTTTACAGGCGTGACGCCACAACCCAACTTATCCGCTATCAGTCTGGGTATCGGTGAACCTCGCCACCCCGCACCCAGCTTGGTTTTACAAGCTTTAACGGCAAATATGGAGGCTTTATCCGCCTACCCGGCCACCGCAGGCAGTTTGGACTTGCGCCAAGCTTGTGCCAATTGGGTTCAGCGTCGTTACCAAGTCACGCTAGACCCAAGCCATCAGGTTTTACCGGTGAATGGTTCACGCGAAGCTTTGTTTGCTTTTGCGCAGACGGTGTTGAATGGACAACCCGATGCATGGGTGGTCTGTCCCAACCCCTTTTACCAAATCTATGAAGGTGCTGCTTTGCTGGCAGGCGCACAGGCCTTTTTTGTGCCCAGTCGAGCAGAAAACAACTTTGCAGTGGACTGGGACAGCGTTCCAGAAGCTGTGTGGGCCAAAACGCAGTTGGTTTTTGTGTGCTCGCCAGGCAACCCTACCGGCGCGGTCATGCCCTTGGCTGAATGGCAAAAACTGTTTGTACTGTCAGACAAATATGGCTTTGTGTTGGCCAGCGATGAGTGCTATAGCGAAATTTATTTTGGCGAGAAACCACCCCTGGGTGGTCTTGAAGCGGCGATGCTCTCGGGTCGCACAGATTTTCGTAATTTGGTCAGCTTCACCAGCCTGTCCAAGCGCAGCAACGTACCCGGCATGCGCAGTGGTTTTGTGGCTGGCGACGCCAAGCTAATGGAGGCATTTTTGCGCTACCGCACCTACCACGGCAGCGCCATGGGCGGCATGGTGCAAGCCGCCAGCATCGCGGCTTGGAACGACGAAGTCCATGTGGAAGAAAACCGTGCGCTGTACCGAGAAAAATTTGCCCAAATCGCCCCTCTCTTATCTCAAGTGCTGGATGTCGCTTTGCCGGATGCGGGTTTTTACCTTTGGGCAGGTGTGCCTGGCGGTGACGATGAGGCTTTTGCGGTTGAATTGCTGGCTCAATACAATGTCACCGTGTTGCCTGGTCGTTATTTGGCGAGAGAAGTCAATGGCGTCAACCCAGGCCAAGGCCGAATTCGCATGGCCTTGGTCGCAGAACCTCAGGAATGTCTTGAGGCCGCACAACGTATCGTTCAATTTGTTCAATCCCACTACCCACCATCCTCATGAGCCAACAACTGCAATCCATCATTGACACCGCTTGGGAAAACCGTACCCAATACAGCCCCTCTTCTGCACCCAAAGAATTGAGCGACGCTGTTGAACACGTTATCGCCGAACTCAATGCTGGTCGCTTGCGGGTCGCTACCCGTGAAGCTGTTGGGCAATGGACCACCCATCAGTGGATCAAAAAAGCGGTTCTGCTGTCGTTTCGCTTGAAAGACAACGCTGTGGTCAAGGCGGGAGATTTGGGCTTTTATGACAAAGTGCAAACCAAGTTCTCCAACATGGACGAAGCCCACATGAAGGCCAGCGGTGTGCGTGTGGTGCCGCCTGCGGTTGCCCGCCGAGGCAGCTACATTGCCAAAGGTGCCATCCTGATGCCCAGCTACGTCAACATCGGCGCTTATGTCGATGAAAACACCATGGTCGACACTTGGGCGACCGTGGGCTCATGTGCGCAGATCGGCAAGAACGTTCACCTCTCGGGTGGTGTTGGCATTGGTGGCGTTCTAGAACCTGTGCAAGCCAACCCCACCATCATTGAAGACAACTGCTTCATTGGCGCACGCTCCGAGGTGGTTGAAGGCGTCATCATCGAAGAAAACTCGGTCATTTCCATGGGTGTGTATATCGGTCAAAGCACCAAAATTTATGACCGTGCCACAGGTGAAGTGAGCTATGGACGCGTACCCGCTGGTTCGGTGGTGGTGTCTGGCAACCTGCCCAGCGCAGACGGCAAATACAGTTTGTACTGTGCTGTCATTGTCAAACGCGTGGACGCACAAACCCGCGCCAAAACCAGTCTGAACGACCTCTTGCGCGACTGAGATGTCTGCCACCCTCGAGTTGACTGAGCAACTGATTGCTCGCCCCTCTGTCACCCCCGATGATGCGGGCTGTTTGGAGATTTTGGGCGAGCGTTTGAACGCTTTGCATTTTGAATCAGCGCGTTTGAACTTTGGGCCAGACAATTTCAGGGTGAGTAATCTTTGGGCCATCAAGCGTTGTTCATCACAAGGCCCCACCTTGGTGTTTGCTGGCCACACCGATGTGGTGCCTACGGGTCCCTTAGACAAATGGACCACAGACCCTTTCACCCCAAGCCACCGCGATGGAAAATTGTTTGGGCGTGGTGCCAGTGACATGAAAACCTCTTTGGCTGCGATGGTGGTCGCAACAGAGGAGTTTTTAAAGCAAGAAGCCCATCCTCGGTTTTCCATCGCCTTTTTGCTGACCAGCGATGAAGAAGGTCCCTCGGTAGATGGTACGGTGAAAGTGGTGGAGTGGCTGAAATCTAGAAATGAACAACTGGATTGGTGCATTGTGGGAGAGCCCACGGCGGTCCACCGCATCGGGGACATGGTCAAAAACGGTCGTCGAGGCACACTGAGCGGCAAGCTCACCATCAAAGGCGTACAAGGTCACATTGCCTATCCCCAACTGGCCAGCAACCCTATCCATTTGTTCGCACCGGCCTTGGCGGAGTTGACCACCATCAGCTGGGACCAGGGCAACGATTTCTTTCAACCTACCAGTTGGCAAGTGAGCAATATCCATGCGGGCACCGGTGCCAATAATGTGATCCCTGGCGAGGTAGTGGTTGATTTCAATTTTCGATTCAGCACCGAATCGACTGCAGACGATTTGAAACAGCGCTTGGAAGCGGTTTTACGCAAACACGGACTCAACTACCAATTGAACTGGACTTTGGGTGGACTGCCATTCCTCACCACCCCAGGCGATTTATTGGGCGTGGTGCAACAAGCTATTCAAGCCGAAACAGGCATTGACACAGAGTTGTCTACCTCGGGTGGTACCAGCGATGCACGTTTCATCGCACACATATGCCCCCAAGTTATCGAGTTGGGCCCCCCCAATAACAGCATCCACAAAATTGACGAGCATGTCCGCGTAAGCGATATAGACACATTGAAAAATATTTACCTGCGAATTTTGCAAGGCTTGCAGCGCCACACCAGCGCATGACGCCTTCAGCATTGATTGAACACTGCGCCAAGGCCTTGGCAGATGCGCAGGTCAGCTTTGGCCAAGGCACTTTGCAAGCCGCTGACGAAGCCGCTTGGTTGGTACTGTGGAAGCTCGGCCTGCCTTTGGATGTAGATACCCAAACGCTGCATGATGAACTGCCAGAGACTTCTATAGAAGCTGTTCTCGGTTTGTTGACCCAGCGCATTCAAACCCGCAAACCCTTGGCCTATTTAACCCAAGAAGCATGGCTGCAAGGCGTGTCTTTTTATGTCGATGAACGGTGCTTGATCCCACGCAGCTTGATTGCCGAAATATTGGCTGATGGCAGCATTGACCCATGGCTCAACCCTGAAGCGAGTTCAGCGCTTGATTTATGCACAGGGGGAGCCAGTCTGGCCGTGTTGGTCGCGCTTGCCTACCCCCAACTCAATGTGCAGGCTTTGGACATCTCTGCTGATGCTTTGGCGGTCGCAGCTATCAATGTTGAAAGACATGGGCTGCAAGACCGTGTAAACCTTGTTGCATCGGATGGTTTAGAAAAAGCACAAGGCACTTTCGATCTGATCGTCTGCAACCCGCCCTACGTCAACGCCCAAAGCATGGCACGGTTGCCGCTTGAGTTTCAAGCAGAACCCTCGTTGGCTTTGGCGGGTGGCACAGATGGCATGGACTTTATTCGCCAGTTACTGCGGGTGGTGCCTTCCTATTTGAAAGAAGATGGCGTTTTGGTGCTTGAAATTGGCAATGAATTTGAGCACTTCATAGCGGCATTTCCGCATTTGGAATTCACAGGCTTGTACACCAGTGCAGGCGATACACAGGTACTGCTGATCACGCAATCGGCATTGTTGGCATGATCACCCTTAAAAATATCAGCTTGCGCCGCGGCGCAAAAATTTTGCTTGACCAAACATCGGTCAGTTTGAATCCTGGCGAAAAAGTAGGCTTGGTGGGCAGAAATGGGGCGGGTAAGTCGTCCTTGTTTGCCTTGCTCAACAAAACCTTGACCGAAGACTCTGGCGAGTTTGATATTCCCAGCCAGTGGCGCATGGGCCAAGTCGCCCAAGACATGCCCGAGACCGATGCCAGTGCGACAGACTTTGTGATTGAAGGCGATACCGAATTGGTGGCCGCACGGGCAGAGGTGACAGCAGCCGAGGCCACAGACGACGGTGAACGCATGGCAAACGCCTATATGGCCTTGCATGATGCAGGTGAGCACGATGCCGCATCCCGTGCCCAAGCTTTGATCCAAGGTCTTGGCTTCAAAACCACAGAGCTGAACAAGCCCGTCAACAGCTTTTCAGGTGGTTGGCGTATGCGCTTGCAGCTAGCCCGTGCCTTGATGTGCCCCACCGAGTTGCTTTTGTTGGACGAACCGACCAATCACTTGGATTTGGATGCCTTGGTCTGGCTTGAAGCTTGGCTCAAACGCTATGAAGGCACCTTGTTGGTGATCAGCCATGACCGCGAGTTCTTAGATGCAGTGACCAATGTCACCTTGCACATTGATGCAGGCAAACTGGTGCGTTACGGCGGTAATTACAGCAAGTTTGAAGACATGCGTGCGGAACAAATGACCTTGCAACAAAATGCTTTTGCCAAGCAGCAAGACAAGATTGCGCATTTGCAAAAATTCATTGCCAGGTTCAAAGCCAAAGCTAGCAAAGCCAAGCAGGCACAAAGTCGCGTCAAAGCTTTGGATCGAATGGAAAAAATCGCCCCGCTGTTGTCCGAAGCAGATTTTCAATTTGAATTCAAAGAGCCTGCCAATCTCCCTAATCCCATGCTGTCCATGCAACATGTTGACTTTGGCTACCCAGCTGCTGGCGATGAAAGCGAAGGCACTTTGCCTACTGTGATCGTTGGCGATGTCAGCAAGTCCGTTTTGGCCGGTCAGCGTATTGGTATTTTGGGTGCCAACGGGCAAGGCAAATCCACCGTGGTGAAAACCATTGCCCGAGATCTTGCCGCTATCAACGGTGAAATTATCGAAGGCAAAGGATTGAATATTGGCTATTTTGCCCAGCAAGAGTTAGATGTTCTGCGACCTGCGGACAACCCACTTGACCACATGATTGCCCTGGCCAAAAAAGTGGCTGCCGAGGGTAAGTTGGCGGGACAGGCTTCGCGTGAACAAGACTTGCGTAGTTTTTTAGGCCAGTTCAACTTCGGTGGTGACATGGTCAAGCAAAGTGTGGGCAGCATGAGCGGGGGTGAAAAAGCCCGCTTGGTGCTTTGCATGATGGTGTGGCAACGACCCAATTTACTGCTGCTGGATGAGCCTACCAACCACCTGGATTTGGCGACACGCGAGGCCTTGTCGATGGCTTTGAATGAGTTTGAAGGAACTGTGATGCTGGTCAGTCACGACCGAGCCTTGCTTCGCGCTGTATGCGATGAGTTTTGGTTGGTCTCCAAAGGCGGCATTGCGCCCTTCGATGGTGACTTGGATGACTACCAACAGTTCTTGCTAGACGAGGCCAAACGCATGAAAGCGTTGGCACAGGCGGAACAGTCGCAACTTCAACAAAAGGCCCTGAAAGTTGCCGCACAACCTTCTCCACCTAAAGCACCTGCGCCAGGGGCACAAAAAAAGCAGCAACGTCTTGAGTCGGACATGCAAACACTAGAGCAAGAAAAAGAGCAACTCATGCAAGCCATGACTTTGACCACCGTACCCACAGAGCTAGCCAAGTTGGGCAGTCAGTTAAAAAATACGGAGGACAAACTGTCTCAGCTAGAAGCGCAATGGCTTGAATTGCTAGAAACCTCTGATAGGGTTTGAATAACAAACGGACATAAAAAAAGCCAGTGGGTAACTGGCTTTAGTTTGTACCGAATGTGGGTGGTAGGACGTGCTGGATTCGAACCAGCGACCAACGGATTAAAAGTCCGCTGCTCTACCAACTGAGCTAACGTCCCATCTTGTTGCTTGGCTGCTTTTGGCAGCACAGCAAAGCCCCAAAGTATAACTGTTTTTTGTCGATTTTTGCGTCTCTATAGGGCGGATTTTTTTGACAATAAATCCAACACCCAAGCCGCAGCGCAATTGCCAAAGGTTGCGGTGACTGTCACCACCGAACCATAGCCATGGCAGTTCAAAGAACTGTCTGTTTGTGCGTCACAAACTTGCGAAGGCGTCACACTCTCTTTGCTAAACACAGCGGCTATTCCCATGGGCTTTCCTGCCGCTGGGCCAGCGTTTTGCTTGCGAAGACGTTGGCGCAGTTGGGACAGCAAAGGGTCATGGGTGACATCAGCCAAATCCGCAACATCGACTTTATGAGGAAGACGTTTGCCACCGGCCGCACCCACGGTGATAAAGGGTGTGTGGCTAGCCAAAGCCCAAACTGCCATGGCTTGCTTGGCCGTCATTTGGTCGCAAGCATCTATCACAGCATCCGCTTGCACAGACAACAAGTTGGCGCAGTTTTCAGGGGTAATGAATTCCTCAACTGCAGTCACTTGGCAATCGGGATGAATGAGGGCAATTCTTTGTTCAAGAGCGACTACTTTTGACATGCCTATAGTGGTCGACAAAGCAGGGAGTTGGCGGTTGATATTGGACTCGGAAATGTGGTCTAAATCAACCAGTGTCAAAGCCCTTACGCCGCTACGGGCCAGACATTCCACCGCCCATGAACCCACCCCTCCCACACCGACCACCACCACGTGGCTTTGGCGAATCTGTTGGGCACCTATGTCCCCATACAAACGGGAAAGACCACTGAAACGTCTGTCAGTATCTACGAGGTCTTCTGAGTTCACTTGATTTGGGCCAACCTGTCCTTGGCTGCTGCAGCGGCTTCTGTGGTGGGATACAACTTCAAGAGTTCGTTAAAAGTTTTACGCGCTTCTTTGGGTTGTTTGATTTCCAATTGCGCATTGCCAATGGTTAACATCGCCTCGGGCGTTCTGGCGTGGTTAGGAAAGTCATTGGCCAGTCCTTTGAGTTGCGCGATGGCCTCATTGAAATCGCGACGAGCGAACCTGGCACTGCCCAGCCAATACAAGGCGCTGGGTTTGTAACCTGAAGCTGAATAAACCTTGACGAACTGCGCAAATTCTTTAGCCGCAGCAGAAAAGTCACCTTTTCGAAACAGCACGAAAGCGGCTTCAAAATCGCGTTTTTCTTCTGGATCGGCTAAAAATTCGAAGCCATCCACCTGAACATTGACCTTGCTGGACTTAGGCGCCTCTTCCTTGGATGCTGTTGTCTCTTGCTTGACCAACAGGCTGTTCATTTTTTGAAATCGCTCCTCTAGATCGACCTTAGTCTCTTTATGGGCGCGTTGCAAAAGAGTGATTTCACGCAATAACTGCTCTCGCTCGCCATTGAGATTAGCGATGTCTTGCTTGAGTGCATCAATTTGGGCTTGCAATTGCAAGAGGGCTTGGCGGTTGTCCTGCTTGGACTGGTTGATATCGATTTCAACTTGTTTGCGAAGACTCTCATTTTGTTTTTGAGATTGCTCAAGCGATTTTTGCAGTGTTTGCTCGGAAGATTGCAACTGTGATTGCCGCTGATTTTCCAGTCGTTGACGCAAGTCGAGTATGGCTCGCCTGGCTTCTTCATCCTCAAACAAGGCAGCCTGTGCTGAGGACACCCAAACCGCCCACAAGCACAGCAATGCTGCAAGACGCCAAGATTTCATCGGTAAAAGAACTCAGCGCGTCGATTTTTTGCAAATGCACTTTCGTCAGAGCCTTGTGCAGCGGGCTTTTCCTTGCCAAAGCTCACAGACTCCACTTGAGACTCTTGAACACCCAGCAGGCTCAAGCTTTGGCGAACTGCATCAGCACGCTTTTGTCCCAAGGCAAGGTTGTATTCACGACCGCCGCGTTCATCGGTATGGCCTTCCAAAGAAACTTTCGCCCTTGGGTTAGCTTTGAGAAATTGTGCATGGGCTTCAATGGTGGTTTGAAATTCAGACTTCACCACATAGCTGTCGTAGTCAAAGAAGATCACCTTGGCAACATTACCCGAGGGGCCTGCGCTCAAGTTGGTGCTGGCAGCGCTGTCAACAGGAACAACTGCGGACTTGGCTTCGTTGGCAGATGAGGCAGTGACAGGGGCTGGCATGACAGGGTCAGGTGCGACGGAAACTTTGGAGCCAGATTTATCTTCGACAGGCACTTCATTGAGTTTGACGCCTGAAGCACAAGCAGAAAGCAACAGGATCACTCCCAATGACAAAAGCAATTTTTTCATGAAATCTCCGGATAAATTAAGGATTGAGAAAAGGGCCCCAATGAGGCTCTCGCATATTGGAATTTTGTCCTGCGAGTCTGGCGCGTATTTTGCCATCTAAAGTTGTGGTCATTAGCGCTTCGCGTCCTTGCGATTGGGTGGAATACATAATTAGTTTTCCATTCGGGGCAAACGTTGGTCGCTCATCTGCATTCGTGTCTGTCAAAGCCACCACTTTGTCGCTGATCAAATCCATGACATGCAGTTTGTAGGCGCCACCGATTCTGGAGATAAATGCCAACCATCTTCCATCAGGACTCAGGCTGGGTGAGATGTTGTAACTGCCCGTGAACGTCACCCTTTGCACCGGCCCACCCATGGCAGGGGTTCGGTAAATTTGCGGCGAGCCACCACGGTCACTCACAAAATAAATGGCGGACCCATCCGAGCTGAAAACCGGTTCGGTATCAATGCCATTGGACTGAGTGAGCCGCTTGGGCTCACCCCCCTTTGAATTGATTAAAAACAACTGCGACCCACCATCGCGGCTCAAAGTAATTGCCAGCGATTTGCCGTCTGGCGACCAAGCAGGCGCACTGTTGGAGCCCTTGAAATTGGCCAGCACCCTGCGCTTGCCTGATGCGAGATCGTGGACATAGACCACAGGCTTTCGCGATTCAAAAGAGACATAGGCCAACTCGTTGCCGCTCGGTGACCAACTGGGCGAAATGATGGGTTCTTGGCTGGTCAAAGCGGCTTGGGGGTTCTCTCCATCAGCATCTGCCACCCAAAGCAAGTGTTTGGGTCCTTGCTTGGTGATGTAGGCGATACGGGTAGAAAAAATACCTTTATCACCTGTTAATTTTTCATAGACTTGGTCAGCGATGCGGTGCGAAACCAAACGCAGATCTGCCGGAACAACCACATAGCTTTGCCCGCCCATGTCTTCGCCCTTGACTGCATCCCACAAGCGAAAACGAATGTCGAAGCGACCATCAGACATCCGCGAAATACTGCCAGTTAAAAGAGCGTCTGCTGGTTTTTGACGAATGGGGCCAAAGTCTGGTCGACTCACCTCATCAATGACCATGCCAGCAGGTGTGCTGCGAAACTGACCGCTGCGTTCAAGGTCGGCAGCCACGATTTGGGTGATCTTTTGAGGTGAGTTGTCTTCGCCTCGAAAGTTGGCCATGGCAATCGGGATTTGTGTCACGCCTACGCCAGATATTTCCACCCTGAAGTCCGCTTGTGCAGGCATAGCCCATGGAAATGCCAAAAGAGCCATCCCTAGAGAAGAGAAGAACGAAGTCATTGCTTTCCTTGGTTCAAACAATACAAAGTGAAATATTTGCCATAGGCCGCTTGTGCTTGCAGAATGCAAACAGCCAGTCCCATGGAGCCATCCAAAAATCCCAAACGAAAAATATAGCTCTTGATGAAGGCAACAAGACCAGAGCTCACAGCGCGTGACATGCTGGTGGTCTGACCTTGCGCAAATTTTTGGTCGGCCCACGCTTGGCTGTAGACCTGTAATTTGCGCCAATAGGATTGCGCCGAGGGGTAACTGTAGTGAAGCAGGGAGTGCTGAAGTTGCCCCTTGGCGTGCTGATCGTTAGAGACGAGTTTTTCATGCACAACATCATCACTGAAACGAGCCGTGTGTTTTTGAAAAAGTCTGGCCACGCGGTCGGGTCGCCAACCACAGTGGTGTATCCATTGGCCGCAAAAATTGGTCAAACGTGGAATGTCATAAAGCGTGTGTTGGGGTTGGGATAGCACCTGCTGAATTTCACGGGCCAAATCGGCAGATACACGCTCGTCAGCATCTAGGGAGAGGACCCAGTCGTGGCTGGCATAACCCAAAGCTTTGTTTTTTTGAGGACCAAAACCTTCCCAGTTCTGGGCAGTAAAGACTTTGGCACCCACACTTTGTGCGAGAGAAACGGTGTCATCGGTACTTTGTCCATCCAGCACAATGACTTCATCAGCAAAAGCAACGCTTTCAAGACAGGCCACAATATTGGCGCTTTCATTGCGTGTAATGATGATGACACTCAAAGGCATGACGCGATTCTAACCAAGCGAAGTTTCAGTATCGTCATAATCTGAAAAAGTTTCCAAGCAAAACATGACCCCCCAACCCCGTATTCGACATCGACTTGCTCGTGCATTTGCCCATTTCACCCAGCCCATCAGCGCATGGGTGGTGACAGCAGTGTGTGTGGTACTGGTGTCGATCACAGAGCCATTGATACCCGCCTTGCTTAAACCTTTGCTCGACAAAGGCTTTGCACAAAATGATTTTCCTGTGTGGCAGGTACCCATTGCATTGATTGGGTTATTCGGTTTACGCGGTTTGGGAGTCTTTATCAGTCAGGTAGCCATGGCCAAAGCCACCAACCACGGCCTGATCCAACTGCGAATGAAAATGTTTGCGCGATTACAAAATGCCGATTTGGCTTTGTTCAAGCAACAAACAGCCAGTGCATTGGGAAACACCTTGGTTTTTGAGGTGCAAAACGGGGCGCAGTTGATGGTGAGTTCACTCATGAGCTTGGTGCGCGACAGCCTGACATTGCTTGCCTTGGTGGCCTACCTTCTGTATTTAAATTGGCAACTGAGTTTGATTGTGGCGCTGCTGTTTCCTTCGGTGGCATGGTTGATGAAAGCATTGAGCAAACGCTTGTACCAAATCACCCGAGACACGCAAACCGCCACCGATGAACTTGCCTATGTGGTTGAAGAGACCTCACTTGCATACCGAGAAATACGGCTTCACCAAGCCCAATCCATGCAAATCAGTCGTTTTGAGACTTTGGCAAAAAAACTGCAACGCTTGGCTATGAAAACCTCAGTCGCCAGTTCTGGCATGACCCCCATGACCCAGATTTTGTCTGCCATCGCCTTGTCGGGTGTGATCAGCGTAGCTTTGATGCAAAGCCAACAAACTGGAATGACGGTGGGGGGGTTTGCTGCTTTTGTCACCGCGATGTTGATGTTGATTGCACCGATCAAACACCTGTCAGAAATCACCGGCCCTCTTACAAGAGGTCTTGCAGCGCTGGAACGAGGCTTTGAACTGATCGAAAACACACCTGTGGAAACTGGTGGCAGTCACCAATCGGTAAGAGCAAGAGGCCATATCGAGTTAGAAAACATTTCTGTGAAGTACCAGCCAGACATGCCTTGGGCTTTGCATCACATTGATTTGAATATCCAACCAGGTGAAACAGTTGCCTTAGTAGGATCCTCTGGCTCTGGTAAATCCACACTCGCCAATGTGTTACTTCGTTTTGTTGACGTCACTGAAGGCAAAGTATCCTTGGATGGCACACCGCTACAGGCGTGGGATTTGCTGTCATTACGTCACCAGTTTGCACTGGTAAGCCAAAACGTGGTCGTTTTGAATGACACCCTGACCGCCAATGTGGCTTTAGGTCAAACACCAGACAAACAACGGGTGATTGAATGTCTGAATGCTGCGCATTTGGGCGAATATCTGGCTGGCTTGCCCCAACATATTCACACCATGGTTGGTCACAATGCGTTCACCTTGTCAGGTGGGCAGCGACAACGATTGGCGATTGCCAGAGCGCTGTACAAAGATGCCCCCGTGCTTATTTTGGATGAGGCTACATCGGCACTGGATAACGAGTCAGAGCGTTTAGTGCAAGATGCCCTTCAAAGCCTACAAAAAAACCGGACCACGCTGGTGATTGCCCATCGGCTGACCACCATTCAAAATGCGGACCGTATCGTTGTCATGGAGCAAGGACGTATTGTTGAACAAGGTACGCACCAACAGTTGCTTGAAGCGCAAGGTGCTTATGCCGCTATGTTCAAGCTGAGTCAATCAGGCGTTTTATCGTAGCCAAGCAGCTTGGACACAGTTGATACGAACTCCTCTGTACTGGGCTGAATTAAGCGACTACACCATGCTTCGTTATGAAACGAGGTCACCTCGGGGTAGGTGAACCACACCAATGTAGGTATACGCAAAGCAACAGCCATATGGTAGGGGCCAGAGTCTGTTGAAACAAACACATCACATGCGTCGATCAGACCACTTGAACTGCTCAAAGTGGTTTCACCAGCAGCATCAACGATATGCAGATCTTGTGGATGTATTTCTTTCAAAAGCGCAATGAATACCTGGTTCACATCTTTTTCAAAAGGTGCGCCACTCAACACCATATTGGCTGGATGTATAGCCAATAAACGTGAAAAGCACTGGGCCAAATGTTTCAAATCGGGGCGTTTAACCATGGCGTCTGGAGTGCCGCAACCGATATTCAAACCAAGCACAGGCAAGTTATTCTGGAAGCGATGTTGGTGAAGGGTTTGCCACGCCCTGCCCTCCTCTGTGACTTGCATTTCAATCGATGTGCCTGAACGCTCTAAGCCAAGAGCTTGCAACACCACAAAGTCGCGGCTGGTGTAATCCATGGGCAAAGTCAGTGCATGACTTTGTGCAAAATCACGCAAGCTCGGTGAGGACTTTTCATAGAAAAAAGAACGCAAAGGAAACTGCGCGATGCCTACAGTCGATGCGCCTTGGGACTTGCCAGCCAACCAAGTGAGTGCCGAGGTTTTGATGCCGTGTGGTTCGAAATCAATCACCATATCGGGTTTGACCGATTGGCAAATACTTTGCAGCGAACGCCAGATGGCACTGAAAGATACGCGTTTCCCATCGGGATGAGAGGGGTCTTTATCTCGCACCGTGATGAAATGCGCAGTTGTCAATAAAGGGTGTTGTTGTATCAGTGCTTCAGTTGGATAACCTGGATGTTTACTTAAAAAAACTAAATGCAATTGAACATTCGGCCATCTGTTTTTCAAAACACGCCAAGCCGCTGAACTGCGCAGCAAGTCCCCCACGCCCAGGCTGTGGGACTTGATCATCAGAATCGACCGCGGTTCTGTATTCACCGCGCAGCCACTTGTTGAAACAAATCGTCGTACTGCTTTGCCGCATCAGCCCAAAGGTGCTGCTCAGCAAATGCAAGCACCGCCCCTTGATGCTGGGCATAGACGGAGGGTTCAGATAAGTTCACAACGGCGGCGGTCAGTGCATTGGCATCTAAGGGGTCGTACAAAATGATGGCATTGGCTTCATGTTGCAAATCGGCAGCTAAACCACAATATTTTTCTTGGCTAACCACCACGGGAAGTCCGTAAGACATGGCTTCAAGAACAACCATGCCAAAGGTATCTTCCAGCGTGGGATGAAGTAATAGGTCTGCTGAAACATAGACTTGCTCCATGTTGCTGACCACGCC
>Ga0214921_10006421_pt1 | contig 16130 bp, 15 predicted proteins | sample LL1505_MetaG_FD_177992 | JGI IMG/M metagenome (GOLD analysis project Ga0214921, IMG submission 177992) | Freshwater microbial communities from Lake Lanier, Atlanta, Georgia, United States - LL-1505 | ecosystem: Environmental > Aquatic > Freshwater > Lake | place: USA: Georgia | collected...
GCCTGGCCGAAGACAGCCCTTTCCGCTTCATTGCAGAAAAAGGCCTCGAGAGCGCCAACAAGCACACAGGCCTCTTGGGCGCTGTGGACTTCAACACTTGGACCACACAAAGCATTCAGCGCGCCATTGGCAACGTTCAAAGCCGCATGCAAGACGGCTTGGCGGTGTTGGCCACTGTGGGCTCTACGTCTCCTTTCGTGGGTTTGTTCGGTACCGTTTGGGGTATCTACAACGCGTTGGTGAAGATTGGTATGTCTGGCCAAGCGTCGATTGACAAAGTGGCAGGCCCCGTGGGCGAGTCCTTGATCATGACGGCCATTGGTTTGGCGGTGGCTGTGCCTGCGGTGCTGGGCTACAACTGGTTGGTGCGCCGTAACAAGGCTGTGATGGAAGACGTGAACGCGTTTGGTTCTGATTTGCACTCTGTGTTGCTGGCTTCTAGCAACAAGTAATACAAGCAACAAGTCATACAAGCAACAAGTCATTAAAAGTGTGCGGTTAGTCAAACCTCCATTTGCCTAACCTCTACTGACTCAACCTCAAAATACTGAGAGGCCAACTATGGCAATGAGCGTCGGTTCAGACAAAGACGATGAGATCATGAGCGAGATCAACACCACGCCCCTGGTGGACGTGATGTTGGTTTTGCTGATCATCTTCTTGATCACGATTCCTGTGGTGACAACGTCCATCAAGGTGGACTTGCCCAAAGAGAAGAACATGGTGCGGGAGACCAAGCCAGAGAACGTGATCATCTCGGTGGACGTGAAGGGCAAGATCTTCTTGTACGACACGCCCATTAAAAATTCAGACGATCTGCTCAACCGAATGAAGAAGTTTGCAGTCATGAAACCCCAGCCTGAAGTTCAGATCCGGGGCGATGGCAAGAGCGACTTTGAGTCGGTGGGCCGAGTGATGTATGCGGTGCAGCGCGCCGGCATCACCAAGGTCGGGTTCATCACTGAGCCACAATAAAGGAACAAGATCATGGGAATGAACGTAGGCTCAGGCTCAGGGAATGACGAGCCAGAAGTGATGATGGAGATCAACACCACGCCATTGATTGACGTGATGTTGGTGCTCTTGATCATGTTGATCATCACCATCCCCGCGCAACTGCACTCTGTGAACTTGGACATGCCGGTCTCCACACCGCCCACAAAGAAGGTGGAGCCGGTGGTGATCAAGATTGATGTGGACGCCAGCAGCGTGATCAATTGGAACGGCAGACCGATTGCGGGCCGTGCTGACTTGGAAGCCAAGTTGGTGGAAGCGTCTGCGATGCAGCCGCAACCCGAGTTGCACATTCGCTCGCATGCCAAGGCCAAGTACGAGTCTGTGGCATTGGTGATGGCCAGTGCACAGCGCCTGGGCTTGAACAAGCTGGGTATTGTGGGCTCTGAGCAGTTTGTGAATTAATCTTGCACTGCACACCTCAAAAAAAAGCGACGCCTATTGAACTAGGCGTCGCTTTTTTTATGGTCTTGAATTGAAGCTCAGGTGATAGGCGCTGGATTGAACAACACCAGTGAATTTTTAAGTTTCCATTGTTCAGCCCAAGTTTTTTGGCGCCCGCTGGCCACCTCTAGCATGAGGTGAAACAATTCCCAACCCACTTCTTCAATGGTCTTGTCGCCATCGGCAATGGTGCCAGCATTGACATCCATTAGGTCGTGCCAACGCTTGGCCAAGTCAGTGCGTGTGGCCACTTTGATCACGGGAACTTCTGCCAAACCATAAGGTGTGCCTCGACCGGTGGTGAACACATGCAAGTTCATACCCGCAGCTACTTGCAAAGTACCGCAGATGAAATCACTGGCGGGTGTGGCTGCGTAAATCAAACCCTTTTGTTTGAGTTTCTCGCCGGGAGACAACACCCCCGTGATGGGTTGTGAGCCTGACTTGATGATGGAGCCCATCGCTTTTTCAACGATGTTTGATAAACCGCCTTTTTTGTTTCCGGGTGTGGTGTTGGCACTTCGGTCGACTTTGCCGCGGTTGAGGTATGCGTCGTACCAAGCCATTTCTTTGATCATGGCTTGCGCCACTTCTGGTGTGCTGGCCCGTGAAGTCAGTTGGTCAATGCCATCGCGCACTTCAGTTACTTCTGAGAACATCACTGTGGCACCCGCACGTATCAACAAATCTGTGCAATAGCCAACCGCCGGATTGGCGGTGGCACCAGAGAATGCATCACTGCCGCCGCATTGCACGCCCACCACCAACTCACTGGCGGAGATGGTCTCGCGTCGTCTGGCGTTGAGGCGCTCCAAATGGGGCTTGGCGTTGGTCATGATGTGATCAATCATGGACATGAAGCCCACGTGTTCATCGTCTTGCAAACACACCAAGTCCAATTGATTGTCTTTGCCTTGCAATTGCGCAATGGGGATAGAGCCTGCAGGCATCAGTCGCTCGGGTTGTAATTTTTCGCAACCCAAACTGACCAACATCACCTCGCCGCCAAAGTTGGGATTCAAGCTGATGTTGCGAACCGTGCGAATGGGAATCTCTGCACCTTCTGCCTCAATGGCGACGCCGCAGCCGTAGGTGTGTTCCAGTCCCACCACGTCATCGACGTTTGGGTAAAGCGGTAGCAACTCTTGCTTGATGCGTTGCACAGCAAAGTCCACCACGCCGGCCACACATTGAACGGTGGTGGTGATGGCCAAAATGTTGCGGGTGCCTACTGAACCATCTTGGTTGCGATAGCCTTCGAAGGTGTAACCGCTCAAGGCGGGTAAGGGTTCGGGCTTGACAGTAGCAAGGGGCAGGTTGTCCAGTTCTCTGGCGGCTGGCATGTCCAAGAGTCGCTCGTGAACCCAACTGCCCGCCGGAATATCTTGCAAGGCGTAGCCAATGGGAATGCCGTATCGAATGACAGGTGCCTTGGCGGGCAGGTCGACCAAGGCCACTTTGTGGCCTTGCGGAACCTTGTCTTTCAAGATCAAACCGCTGCTCAATGGCGTGCCTGCGGGCAAGCCGCCGTCGTTGGCCACGATGGCGACATTGTCCTTTTCGTGCATCAGGATGGTGGTCGGATTCAAGATATCTCCTATCATTTGAGTAACGGTACCCAAAAATTAAATTGACTTCAATGTAATGATAGCGGTACCATGATCATAACAAAGAAGATCATGGCTGACAAAGAAATCACAAAACGGAGCAGAAGAGGGAGTGGCGCCATCACTTTGCGCGATGTCGCCAAGCTGGCTGGCGTGGCCCCCATTACGGCGTCCCGTGCTCTCAATACCCCCGAACAAGTTTCGGAGGATGTGCTTAAAAAAGTCCAAGAGGCGGTGGACAGAACCGGCTATGTGCCCAACCGCATGGCCGGGGGCTTGGCGTCTTCAAAAAGCCGGCTCATTGCGGCCGTGGTGCCCAGCACCGTTTTCTCGGTTTTCAACGAAACCATCGAGGCTCTGAACAGCGCTTTGTTTGAGGCAGGTTATCAGTTGATGTTGGGCCAGACGGGCTATTCTGCCGAGCGCGAAGAGCTCTTGCTGGAGTCGGTCATCAGCCGTCGGCCTGACGGTATTTTCATTACCGGGATCATGCCGCCAGGCAAGGCCAGAACCCGCCTCATGGCCTCGGGCATTCCCATCGTTGAAACTTGGGATCTCACCCCAACGCCGGTTGACATGTTGATTGGGTTTTCACACGGAGACATTGGCCAAGCGGTGGCCAATTTCCTGTTGGGCAAAGGCAAGAAAAAGTTTGCCATTGTGACCGCCAACGATGAGCGCGCCAGTCGCCGAAACAAGGCTTTTTCTGACACCCTCAAAGCCCATTCTTTGCCTGAAGCCTATGTCCACAATGTGGGGGAGCAGCGTAGCCTCAAAAGTGGTCGCGAGGCGCTGCAGTACATTCTGAAAGCCAAGCCCGATGTCGATGCTGTTTTTTGCAGTTCTGATTTGCTGGCCTTGGGTGTTTTGACCGAAGCCAGGGCTCAAAACATCGCCATTCCAGACCAGTTGGCCATCATGGGATTTGGCAATGTGCCCTTCATGGAGGACATGATTCCCTCGCTGACCACCGTCAAAATCAATGGTGCCCAAATTGGTCGATTGGCGGCCCAATTGTTGGTCGATCGGGCGCAAGGAAAAGCCATTGAACAGCCCATTTTGGATGTGGGTTTCTCCATCGTAGAACGCGAAAGCGCTTAAGTCATTTGATTGACTTGCAATTTTCTTTCTAAAACACTTGACGTTCTAATTTGGTAACGCTACCATTGCGTTTTCGAAACTGGTAGCGGTGCCATTTTTCAACAAACTTTCACTTGTTTCAACACACATGAATCCTCAAGAACTTAAAACCATCATGTCCAGTGGCCTGCTGTCATTTCCTTTGACAGACTTTGATCAAAACGGCGACTTCAACCGCAAGGGCTACATTGAACGACTCGAATGGCTGGCACCCTACGGCGCATCTGCTTTGTTTGCAGCGGGTGGCACAGGAGAATTCTTTTCACTCACTGGTGAAGAATATCCAGAGATCATCAAAACAGCGGTGCAAACGTGCAAAGGCAAAGTGCCCATCATTGCAGGTGCCGGTGGCAACACACGCTTTGCCATTCAATGCGCACAAGAAGCCGAGCGTCAAGGCGCACACGGCATTTTGTTGTTGCCTCATTACCTCACAGAAGCAGGCCAGGAAGGTCTCATTGCACACGTTGAAGCCGTTTGCAAAAGCGTGAAGTTTGGCGTGATTGTTTACAACCGCAATGTGTGCAAACTCACCCCCGAATCATTGGCCATCTTGGCCGATCGTTGCCCCAACTTGATTGGCTTCAAAGATGGCGTGGGCGAAATTGAAACCATGTCTTCAATTTACATGCGCATGGGCGATCGTTTTGCATACCTGGGTGGTCTGCCCACTGCGGAAGTTTATGCCGCAGCTTACAAGGCCTTGGGTACCCCTGTGTATTCCTCAGCGGTGTTCAACTTCATTCCTAAAACAGCCATGGACTTCTACCATGCCGTGGCCAATGACGATCTGGCAACACAACACCACTTGTTACGCGAGTTCTTCATGCCCTACTTGAAGATTCGCAATAAAACGCAAGGTTACGCCGTGAGCATTGTGAAAGCTGGTGCTAAATTGGTTGGACACGATGCGGGTCCTGTTCGTGCGCCACTGACTGATTTGAAGCCTTCAGAGATGGAAGAGCTCGACGCTTTGATCAAAAAGTTAGGTCCACAGTAATTCGCTCAAGGGTTCACTTCACTCGTGAATTTGGTTTTCTTTAACAAAGGTGCTGATATGAAAAAAATAGTTGTTGCCTTGCTAACTTCACTTTCAATTTCTACTGCATTTGCTTGGCCTGACAAGCCAGTCACCATGGTGGTCCCATTTCCACCGGGTGGTTCTACAGATTTGATTGCTAGAACGCTGGGTCCCAAGTTGCAAGAAAAACTGGGCGGCACCTTTATCACTGAAAACAAAGCGGGTGCCACTGGCACCATTGGTGCCGGCATTGTGGCCAGGGCGCCCGCTGACGGACACACCTTGTTTGTGTCCTCATTGGGTCCCTTTGTCATTGCGCCTCATTTGATGGCCAAAGTGCCCTACGACGCACTCAAAGACTTTGACTACATCACGGTGGCCGTTCAGGCGCCCAATGTGTTGGTGGTGCCAGCCAGCTCACCCCACAAATCTATGGCAGATGTCATTGCGTTTCACAAAGCCAATCCCAATAAATTCACCTTGGCTTCTTCTGGTAATGGCAGCAGCGACCACCTTACGGCAGAGTTGTTTTGGCTGCAAACTGGCACCACGGGCATTCATGTTCCCTACAAGGGCGGTGGCCCAGTGATGACCGATCTGTTGGGTGCGCAAGTCGATGGCTCTTTCATGAACATCAACACCGCCATGCCACAAATTTTGGCGGGCAAGCTCAGAGCTTTGTCGATCACCAGCGTCAAGCGTTCTCCTTTGTTGCCCAATGTGCCTTCGCTGGAAGAGTTGGGTATCAAAGAAGCCAACGTGTATTCTTGGCAAGCCATTGCTGCGCCTAAAGGTCTGCCCGCAGACATCAAAGCCAAACTCCATGCGGCCATTGTGTCTTCGTTGAATGATCCTCAAGTCAAGCCCAAGTTGCTGGACCTCGGCTTCGAAATTGTGGCCAATACGCCTGAGCAATTCACTGCGTTTCAAGCTGCTGAGTTTGCGCGTTGGAAGAAACTCATTCAGACTAGAAACATTCAAGCAGACTGAATTTTTCACCTCACTTCCATCACTTGAACAGCCTTCGCTTTCACCGGCGAAGGCGTTTCATTTAGAAAGCAGACATGGCCATTTCTTCCACGCCACGCGTCGTTCAATTGCAAGTCATCCCTGTTGCAGGCCATGACAGCATGTTGCTCAATCTTTCGGGTGCACACGCCCCATTTTTTACGCGCAATATTCTCATCTTGACCGACAGTGCGGGTCGAACAGGCGTGGGCGAAGTACCGGGCGGTGAAAAAATTCGTGCCACTTTGCAAGAATCTACCGAATGGGTGGTGGGTCAAAGTGTGGGCAATGTTCAAGCCATCTTGAATCAGCTGCATCAAAAATTTGCAGACCGCGATTCAGGTGGACGAGGCCTTCAAACCTTCGATTTAAGAACCACCATCCATGCAGTCACAGCCGTGGAATCAGCCTTGCTTGATTTGCTGGGCCAACACCTAGATTTGCCGGTCTGTGCCTTGTTGGGTGAAGGTCAGCAAAGAACGTCTGTCGAGATGTTGGGCTATCTGTTCTTTGTGGGCGATCGCAACAAAACAGACCTGCCTTATCGAGAAGAACTCAACGCCGACAACGATTGGTTTAGGCTTCGCAATGAAGTGGCCATGACCCCCGAGTCTGTGGTGAAGCTGGCAGAGGCGGCGCACCAAAAGTATGGTTTCAACGACTTTAAATTAAAGGGCGGCGTGTTGTCCGGAGAAGCTGAAGTAGAGGCGATACACGCACTGCATCAACGCTTTCCCCAGGCTAGAGTCACCTTAGATCCCAATGGCGGATGGTTACTCAAAGACGCCATTCGTTTGATGCGCGACATGCGAGGTGCGTTGGCTTATGCGGAAGATCCTTGCGGTGCCGAAGAGGGCTTCAGTGGCCGCGAGGTCATGGCCGAATTCCGCCGCGAAACAGGCCTGCCTACCGCTACCAACATGGTGGCAACCGATTGGCGTCAGTTGGTGCATTCATTGTCTTTGCAAAGTGTCGACATTCCTTTGGCCGATCCGCATTTTTGGACCATGGCCGGTTCTGTTCGTGTGGCTCAGACATGTCGTGATTGGGGGCTCACGTGGGGCTCGCATTCCAACAATCACTTTGACATTTCTTTGGCCATGTTCACACAAGTGGCCGCGGCAGCGCCCGGCAAGGTCACGGCCATTGATACGCACTGGATTTGGCAAGATGGCCATGGCCTCACGCAGCAGCCTTTGCAAATTGTCAATGGCCACGTACAAGTGCCCAAAGCGCCAGGCCTAGGGGTGACATTAGACATGGCCAAAGTAGACGCTGCGCATCAACTTTATTTACAGCATGGCTTAGGTGCGCGCGATGACGCCATCGCCATGCAATACCTCATCCCCGGTTGGAAGTTTGATCACAAACGTCCTTGCCTCGTTCGTTAATTTTTTCTCTGAGTTTATTTATGAAACAACTTCAATCCTTCAAAGCCCGCACCGGTGAGCCTTTGGGCACACCTCTCAACGCACACACATCACAACAAGTGGCAGATGCTGCCGCTGCCGCCTATGACGCTTTTGAAAATTGGGCGATCAGCACTGGTTCAGAGCGCGCCAATTTGTTGCGTGGTTTAGCCGCAGCGTTGGAAGGTGACCGTGAGGCCTTGGTGGCCTTGGCTGATGAAGAAACAGCATTGGGCCCAGTCCGTTTGAACGGCGAACTCGACCGTACCGCTTTTCAATTACGCAGATTTGCAGACATCGCAGAAGGTGGCGCTGCATTTGAATACTTGGATGACCCCGCTGTAGCCGGCGCGCCGCCTGTGGGCCACCCTAACATGGTGTTGCAGCGTGTGCCATTGGGCCCTGTGGCCATGTTCTCCGCCAGCAATTTTCCCTTTGCTTTCTCTGTGTTGGGCGGTGATACCGCTTCAGCTTTGGCAGCAGGCTGCCCAGTGGTGGTCAAGGCACACACAGGTCACTTGATGTTGTCCAATCGCGTGCATGCCTTGGCTCAAAATGTCTTGAAAGAACAAGGCTTGCCTTCTGCCTTGATTGCCATGGTGCAAGGCGGTGGTCGCGATGTGGGTGTGACACTGATTCGTCACCCCGACATAGCGGCAGGTGCATTCACTGGCTCTACCTCGGGTGGTGCAGCACTTCAAGCAGAAGCCAACTCACGTCCTCGTCCTATTCCTTTTTATGGTGAGTTGGGCTCGATCAACCCAGTGATTGCTACGAAAGAAATTTTGGCTGCCAAAGGTGCTGAATTGGCCACCCTTTTGGCCGGTTCCATCACCTTGGGTTGTGGTCAATTTTGTACCAGCCCTGGCGTGATTGTGTTGTTCAAAGGCGCAGAGAGCGATGCCTTTGTGAAAAACCTCACAGAAGCTTTGCGCGCTCAAAAACCGCACGCCATGTTGACCCCAGGCATGCGGGAAGCATTTGATGCCGGTGTGAAACACATGGTGGCGGCAGGTGCCAAGCCTCTGTTGCAGGAAGAGGGCAATGCTGAAGCCCCTCGTCCTTTCTTGGCCGAAGTCGATGCCGTTGATTTCATCGCAACAGAACAACTTCGCGAAGAAGTATTTGGTCCTGCCAGTTTGGTGGTGTATGTCAACTCCTTGGCGCAAGCCTTGGGCGTGTTGAAGTCCGTGGGCGGTAGCTTGACTGTCACGTTATGGGGTGCCGATTCTGAAACACCTGAGTCGCGTGCTTTGGTGCGTGGTGCGATGAACATTGCCGGTCGCGTGTTGTTTGCAGGTGTGCCTACGGGCGTAGCTGTGACAGCAGCCCAACAACACGGCGGCCCATGGCCATCTTCCACTCAGCCTATGACCACGTCAGTGGGTGACACTGCACTGAACCGCTTCTTGCGCCCTGTGTGTTTGCAAGATGCACCTCAGTGGTTGATGGCCCGCGAAGGTCGTCCTGTTTAAGCGCTATCTTTGATGACCATGACAAAACACAAACCGCTGCGAATGGGTGTCTTGGGTTGCGCCAACATTGCCAAACAATTTTTGCGCGATGTTGCCCTCAGCCCCAGTGTGTCCATCCAGGCGGTTGCCAGCCGATCCCTCACCAAAGCCCAGGAATTTGCGCAAGCCAACCACATTGCGCGTTCTTACGGCAGCTACGAGTCCTTGTTAGCTGACAAATCCCTAGACGCCATTTACATTCCACTGCCCAACAGCATGCATGCCGAATGGGCGATTCGCGTCATGCAAGCAGGCAAGCATGTCTTGTGCGAAAAACCGCTGGCCCTCAATTTGGCAGAAGTCACTCGCATGTTTGAAGTGGCAGATCAGAACCAGGTAATGTTGCTGGAGTCCTATCCCTATTGGTTCCAACCGCAAACACGTGATCTTCTGACATGCCTCAGTCCAGACAACTTTGGTGAGATTCGCAGCATGCAAGCCAGTTTTGGCTTCACCTTGGCCAACCCTGGCACCAACATTCGCATGAACCCCAGCTTGGGCGGTGGTTCATTGTTGGATGCTGGTAGCTACCCCATCAGCCTCATTCGCTTGGTGATGCAAACGGCCCCCCAACGTGTGATGGCGCATGCCAATTGGTCTGAGTCGGGTGTGGACATCAGCATGAATGCCACTTTGTTTTATGCAGACGGCAGAACTGCCCATATGTCGTGTGCCATGAACACCAGCACACACCGCCGTGCCATCGTGACAGGCAGCAATGGCACGCTTGAAACGGAATATTTGAACCATACCAGCGACACACTTTCACACCCTTGGAACTATTTGCCAAGCCAAATGAGAGTCCGCCGTGGTACCGCCAATTCCATTCCGTTTGAAGACATTCAATCGGCTACTGGCAGTGGATTCTGTTTTGCAGCAGAAGCGTTTGCCGAAGTTGTATCGAAGAACGATACCGGCGCCATTCAACGTGCCGCAGCTGCTAGCAAAGACATTGCTGCTACTTTGGATGCCATTCTGGCCAGTGCACGCTCTGGACAAATCGTGTCACTAGCCCAAGGCTGATTTTTGATCACTCTGGAATGATGTTGGCTTCTTTGATCACCTTGCTCCACTTTGCCAAGTCTGATTTGATTAAAGCTGCGTAGTCTTGAGGGGTACCGCCCTGAATGTCGATGCCAGCTGCTTCTAACTTGGCTTTGACATCCGGCAATTTGAGTGCGGCATTGATTTCTGCATTGAGTTTGGTGATGATGGCTTTGGGGGTGCCAGCAGGTGCCAAGAAGCCGCCATTGGTATTGGCATCGTAGCCCTTCAAACCTTGCTCATCGGCGGTAGGTACATTGGGCAGAGCGTGCGTGCGATGAATGGTCGAAACAGCAATGCCACGAACTGTTCCAGCTTTGACATGACTTTGAATGGCGCTGATGGTGTCAATGTAAAGGGCAGTGCGACCGGCTAATAGGTCAGGGTGAGCAGCAGAGGAACCTTTGTAAGGCACAAACAACATGTCTGCCTTTGTCGCCATCTTGAACATTTCAGCAGCCATCTCTTGCGCACTGCCACGACCAGACGTCGCAATCTTCGCGTTCTCTGGGTTGGCTTTTATCCAGGCGATGAATTCAGGCAATGTTTTGGCTGGAATTTGTGGGTTGATGGCAAAAACCAAAGGGACCACGTGCGTGTAGACAATGGGTTCAAAACTTTTCTCAGGGTCCCAGCCCAAATTCTTGAAAAGAAATTTATTGGTGTTGTGGCTGCCGCCCACAATGCCAATGGTGTAACCATCGGGCGTTGATTTGGCCAACACATCGGTGCCTAAGTTGTTGGAGGCACCTGGCTTGTTGTCCACAATAACGGGTTGTCCCATGGATGCAGAAATTTTGTCGCCTACAACTCGGGCAATCAGGTCAATGGCCCCCCCGGGGGGCGCAGGCACAATGATTTTGATGGGCTTGGTTGGATAGGCTTGTGCCATGCTCATGGTTGGTACCGCCAACAATGCGAGGGCGGCAGAAATAGATTGAATGAGTTGTTTGATATTCATGATGTCTCCTGTTAATTTTTGCTTAGCCGCGACCTACAAATGGCATATTGCTGGCCATGATGGTCATGTTCAAAATGTTGGTGTTCAAGGGCATTGCCGCAATCTGACGAACAGCATTGGCAATGTGTTGCGCATCCATCATGGGCTCGGGGGCAACAGTGCCGTTGGCTTGCAACACCCCGCGTGTCATGCGCTCTGACAGTTCAGTGAGGGCGTTGCCAATGTCAATTTGACTGACCACGATGTTGAAGGCTCTGCCATCAAGGGCCAAGGCTTTTGTGATGCCCGTCACAGCATGCTTACTCGCGGTATAGGGTGCTGTAAATGGGCGAGGTGTATGCGCCGAGACAGAGCCATTGTTGATGATGCGACCCCCTTGCGGTGACTGTCGGCGCATCAATCCAAACGCAGCGCGAGCGCACAAAAAGACGCCGGTCACATTGGTGTTGATGGCATTGAACCATTTTTCCAAAGGCAACTCATCGACGGGGACCGCAGGTGCATTGACGCCGGCATTGTTGAATAAAAGGTCTAGTCTGCCGTGTGTCGCTTCAATTTTGTCGAACAAACTTTGAACACTGGCAGGGTCTGTGACGTCGCAACTGATGGCTTCTGCACTTTGCCCTTTGGATTTGGCGGCGTTGACCACGTCAGTTAAGGGGTCTAGTCTTCGGCCTGTGACGATGACATGCCAACCGTCGTCAAGCAGACTCAAGGCAGTGACTTTGCCAATGCCACTGCCTGCGCCGGTGACCAAGGCAATTTTGGGAGATGTGTTGTTTGAGTTTGGCATATTGAAAGTTAAATGGAGGAAGGTGTTGGTCTTGGGCCGACTCTAATGCTGATCTCGCCAAGGCCACTGATGCCAGCTTGAATGTGGTCGTTGGCTTGCAGTGCGCCCACGCCTACGGGTGTGCCTGTGAAAATCAGATCGCCAGGTAACAGGGTGACTGAACGCGACAAGGTTGCAATCAAATCAGGCACATCAAACAAAAGATCTGCAATGACCGCACGTTGGCGTTCTTCTTGGTTGACGTTTAACCAAATGGCATTGTGACGCGGGTGATCACACACCTTGACGGGCACCATGGGTGAGCAGGGTGCTGATGCGTCAAAAGCCTTGGAGGGCTCCCAAGGACCACCATGGGCTTTGGCCAGTTTTTGCAGGTCGCGTCTTGTTAAATCAAGGCCTACCGTGTAGCCCCAGATATGCTGGCTTTCGGCTTGTTCGCGACGGATGTTGAATCCCCCTTTGCCAATGCCCACTACCAGCTCCACTTCATGACAAAAATCATCTGTTGAGGGTGGAAATGGCAAGACGCCTTCAGCCAAAAACACAGCTGAATTGGGTTTCATAAACCATGACGGAAATTCTGAAGATGAATTGCGATCGTCTGGGGACCATGGGTAGTTTCTGCCGATGCAGAAAACTCTCCCCACTGGGAAGCTTTGGTCGGACCCTTGCACAGGCAACACAACTTGTGCCTGTGCTGGAAAGATCAGATTTTGTGAGGTCATGTTTTTCAATGCGAAAGAAGGACGATGTCTCAATCCACACTGATTTTTTTACTGCGGATGATCTTGGCGTAACGCTGCTTGTCATCGTTGATCAACTTGGCAAATTCTTGCGACGTGGTGCCGTGGGGAATACCACCCAGAGACACAAAGCGGTTTTTGACGGCTTCATCAGCCAAGATGGCACGTACGTCGGCAGAGATTTTTTCAACAATGGCAGGCGATGTGCCGGCAGGCGCCAACAAGCCCAGCCACGAGATGGCATTGAAACCGGGAAGCACTTGCTCGCCCAGCGTCGGTACGTCGGGAAATGCAGTGACGCGTTTATCGCCCGTGACAGCCAATGCTTTTAATTTCCCCGCCTTGATGTGACCAGAAGCTTCCAGCACAGTCATGAAAGACAGTTGCACATGGCCGGCTAATAAATCGGCAATGGCAGGGCCACCGCCACGATAGGGCACGTGCAAGATGAAGGTGCCAGTTTGATCTTTGAACATTTCTGCAGCCAGGTGGGGTGCGCCACCTGCACCAGCGCTGCTGTAGCTCATCTGGCCAGGTTTTGATTTGGCCAAGGTAATAAATTCGGCGGCAGTCTTCACGGGCACAGAAGGGTTGACCATCATGGCCAAGGGCAACTCTGCCACCAATGAGATGGGGGCAAAAGCTGTGTCTGGGTCGTAGGGCATCTTGGGGTAAAGCGAAGGGTTGATCGCTTGTGTGCCAATGTTGCCCAAGAGCAAGGTGTAGCCATCGTTTTTTGCTTTGGCCACCATGTCGGCACCAATCTGCCCTGCAGCTCCGCCTTTATTTTCAACCACGACGGGTTGTCCCCATTTCTTACTCAATTGCTCGGCCAAAATGCGCCCACCTGTGTCGGTGCCACCGCCGGGTGGGAAGGGAATGACCAAGGTGACGGACTTGGACGGGTATGTTTGAGCGAATGCTGCCGGGCCGATCAAGCTTGCCACGAGGCAAGTAGAGAAAAAAACAATTTTCTGGATCATTGAGGTCTCCTTTAATTTTTATCGAAAGCAGTCTTGTGATTCGTGTTGGCTTAGTTCGTCAAGCTCATCTCAGGTCGCTGTCCTGCCAGTGCTTGCGCAACACTGGCGACCACCATGTCGGCCATGGCGGCGCGCGTTTCCCACGTAGCGCTGGCGCGATGCGCTTGTAGAGTGACTTTGTCTGAGTGACGAAGTTCTTTAGGCACGTTGGGCTCATCCACAAACACATCGAGGCCTGCACCCGCAATTTTGTTTTCTGCAATGGCACGGCAAAGATCGGGCTCATTGACCAAGCGACCTCTAGCAATATTGACCAAGAAACCTTGGGGCCCCAGCGCGTCTAAGACTTTGGCATTGACAATGCCTTCAGCCTTGTCTGCAGCTGCACACAAAACCAATGCATCGACATCCTGGGCCAGTTCAACCAAGCCAGGTACAAATCGATAGGGCACATCCGTCATGCAACTTAAATCTGTGTAGCTGATGGTGCAGCCAAATGCAACAGCTCTGCTGGCGACTGCGCGGCCCACACGTCCCAGACCCACGATGCCAACGTGCATGCCGCTGAATCGTCTTGCCAAAGGAATGGCGCTGGGTTGGGGAAATTGCGGCCATTGGTCTTCGCGTACGAAGCGATCAACTGTGGCGATGTTGCGGCAGACTGATAGGAGTAAACCAATGGCCAAATCGGCCACGTCCTCAGTGAGTGCACCCAGGGTGGCGGTGACAGCCAGTTTTCGTTCACGGCAATATGCCAGGTCCACAGCGTCGGTGCCGACGCCGTTGATGGCGACCACTTTCAAAGCAGGCAACTGCGCAAGCATGTCGCGAGAAATGCCCGTATGGCCCCCTGTGATCACAGCTTCAATCTTAGCCCCATGGGTTTGTAGCCAAGCTTGTGGGTTCTCCATCTCAAACCATTTGTGAACCGTGTAGGTGTTTGCCAAATGCTCGTTGACTCGAGGAATGAGAATGGGATTGAGTTGAAGTATTTGGTGTTTCATGGCTTGCAAAGGCATTCGTGCTGCTTTGTGTCTCTTGATGCCATCGTAAAAGTAGATTGATAGAGACGTCAATATTGATGTATAAAATCAACATAAATTAAATTCAATGCAGAAGGTGTTGCAATGTCTTCTTGGCTTTCTATGGACGAGGTGTGCCGACATTTAAGTGTGCGCCCGCAAACAATTTACGCCTATGTGAGTCGTGGCAAGTTGGAGGCCATGCAAGACCCCCTTGACTCCCGAAAGAGCCTGTATCGTTTTGAAGATGTCAATGGCTTGGTCAAACGCAAGCAGGCGGGTCGCAAGCACGAAACCTTGGCAGCCAACACTTTGTTTGGCGCTGAGCCCAGCATTCCCACAGAGCTTTCGACTTTTCACCGTGGCCACTTGTACTATCGTGGTCAAAATGCCATTGATCTGTCGCGCTCAGGCACGCTTGAAGATATTGCGACCTTGTTATGGGATGCGAGTTCACCTGTCAGTTTTCAATTTCATGGCTCACAAGCCCATGCAAAACCAGGTCGTGCCAGTGCCTTTACCGTGTTGGCTGACATGGCGGCAGCAGGGCACTCTACGCATGGCCGCCAGAAAAGTGTGTTGCACGAGGAGGCACAAAAATTGGTGGCGCTGTTGGGCGAAGCCTTTGGCGCAAAGTATGTGGAGGGTGCTCCACTGCACATGCGCTTTGCCAAAGCTTGGCGCCAGCCCCTGCATGTGGCCAATCTACTGCGCACGGCAATGGTCTTATTGGCCGATCACGAGTTGACCAGTTCCGCATTTGCTTCACGCATTGCCGCTTCGACGGGGGCGTCTTTACCGGCTTGTTTGTTAGCAGGCCTCACCACGCTTTCTGGGCCTTTTCACGGTGATGCCTCGGGACGTGTCAGCGCCTTGTTTAGCGAAGTTTTGCGCCTGGGCGAAGACCATGTGGTGGACAGATATTTGTCCTCTGCTTTGCCGCTAGCAGGTTTTGGTCACCACATTTATCCTGATGGCGACCCACGTGCGGCGGTATTGTTGCAAATGTTTGAACCCACCCAAGAGATTTCACGTTTTATTGATCGTGTGACGAAACTGACGGGCAAGCAACCCAACATTGACATTGCTTTGGCAGCCATGGTCGTCAAATACAAATTGCCTTTTGATGCAGCCTTTGGGTTGTTCGCAACATCCCGCAGTGTTGGATTGACTGCCCACTGCATTGAGCAGTTGAATGTTTCACAAGTCATACGACCTAGAGGGCGTTACACAGGAAAGATGCTGATTTTTTAGTCTGAAGATTGTTCAAGAAGCCCAATTTTCATGTCAGCTGCTGCGGCCCACCAGGCTGTAAGCGCTGGTATTGTTTTGCAACCATTGCTCTGACAGTACTGCGCTTTGTTGTGCAGGATGGAAGTCGGCTTTTTTGTAGGCCTTCCAATGGCCAATATTGCTTCTAAACAAAC
>Ga0214921_10006422_pt1 | contig 16126 bp, 14 predicted proteins | sample LL1505_MetaG_FD_177992 | JGI IMG/M metagenome (GOLD analysis project Ga0214921, IMG submission 177992) | Freshwater microbial communities from Lake Lanier, Atlanta, Georgia, United States - LL-1505 | ecosystem: Environmental > Aquatic > Freshwater > Lake | place: USA: Georgia | collected...
TATGAATTACAAATTCTAGGACGCGATGGTTACGACCAGAGTTTAAATTCAGTGGTGGAGTTTATTCGTTATTACGATAAAGACCAATCATTAATTTATATTCCAAGTCGCAATAATTTAATCTTATCTCAGGCTATTAATCCATTTGGTAAAATGATGGTAATAGTTGCTAGACGTCCATCTATTGATGGAGAGATGCGTGGACAGTTTGATGATGTTCTAGGTATCCAACTGCTTCGTAATAGGTTCGCATTACTTGCGATGGAAGCAGCAGAGAAATCAGTTCAATCACCAATCGTTGTTCCTAACGATGTTCAAGAAATTCAATTTGGTGGAGATGCAATCATCCGCACCAATAACCCTGCTGGAGTTAAACGTGTAGAACTTCCTATTCCAAATGGTGCATTTACTGAACAATCATTACTGCAACAAGAATTACGTTTAGGTACTCGTTATCCTGAGTCCCGTACTGGTAATCTTGATGCAAGTATTATTACTGGCCAAGGTGTGCAAGCACTTATGGGTGGTTTTGATACACAAGTTAAATCTGCTCAGGCTATCTTTGCTTCAGCACTTAAAGATGTTATCTCTCTTTGTTTTGAAGTTGATGAAACATTCTTTGATTTTGAGAAGACAGTTCGTGGTGTAGATGCTGGTTCTCCTTACAGTATTGATTACAAACCTTCTAAAGATATTAAGAAGGATTACTCAGCCGATGTTCGCTATGGCATGCTTGCTGGTCTTAACCCAGCACAGGGACTTATCTTCATGCTACAAGCATTAGGCGCTAAGATTATTTCTAAAGATATGGTTATGCGTGAACTACCATTCGGTATTAACGTAACCCAAGAGCAAGAAAAGATTGAAGTTGAAGAGATGCGTAACTCTTTAATTGGTTCACTACAGGCTTATACACAAGCAATACCGCAAATCGCAACACAGGGTGGAGACCCAAGTCAAATAGTTGTAAAGATTGCTGATGTAATCAAGGCACGTCAAAAAGGCGTAGCCATTGAAGATGCTATTGAGCAAATCTTTAAACCTGAAGAATTACCTCCTGCTGGTGCTCCACAGGTTGAGCAAATGTCCCCTGCTCCCGTTGCGGCTCCAGTAGGAGGCTTACCTCCTCAACCACAGCAAGGTGGCGGATTACAAAGTCTTTTATCTAGTTTAACTTCTGGTGGACAAGCCAGTGCAAGTGCAAGGACAGTTGTAAGAAGATAATCTAGGCGGGGGACAATGACAGCAATAGTTGGTATTCAAGGTAAAGGCTGGGTTGTCTTAGCAGCAGACTCCATGACTACATATACGGATAAACCATATGTAGCAAAAGGCTGTGACAAGATAGTTAAAATTGGTGAGTATTTAGTTGCAGTAGCAGGTGATGCTATTGCAGGAGATATCCTTAATAACTTATGGCAACCACCTAAAGTAATTAAGACTCAAGACCCAGATAGATTTATGATGATTAGAGTATTGCCATCTATAAAGCAAACTCTAACTGAAGCAGGATATGACCCAACACCTAAAGGCAAAGATGATGCCGATGCTGGATGGGATGCATTAATTTGTTTTAATGGAAAGTTATATCAAGTTAGTGATGACTATGGATATATGCGAGATGATAAAGGTTTATACGGAATAGGTGCAGGTGGGGCATTAGCCCTTGGTGCATTATCAGCAATGGAAATAGAAACAAAGACACACGCTAAAGCATCAAGTGCTGCTAAAAAAGCAGTTAACATAGCAATTGAATACAATGTTTGGTGTGGTGGTGCAGTTAATGTCAAAACGCAATTTACTAAGTAGGAGGAAGTGTGGCACAGCAAGGTGGATATAGAAAACCGAGTAACCCAGCCCCAATATCAGGCCCTGGCGCTCTTAGTCAACGCACTGACGGGGGCGGCACACAACCTGCAACCTATGTTCCAGGATTACCATACGGACAAGGACAAGAAACTTACAACAACCAAGTAGCAGCGCCTATGGCTGGCAATCCAATTCCTCAGATGGAAATGCCAACACCATTAATGGCACCTACTGCACGTCCTAATGAACCCATTACTTCTGGAGTTGATATAGGTGCTGGACCTGGCTCAGAAGCAAAGCCAAGACTGCCTAATCCTTCATACACAATCCAAGATGTAATTAGAAATTTAATACCATACGACCCATCTGGTGAGGCTGAACTAATATATAGAAGTTTACTAGACGAAGGGTACTAATGGTATATCGTCTTAACCCAATAGTAGCCAAGGCTAGTCCTAACCTTTATGCCGCTGCTAAAGCCGCAAATATTCCTATGGAACAAGGAAGTCAATTAGAACAGTTTAGTTGGACTGTTGAAAAAAACAAAAAACTAAACCAATTATCTATTGATGAAGCACGTAAACAATTTGAGGGATTAGACCCTAGTGCTCAAGAAAAACTAAAGTTTTTATTTCCAAATTCAGATTATCAATTAGCAGAACCAGGCGCTAGTAACTATGTTACTGGTGCATTGAAAACTGGATTCAATGTCCTTAAGAGTCCATTGGTTTTATTGTTCAAGGCTGCAGGTGTTTTTACTAGAACAATTAATACACCTTACCTACTAGCACGTCAGGCTGCCCAAGGCGAAGGCTTATTTACTAAAGAATCATTTAGTGATGCTTGGGATGGCCGTAGAGTTTATGACCAAGGTGCATTAACAAATGCTCAAGATTACTTTGGTGTTGAAAAAGTAGAGATAGCAAAAGGTTTAATTGCTGGTAAGAAACCAGGAGAAATTATTGCTGCCGCTGGTGGTGCAATAAATACAAAATTACTTGAGGCTTTAGAAGAAGCATATAATAATCCAGAATCATTCCAACAGGTAATGGATGGCGTTAAATTTGCACAGGTATCTCCAGGTAGAGATATAGCACGTTCAACTGGAGTGCAAGGCATCTCTGGTCCAATAGATTTTATATATCAAATTGCCATTGACCCACTAACTTGGGTTACTGGTGGAGCAACTGCTGCTGTTAAAGCAGGATTGTTTGGTCTTAAGAATCAAACTGGTACTCAAATGCGTAAGACCATTGAGCAGTTTGGTGTTGCTGGAGTAAAAGATATCTTTCGTGATAACAAAGATGTAGTTAAGTTATGGGATGACCAACTAGGTCCTGCAATTAAGAAACTTAATGATGAGACAGATGAGATTGCTAAAATTGGAATACGTAATGATATTAAAAGACGTTTCCCTGGCTATAACAATGATGAAGCAATTGATTTCCTAGAAAGAAAAAATGTTATCAATGCTAGCCGTGCTCAAACAGTTTTCTCAAACGTTGACAATCTCTCCATGTTTATGGCTGGCAGAGTAGATGGTGCTCAGTTCTTCCGTAACGGTGTAGCAACTGCACGTAATCAGCGTAGATTAACTACTGGTGCTCAAAAAGCACTAAGTAATTTCTTAAATCCTGCGTCTGGTACTACTAAAGAAATTGCTAAATCAGTTGATGAGATATCAAAGTCACTTGTTAAAGCAGGTTCTACCCGTGAAGCCGAGTTAATAGGTCCAGAGATAATAGACTTTGCAAGATTTAGCCGTAAAAGCATTAAAGAAAAAGTTTCTCTTCTTGCGGCACGTACTCCACAAAATAAAGAGATTAAACTTAATGTTACTGATAGCAATCAGTCTATTAAAACTGCAAGTGTCTTCAGAGATACAGCACGTCAAGTGCTACCAAAAGATTTATCAGAGGCTTTAACTGTTAAGTTTATTAACTCTGATGCAAACGACCAAGTTGCTATGCTTCGTAGCCTTGATGTTGCAATTATGCAACGTTTAGGAATTGAAGGAACAGAAAAGGGTAGAGATTACATAAGAAAAACCCTTGAAGAGAAGTATGGTTCTTCAGTTGGAGTTGCAGTTACTGAAAAACTAGATGTTCCTATAGGTTTTGAAAACATTCTATCTAAGTCTGGCGTTAAGGTAGAGGGTAATTCAGTTAAGTATGACTCACAAGGTATTATTCACCCATTCCAAGAGCGTGGTGCAATATCTACCCTTGATTATCAACAATTAGCACAGTATGCTTATGAAGCAAACAGAGGAAAATTAGTTTCCGCTATGTTTGGTGGCGCTACAAGTAGCGCATTATCAACTAGCATAGTTAACTTCTGGTCTATTTTTACACTTTTCCCACGTTTGGGTATACGAAGCAGTATTGATGAAGGTTTTATTTATTATTTGACAGCACCTGCTAAGGATTTGTTCCAATACTTAGACCGTAAAGGTCACAGAATGGGCAGAATTGCTGCAGCATACTCTGGTTCTAAGAGTGGCGAGCAGTTAAGAGTTAAGATTGCAAGAAAATTAGGCAGAAAAACTCCTGCTGATATGTATGATAAAGATGCAAGACTAGCAATCATTAGTGATTATGCCAATAGTATTGGAAAACAACCTGATGAACTTTCATCTTTAGAGCGTAAGTTTGCTCAGGCTGAATATATTACTGAGGCAATGAACCGTAAAGGTTTTTTTGGTAAACTAAATGACCAAGAAGTTCAATTCTTAATACAAGGATTAACTTTAAACTCACAATATCTAACAGCAGGTACTAGGTCTATTGCTGCAGGTGCAAGCCTTGTTGGGCGGCAATCAGCAGAGGTAACTGAGCAGTTAGTTAACATGAGTAATCTTGATGTAGCCTATGGTCTTTTTCCAGAGTTAGTTCAAGGCACAACTGGACAAAGAATAGACACAGAAAAGTTGGCTTCACTGCAATATCTTGCAGGTCGTGGTGTTTCTTTAGTTCACTTTGAAAACTTTGTGCAACGCTTCTATGGTAATACTAGACAGAATGTAGGTATTGGGGAGAACTTTAAGTTCAATCCAGTTGCTGCATTTGTTGCTAGTAAGGGATTAAGAACAGAGCGTGATTTTGCTGGTGCTAAAACTTATCTGTTAGAAAACGTAGGTTTAAGAAAGAATACAGATTTATTAGGTAAATTTGATGAGGATGTAATACCTTCATTAGATATAAAGATTACACACTCAGTTAAAGACCCAGAAGCATTAAAGAGTTTCTTGGGTATGACAGCCCATACTAGTGCTTTGCGTCTGCAAGGACTAGATGATATGGAAATTGCTGAAGTTTTAATTGACCGTGTTTTATTAGATATGCGTCAAACCTTTCATGGCAGCGCAGATGGATTCAATGAAGGATTATTCAATAAGTTTAAATCTCTTTATGATGATTTAGTAAAAGAAGAATTAGATACTGGAAATAGAATATCTAACAAGGCTCAAAAAGCAGCACAAAAAATAACCTTTGAAGAATTTGAAGAGTTAACTAAAGGATTCCAACCTAAGGGCAAACTGTTTACTACCCTTGAGGGTCCAGGTATCTCTGATATGGAAACTGCTTATGCCAAACTAGGCAACGGTATGATGGAATTAATGGATAACCAAGTAACAGGTATCCTACGTCAGCCAGTAGTAATGATTAAGTATCTAGATATCCGCAAAAAATATGATGTTGTAGAGAAACAAATGGCTGCAAAACTTTATGCGGATAAATTAAGAGAGTATCAAGATGATGGTAAAGTTATAGGCGAGAAGGTTAAAGTAGCAATACTAGAAGATACAAAACAGCATGCTCAGAAACTTGTAACAGAAATATCTGTCCAAGAAGCAGCAGATTCTGTATTAAAGTTTGTTGATAACCCTAATATCAGAACTAACTTTGCCGTATCAGTACGTAATACTGGCCGTTATTACCGTGCTACTGAAGACTTCTGGCGCAGAATGTATCGTCTAAAAGATGTAGCACCTAGAGTTTTATTCCGTATGCGACTAGCACATCTTGGTTTAGATGCCGCTGGTGGTGTATACAAAGATAACAATGGCAAACCGTATATCATGATGCCAACAGATAATGTTATATTTGGTGTTGTAGATAAAACAGTACGTGCATTAGGACCTGGTGAAGAGAGTTTTCAACAACCAAAGTTTAATGAATTTACATTTAAATTAACCTTGGCTAACCCTTCATTTAGCCCAGATGCTGGTATGCCTACACTATCTGGACCTATTGGTGCCTTAAGCGTACTAACCATGAAGTCTTTGCTAGGAAAAATACCACCAACAAAAGAGTTATCAGAAGAATTAGACAACTATGCCTTGGGTGATATTGGCGATGGCATGACAATAATGCGTGCTTTAGTTCCTTCATCACTACAAAAACTATATTCAATAGTACCTAAGGATGAAAAAGATAGGCAAGAATCAACTGCTGCTATGCAGGCTATTGCCTACAATCAAGCCTTTAATACCGATGAAGATATGGCTAAGTACTTAGACCCTAATGCATCAGCACAGGATAAGTACAACTACTTAAAGCAAATTAGAATATCTGCTCACAACGTAGTTGTAATGCGTAACATTCTTGGTTTGTTCTCACCTATATCTCCATCAGTTCAAGAGAGTGTTAATCTTCCAGATTACCTTAAAGAGGTAGGCATAACAGGACTACGTCCAGAGTTTTATGACCTAGTAAATGCAGTAACTCAGAAGTATAAAGGTGATATTCAAGACCCATATGAGTTAGCAGTTGCTACATTTGTGGGTAAGAATCCAGGTAAGTTAATCTACACAGTTGCTCGTAATGAGAAACAAACTAACGTGGTTATTCAAAAGACTAAGGCTGTTAAGTCTTGGGCTATTCAAAATGAAAGCAATGTTAAAAAGTATGGTGAGGCAGCCTGGATATTTGCACCTCATGTAGGTGAATTTGATGCCCCTACCTATGCATATCTAGAAGCAGCAGGATTACTTAAAGATAAGTCTTTAGATGCATACTACCAAGACGTTTTGGTGGCTAAAGATAAGCAAGCCTATTACGATATTGGCAAAGAAGAAAAAGAATTCTTAAAGTCAACACCTAGCATTACTGCCCGTACTGCAAAGATTGCTGAATCAACAAGACAGCGTGCTTTACTTAAGATGTCTAACCCATTACTAGAAGCAGCACTTGTGGCTGGTGGCAATGAGGTAGCAACAGAACTAAACATGCTATCTAATCTAGAAGAGATAATTAAAGACTCATCTGTTCAAATGCCAGTTGGAACACGTCAGAGACTAGCAATGGTTACATCTAGAATCCGTCAGTTTGTATCTTTGTCTAACGATGCTTCACTTCGTGAGGCAGAGAACTTTGCTGATATTAAAAGAAGTTTTAGAGATGAAGTAGAAAGTCTGATTGCAAGTTTAAGTGCTGGAGATGCCATCCTAACCGAAGCAAGCAGAGCAATATTTAAATCAATTCTTGGTTACTACTCCCGCGATACCTATACCGCTAAAGCATACAAAGGATACTAATGGCTCAATTAACAGAACGTGAATTAAGAGACAAGCAAAGAGGTCTTGTTGCATTAAATTCCCAAGATGCTGAGAAGATGCAAGCACAACGTAGGGCTATGGCTATTTGGAATGACGATGATAGACCAAGTTCTATTGCAAAATACAATGAAGCAAAGGCTAGATTAACTGAATTAGATACTCAAGTTCAAGCACGTATTGCTGATATAGAATCAATTAAGACTCAATTGTCTGATTTAGCAGATGCTAAAGCAAAAGAAAAAAGAAATAAAGAAATTGAAGATAAACAAAAACAATTAAAACTTGCAGAAGAAACTCTTCAAAGAGGTAAAGCAACTCAATTAGAAACAGAAATTGAAACCTTAAAAAATGCACAGATAACTGCAGATGGCGGTACTCCTGGCACAGAGCAATATGCTGGTGATAATGAGTTTGTAAAAGATGTTAATGCTAAAGGTTTAAAGGTAACAGTTAACCCAGAAGATGGTGGTAGTTGGGTTAGCGGTACTGAAGGTGATAGCCAGGTCCAACAATATATCTATATATCAGATGATGTTAAAGTTCCATTATTCATGGCTAAGAATGCTGGCCAGATGGTTAAAGATTACACGCCTGCTACCTCTAACTTTGATGCATTAAGAAAAAGAATTATAGATGATTCTATTAAATCTCCTCGTGGACTTAAAGGTTTGTTTGATGACCTAAGAGGTGCTGGTCTTAGAATTCCTGAGAATGATTACAACAGACTTGATACAACTAGCCAGAGTTTTGGCAAAGCATTATCCTATGCTTTACAAAAACACACCAAGGCGATGGTAAATGATTTAGAAATTAACAAAAACATTGAGCCAAAATCATTCTTTAAGTACGTGCAAGAAGACCTTAAGACCGCTGGTCTTGGTGGACCACAAGTAAGTTATGATGAATATGTAACTAAAAAAGATGAAGCAGATTCTGACCTAAATAGATTCTTTATGGACTATGTAGGAAGACCTGCCTCAGAAGACGAATTAAATAAATATTACAAAGAGTTAAGAGCACAGGAAAAAAAGAATGCTCAGGTTACTACTCAAACTGAAACAGATTCTGGCGGTACTTCAAGAAGAGTTACTGGTGAATACAGATTAGATGAAGCAGATATACTTCAACTGCAACGCAAGGTTGCTGGTAAAGCACTTGATGGCTCTGATATTGATACAGTATTAAAGGGTGGTTCAGGTGCTGCTCAAGCAGTTAATAGCACACTAGCCTATGCTAAGAGATATGGTGTAACTCTAAGTAATAAAGATGCTTTGAAGTATGTATCAGCCTCATTGCAAAACAATGAGAATGATACTAAAGCAATCAATGCAAAGTTACTTGCTATATCTAAGGCTACCTATTCTAACTTATCAGATGTTCTATCTGAGCAAGTTGACCTAAATGATTTATCTGCTAACTATAAATATACAATGCGTCAGATTTTAGAGATACCAGAAAATCAAATTGATGTATTAAATCCAACTATTCAAATGGCACTTAAGAACAATGGAAACAAAGGAGCAATGAACTTGACTGATTTTGAACGTGCTCTTAAGAAGGACCCACGCTGGGGTAATACTTCAAATGCTTTAGAAAAAGCAGCAGGATACGCTAATAGTATTCTTCGCAACTTTGGATTGATAGCATAATGGCACCTAAGAAAAAAGCAGCACCTACTGCTAATCAACGAGAGAGTAGAGTTTCTACTCCCGCACCTAAACCATCTGGTGGTTACAGTGGTATTCCTTTACAGTCTGCTCAAAACAAACCATCTGGTGGTTCATCTGGTAGTTCAGGTGGTGGGTTTCAATTAAGCAATAAAGGTAAAATTGATTTAGGAAAAGATTATAAAGATTTTCTTAATCAGATGGCGGACATTGATAAAAGAACTGGTTCAGAAATTGGTGGAGGCTATCAAGGTGGTGGCCAAGGTGGCGATGTTGACGGTGGTTTTCAAAAAGAAGACCCAGGTCTTGCTTATCAAAAAATGCAAGATGAAAAAAATAAAAGAAATGCTTTTGCTCTTCTTAAAGATGTCTTTACTCAGTATGGTTTAAGTGAGTTAGGTGCAACACTTGAGACTTTAATGAAGGAAGGGTATGAACCAGAAGAAGCAACCCTTGCCCTAAAGACTAATCCTAATTTCAACAAGGCTTACATTGCAAGATTTAGAGGAAATGAATTAAGACGTTCTGCTGGTTTAAATGTATTAAGTGAAGCCGAATACTTAACACTAGAGGATGACTATACAAAGACTCTTAAATCATATGGTCTTGAAAATTACTTTGGCGCAACTAGAACTGATAAACAGACAGCAATAGCCGATGTTATTGGTGCTGATATATCTGCTATTGAATTTACTGACAGAGTATCTACTGCGGTAGATAGAGTTAAAATGGCTGACCCAGCAACTAAAAAAGCATTCCAAGATTTTTATGGTATTGGTGAAGCAGACCTTGTTAAATATTTCTTAGACCCTAAGAAGGCTCTAGTAAATCTTAAAGAAAAAGCAACTGCTGCTGAAATAGGTGGTGCTGCAATAGGACAAGGATTAACAGCCACTATGACAAGTGCTGAAGACCTTGCTAGATTTGGTATTAATAGACAACAAGCACAGGCTGGTTATGCTGATATTGGTCAAAACTTATCTAACTTTGAAGGTGCAACTAGAATTTTTAGTGAGTCAGGTATTACTTATAATCAAACAGATGCAGAGGCTGCAAAATTTAAAGGTTTAGCGTCTGCTAAACGTAAAGAAGAACGACTAAAACAATTAGAAGAAGGTTTATTCTCTGGTAATTCAGGTACTGGTATAAATGCATTTACAAATTCACCATACGTCCGTAAAGGTTCTTCAGCAGGACAGTTCTAAAATAGATTCCTATGTGAATCCATCGGCCTCACATAGCGTACTAGACCGATAGCAAGAGCCAGACCGATTCCCCGATTGGAACCTGTGGCTTGCGACTACAACGAATAGAAGGGTGGGTTGCTATGAGCAACAACTACTGGGAAGACGAAGACGAAGACCAAGATAACGATATACCTCTGCAAGGGGATGACTTAGTTAAGAAACTAAGAAAAGCCAAACGTGCAGATGAAAAGCGTATTAAGGAACTTACTGAGCAACTTGAGGGATTGTCCAAGGTGCAGCGTGAGAGAGTCGTCAAGGAAGTCCTAGAAAAGAAGGGTGTCAATTTAAAGGCACAACGCTTAATCCTTAAAGACTTAGAAGATATTAGTGAAGAGTCAGTTAATAACTGGCTTGACGATAATGGCGAATTGTTTGGATTAAGCAAGCCTGAGGTATCTGAGGAACAACAAGTTAATCGAGCAGCCTTACGGCAGCAAGATATTCTTACCCAGAACTCATTGACCTCCGAACGTACGGATGACATAGAATCAAGAATAGCAAATGCACAATCTGCAGATGAAATTCTTTCTATCCTCCGTTCGCAGTAATATTTAATCCATAGTAATTCTTATTCACCTTGGAGGTGACAACAAATGGCAAACGCCTTTGTATCAACTGGTTCGTCCTCATTAGGAGGAACCGCTGGCAGCGCAGGTCTTGTTCAAGCAGCGTATGACCGCTTACTTGAGTTTGCTCTTCGCTCAGAACCATTAATTCGTTCTGTCGCAGATAAAACACCTGCCCGTCAATCAATTCCAGGCTCAACCGTTGTTCTACAACGCTATGTTGACTTGGCCGCAAACACTACCGCTCTGACAGAAACAACTGACCCAGATGCAGTAGCAATGTCTACACCAACCAGCGTTTCTATTACTCTTAATGAGTATGGAAATTCTGTGTTGGTAACTCGTGCGTTGGAACTATTCAGCCTTGCTGATGTAGACCCAGCAATCGCAAACATTATCGCTTTCAACCTAGCAGATTCAATTGACGCTGTAGCAATGGAAACATTGCGTGGCGGAACAAATAAAATCTTTGGTGGAACTCGTACATCAACTGCAACTCTTACAGCATCAGATACACTTGACTCAGCAGACGTCCGCAAGGTAGTTGCTAAGTTACGTGCTAACAAGACTATCGGCCGTAAAGGTTCATTATACTGGACTGGTATTCACCCAGAAGTATCACATGACCTACGTGCAGAGTCCTCTTCAGGACAAGGCTGGTTACTACCTAACCAATACGGTTCTTCACAAGACCGCATCTGGGCAGGAGAAATCGGTAACTATGAGGGTGCATACTATGTTGAGTCAGCACGTCTTTACAATGCAAAGACTGGTGCAGACCAGACAGCACTTTCTACATCTCCTGCAGTAAGCGGAGCGTCAGGTGCATTTACAATCGTAGTAGCAAATGGTGCTTTCGGTGGCCGTGCTGAGGTCGGAGATAAAATCTCTGGTACTAACGTAGGTTCTTCTGCAAAGATTACCGCTATCTCAGTAGGTGCAACTAATACTACACTTACAGTAGATGTTGCTAACTCAGGAACTGTAGGAACTAATACTCTTACAGTAACTCCAGTAACCCGTGTTTATAACACAATCGTATGTGGACAACAAGCAATGGCACAAGCCGTAGCCGAAGAGCCACACACAGTTATTGGACCAGTAGTTGACAAGTTAATGCGTCATCGCCCAATGGGTTGGTATGGCGTTCTTGGCTTTGCTCGCTACCGTGAAGAGGCATTGTACAGAATCGAAACAGGTTCTTCAATCGCTGCTCTTTAGTAGTAATGGAGGGTGGGGCATAAGCCCCACTCTTCTCTAATCAGAGGACAACATGGCTACATACGTTTTTGAAACACCAATAGTTAGAGAAGGCCCAGCGGGCGGACACCGCTTATTTCATTTTTATAAATTAAATGTTGGCATTAGTATTGTTAAAGATAATGGTGTATATAAACAAGTTAGATACTTGCAAGATGAAGATTTAAGAAGTTATCAAGAAGTTTATCTAGGCGGTAATAAACACATAGTTGATGAGACTACCAAGGCAGCGTTAATTGCTGGTGGTGTTGATGTTACTGAGGCTAATTTTACAGCACAATAGGGGGCAGTATGGAATGCGACCATGTAAGTAAGGTCATTGGTTGGGCATATGAATTAAAAGATGGTCAGATGAATCAGCATGTATCTCTATATGGATGCACTGAGTGTAATGCTACATCACCTAAACCATTTGTAAGTAAAGAAGAAGTTTATGTAACAGACCACAGTAATTGTCATCTTGACCCTTGCTTTGGATGCAAGGCTAAAGGATTACAGTTGAGCACAGGCGATGCTAATGGAAGAGCCGCTATGCCAAGACGTAAGTGGGAGGGCGAACTACAGGCCTATAGAAATGCCCGTAAGCAAGGTATCCAACCAGCAGGAACTACTATGGATAAGATAGTTGCTGCAGAGAAAGCATCAGAGAATTTGGGTAGGGCATACAATGCTGAAAAAGACCCAAATGCAAAACAAATAGACAAAAAAACCGCAAAGGTTATGACAGAACTAGGAGCATGATATGCCAAAAGTAGGAATGAAAGAATACTCATACGGTCCAAAGGGTATGGCTATGGCCAAGAAAGAAGCCAAGAAGACTGGTAAGAAAATGGTTATGAAGAAAATGAAGAAGATGGGCAAGAAGAAGTAATGAACGGAAAGCCTAAGGCAAGACCAACAATGGTAACCCCAGGTCGTAAGAAGCCAGGTATTGGTGCTAGAGAATTGCTTCCTAAAAAAACAGGTGCAACTCCTACAAAAAAACTACCTAAATTAGTTACAGGTAAAGAAGCAGCATTAAGAGAATACCAGAAATCAATATCTCCTAAAGGTATGGCTAAGACTAAAGCAGAACAAACTGCAGCATTAGATGCATTAATGAAAAAACGTTACGGAAAGAAAAAGTAATGTCATCGGGTCAATTTGTGCGTAATGATGGTTTTAATAAAACTATTATGAGAGATGGCCTTATCCTTACCTTGCGTAAGGATGGAACTGTCAAAGTTCGAAGAGACCCTAAAACTGGGGATATAATTAAGGGGAACAAATGAAAAAGAAAGTAGCATTTTGGGATAAAAAGAATCCTAAGAAGACATCAAGTAAATTAACACCATCACAGAAATCTGCTGCTAAGGCTAGAGCCAAGGCTGCAGGTAGACCTTATCCAAATCTTGTAGATAATGCGGCGGTTGCAAGGGGCAAGAAATGACCGCAGCATGGACACGCAAAGAAGGCAAGAACCCTAAGGGTGGCCTGAATGCGAAGGGTAGAGCATCCTATAAGGGTGGAACCCTTAAGGCACCTGTAAAGAGCGGGGATAACCCCCGTAGAGCCTCATTCTTAGCCCGTATGGGTGGGATGCCAGGGCCAGAACGTAAGCCTAATGGGGAGCCAACAAGATTACTTCTATCACTTCAAGCATGGGGTGCTAGTTCAAAGGCTGATGCTAAGAAAAAAGCAGCAGCAATATCTAAGAGGAATAAGGGTAAAACTAAATGACAACAACTCTTTCGGATATGATTAATGAAGTATCTATGAATCTTTCTGGATACACATTAACTCAAGACCGCTCTACCTATCTTAGAACTGCCGTTAGTACAACTACATCATCCAGTGCATCGCCAACATCTCTTAGTCTTGGCTCAACTGAGAACGTAGGTAAAGGTATAGTAGAGATTGATGAAGAGTTATTATGGATAGATACTTATGACCGAGTTGGTAACACTGCAACTGTTGCTCCATATGGTAGAGGCTATTTAGGAACTACCGCTGCTACACATGCAGCCGATGCTAAGGTAACTATTTCTCCCACCTTTCCAAGATTTTCAATTAAACGAGCCATTAACGATACTATTAGAAGTTTAAGTGGTATTTTGTTTGCTGCCGATACAACTACTATTGCATACAGTTCTGCTGTTTCTACATATAGACTACCTACTACTGGTAGTTCATTAAATATTCGTAATATACTAAGTGTTGCTTATGAATCAATTGGCCCAAGTAAAGAATGGATTCCTATTCGTTCTTGGCGCTTTGACTCTAACGCTAACTCAACTGCATTCAGCAGTGAGCAGACTATATCTATCTACGATACAATTACCTCTGGTAGAACTATTCAAGTTGTTTATTCTAAAGACCCAACTCCTTTTACAAGCAACTCAGAAGTATTTACAACACAAACTGGGCTACCAGAATCCTGTAGGGATTTGGTTATCACTGGTTCTATCTATCGTTTGCTTACCAATCTTGACCCAGCCCGTGCTGCGATGGTTAGCCCACAGGCTGACGAAGTAGATAGCAAACGTCCATACGGTTCATCTCAATCTCTAACAAGACAAATTTATGCTTTGTATACTCAACGATTAGCCGAAGAGGTTAAGAGTCAGCAAAACAAATATCCTATCCGTGTCCACTACTCCCTCTAAATAGGAACCTAAATGACAACTAGAAAATACTCGTCCCGAGCACAACAGACCACACTATCTAGCAGCATCACATCTACTGATGTAACTATGACGGTAGGTTCTGGTGCAAATCTTATGGGTGGTAGAACACCTACAGCATCTGAAACATATACGGTTGTTATTGACCCAGATACGGCCCTTGAAGAGATTGTAGATATAAGTAACTACTCATCTGGCAACACACTTACCATTACTCGTGGTATAGAAAATAGCGGTACTGGCGTAGCCCACTCTGCTGGTGCAGTAATTCGACACATGGTTACTGGCCGTGATTTAAGAGAAGCCAATGAGCACATTGAAAATTCTACTACAGCACACGGATTAACTCTTGCTAACCTGGTTAAAACTACAGATAGTGGTGTAGTAACTAGCACAATGATTTTAGATGGAACAATTGTAAACGCTGATATTAATGCTAGCGCAGCAATTGCCGATACTAAACTAGCAACCATTTCAACCGCTTCTAAAGTATCTAACTCTGCTACAACTGCTACATCTGCTAACACAGCATCAGCCATTGTAGCCCGTGATGCTTCAGGTAACTTTACCGCAGGAACAATAACTGCTAACCTCACAGGTAACGTAACAGGTAACGTATCAGGTTCTTCTGGCTCTACAACAGGTAATGCTGCTACTGCCACAGCCCTTGCAACAGGTAGAACTATATCTCTTACTGGAGATGTAACTGGAACTACTGGTTCATTTGACGGTACTGGCAACGTAACTATGACAGCAGCCATTGGCACTGGTGTAATTGTAAATGCTGATGTTAACTCATCTGCCCAGATTGCTTACAGCAAAACTAACCTTACAAATAGCATTGTTAATGCTGATATTAACGCATCGGCTGCTATTGACTGGACAAAATTAGGCATATCATCTACCGTTTCATCAACTGAAATTGGTTATGTAGATGGTGTAACTTCTGCTATTCAAACTCAATTAGATTCTAAATTAGCAACTGCTACAGCAGCAACTACCTATGCTCCATTGGCTAGCCCAGCATTAACTGGTACCCCTACTGCACCTACTGCTACTGCTGGAACTAGCACTACTCAAGTGGCTACTACAGCGTTTGTTGGAACTGCAGTATCTAACCTTGTAGCATCAGCACCTGCAGCCCTTGATACTCTTAATGAGTTAGCAACTGCCCTTGGTAACGATGCAGCATTTTCAACAACAGTAACCAACTCTATTGCTACTAAATTACCTCTTGCTGGTGGCACTATGACTGGTGCTATTGCAATGGGTACTAATAAAATTACAGGTCTTGGTAACCCTACTAATGCACAAGATGCAGCAACTAAATATTACATTGATAATACAGTTCTTG
>Ga0214921_10006423_pt1 | contig 16121 bp, 27 predicted proteins | sample LL1505_MetaG_FD_177992 | JGI IMG/M metagenome (GOLD analysis project Ga0214921, IMG submission 177992) | Freshwater microbial communities from Lake Lanier, Atlanta, Georgia, United States - LL-1505 | ecosystem: Environmental > Aquatic > Freshwater > Lake | place: USA: Georgia | collected...
GAGCGCGAACTTAAAGATATGATTCTTTGGCAACTAGGTAAACCTGAAATATGGGAGCAAATGGTCAAAGAACGAACAAGACTATTTAAAGAGCGTGCAGAAGCAGAACGTGCAGAAGAAGAGCGTAAACTTGCCCACAAAAAGAAAATGGCTGATATGTTTATCTTTGCCATGTATTTTATAGCAGGGGCAGTTATTTTATTTGCAGTAATTATGGGGGGTGTTGCAATATACGGGGCAGCAGAAGAAAAAAGAATTTATGAACAGAAAGTTGCAGATAGAGCTGCTGTTATTAGACGACAGCAGCGAGAAAGAGAAGCAGCAGAGAAAAAAGAAATAGATAACTACACAAAAAATTAACATGTACTTCAATATAATTATTACTTTCAACGACATGCTATTCCTGCTATGTATGATCCCTCTTGTCGCAGTATTTTGTGTAATGTTTTCTGATTGGCTGAAAGATAAAGACCGATACAAATAAATGGATCCGTTAACATTATTTGCTTTAGCCAATGGAGCGGTCTCCGCGGTTAAAGCCGGCTGCAAACTTTATAAAGATATCAAAGGGGCTGCAGGTGATGTAAGAGATGTGCTAAAAGATCTCGACGATCAATTTCATAAATTATACCCTTCAGGTGCTACTACAGCTCAACGTAATGCTTACATTGAAGAAAAAAACCGAGTTATTACACTCAATAAAAAAGGTGGTGAGACTACAGGGCTATATCAAGAGATAGGTGAGCACTTAGGTACTTACTACGACAACTTTCACAAATGTATTGCAGTATTTGAAGAAGAAGAAAGACGCGCAAAAACTGAAGTGTACAACGGTACAGATAGTCTTGGTAAGAGGGCGCTACAGCGAGTTCTAATGAAGAAGCAATTAGAACAAATGAGTGTTGAGCTACGTGAGTTAATGGTATACCAGAGCCCACCTGAACTCGGTGCACTGTATACTGAAGTTGAAGATATGATGAAGGTAATGGGTAAGGAGCAAAAAGCGTTACTTGTTAAGCAGATGCAGAATGAGACCCTTCAAGCAAAAAGACGTAAAGCTAGAATGGATAAACTTAGAAACGAGGCTATCGTAGGCATCTGTATTCTAATAATTATATTTACATTTGGCTTTATGATGATGTGGGTAGCCTACGATCGATCAAAAAAATATCCTCAGTACGGAGAAGAATTATTTCCAAAAAGCAAGCAACAGCGACGTCAAGAGGCCCAACCACAAGTATATGTGGGTCGTTAATTATAACCTAAAATAATATTAGGTGAAATGGTTGCGGGGGAAGGAGTCGCACCTTCGACCTCGGGATTATGAGTCCCACGCTCTTCTACTGAGCTACCCCGCGATAAATTTTCGTTAAGCTTGGCTGTCGCCGGGCATAACTCTGTAATTGTCTTCGACTGAGTCTGGTGTTGATACTTCAATTATTGTTCCTGCTTTCAAACAAATAAGACGATGAGGGAGCATTGGGGGGTTGTGCCAAATATCACCTGTACCGAGCATCTGTGTTGTAAGCTTTGCATTCTTAGTATCAATCCACTCAACAGCAAAGTCACCGTTAAGTATATACCAAGTCTCTTCTTTCTCTTTATGAAAATGCATTGAAAATCTTGCATTTTGTTTAAAGTGTAAGAACTTAGAACAATACTTATCGTTTGTTACCCAGATGTCCTCTGACCCCCAACCCTTTTCAACAATACCGTTCAATCTCATTTATATCTTCTTTCGTGGGTACGTATACCCCATGATGACCAACTGATATACCAGCAAGATAATTTGCTCTCTCTATCGCGATATTTATATCACCTGTCTCAAGGTAGTAATAAGTTAGAGCAGCAAGGAACGTATCACCAGCGCCACATACATCATGTACATCAACAGCATGAGCAGGATACTCTTTACCTCTGTAACTAGCACCCTTTGATCCTAATGTAATAATTGTATCACTACATACAGAGGTTGCTTTAAAGAACTCATCTTCGTTCACTTTAACAAAAGCACCTTCAAAGTTTTTAAGATCAGGTTTCTTGGAGTCAATAAACACCGGGCCCTTAAATGACTTAATAATATCTTTTGCTAACTTATAAGTTACTGCACCTTTATCATAATCAGATATAACTATAGCATCATATTGCAACGGTATATCTGTTATAATATCAATCGGTGTAGATATATTATCATGATCAATTCTTACAACGTGTTGCTTTGTTTTTTCATCTATTAAGCGAATCTTAACTGATGGTTCACGTGTAAGTATAGTTACATTACAACCTAATACCTCAAGATTATTCATTACATTGTATGCCATGCCAGGCTTAGTAACCTCGCGAGAATACTTAAATACAGGAACAGGCGCTTCAGGGCTTATACGTTCGACAGTACCGTAATGGTAGACATCGTTACAGCAATCACCTATTAGTAATATCTGAAATGATTTTTGTTGTTGAGTATTCATCAATGCGTTTAAAATAAATTAGTTCTTTAGCGTACTCGCTGCCAATTACGGGCTTACCTTCCCAATCGCTACCAACAATCATTATATCTGGACTCACCTGTTTAATCCACATCTTTAGTTCCTCATCTGACCGAAAGATTTCAACCTCATCCACCGCTTTAAGATTAAGTAACATCTTACGTCTATCCCATGCTGTATTAATCGGTCGACTTTCACCTTTGAGCTGTCTTACACGATCATCGCTATCGATAGCTACAAATAGTTTATCGCCTTGAGCTTTAGCAAAGTTTAAAAGTTCAAGATGTCCTGAATGCAAGATATCAAATGTGCCGTTAACAAATACAGACCTAGACACCTGAGTACGCCTTGTTAAAGTTAGTCATGTCAGCACAAGTATAACGCTGATAGGAGTGCTTGAGATGTTCAGGGAAAGGGATGTAGTTAATTTTAGCTTTATACTTTTCAGCAACCTCATTAGCTACGTCAAGAAAGGATTTAGCCGTACCTGTACCTACATTCCACACACCCTTCAGATCTGGCATTTCCATAAATTGAATATGCGCATCGATGACTGTTGATACTGGTACAAAGTCTCTTAAGAAGTTTTCGCTATTCTCAAATACATTTATTACTCCCGTTTCTTTAGCTTGCTTTGTAAACTGGTGGTATGGACTTGCTTGTGAACCTTTATGATCTTCGCACGGACCATGTACATTAAAATATCTGAACCCCTGTGCCAGTTTACCTGCAGCATACAACTCAAACATATACTTCGACCATGCATATGGTGTTCTTGGGTCAACAGGAGACGTTTCAGTAAACTGTTGATTTAAACCGTATACAGATGCCGAGCTAGAATACTGAAATGGTATTTCATACGCAATACAAAGATCTAAAAGATCAACACTAAATTTATAATTTTGCGTTATAATCTTCTCAACATTAAGTTCTGTTGTAGAGGAAATAGCGCCGAGGTGTATAACTTGATCGCACTTTTCAATGTCTGGAAGTACATCACCCCATTCGAAGCCCGTTACAACATGACCCAGGCGATCAAGATGGGCAACCATGTTTTGACCGATAAAGCCTCTATGGCCAGTTACAAGGATATTCATTCAATAGTCTCCAACCACGGTAACTTACCATTGTATGTTTCAAGAGCTTTCTTATTGCCTTCATCAAAGAACTCTTTATTAACTGAGCCTTCGTTACCACCTAACCGGTATGCAAGAGTATGCTTACCGGTGCAGCCATAATTATTATGCTTAATATGTTCTTTAACTATTGTAAAGAACCGGCGATCTGCACCCCAACCGTGATGCCAGAGGTGACCTACCTCTTGTAGGAACTCTCTCTTAAAGCAATACGAGCTTGAATCAATAAGGAACGCGTCTTTATTTACCCACACCGGCCATCGACCTAAAGACTCACAATTATCTTCGCAAAGATATTCTTTATCCTTACTGTAAATCTTACGGAGAGAGTAAGCCCAATCAAACTTATATTTTTCACATTCATTAACTAATGTCTCAACGTGATCTTTCTCAAACCAGTTATCCTGATCAAGAAATAAAATATAATCATGATTAACCAGATGGCCAAATGCTGCCATTACACGATGGCCATAAAACCCACCACCACCTGTATTGTAAGGCAGATCAATACGGCTTATCCTACCCCCACTAGTAATAATATTATTTTTTAATGTCTCATCGGTCTGACGTGTAAATTTAGCTCCATCTACTACGATTAAATGCTCTACAGTTTTATACGTCTGACCAATAACGGATCTTACAGCGTCTAATAATTCTGGCGCCCCTGTAGTAGGGGTAATAACCAATACACTCTTCATAATTAATCCCAAAGACCTCTGTAGTATTTACCAAATAAAATTAGACCTTTATTGATACGCTCATTATGCTTTAAATATCCTTCGCTATCAAATTCACTTGTATCGTTAGGGCCCTTGTCCCAGCTGTACATGGTAGGTTTACCATTTTCATCCCAAGCACACGGGGTACTTACTCTATCAAACTCACCTGTATGAAACTGTGCATCTGAATCAGTCGTTAACTGAGTGAATGTCCAAATCATTTCCTCTAATACCCAATCCCATCGCTTATGCCAGTTTTCGTCTGTATCCCACTCATTTTCTTTCGGTGATGCTTCAGTAGAACGAAGACCTAAACCTTCAGGTACATCTTGGTCGTCAACATGAGGTGCTCCATGCTTAGTAGCTTGAAGCTGTTTTAGCATAGGTAGAATGATAATAGAAAGTGAGCTATCCATGCTCCATGTATCCCACTTATCAATCTTTACATAATCGATCTTAGGGTGAATAAAATCTAATACTTTCTGAATACCAACACAAAAAGGCTGTAGTACATTACTCAGCTTATCAATGAGAGGCTCATCATAATCAATCTCACGCCAAAAGAAGACCTTCTCAAGAATCTTGTAAGGGCTGATCCAATGGTAGCGGTACTTGCTTAGGTAGACTTTCATTTCTTGTTTCCCAGGTTTTATTCTTTAAAATAACTGACTTGTCATCTTGTAAATCAAAACTAATGACATCGTCAGTGCGCCAATCATGATCAGCGAGAAACTCTTCAGAGAACTGAAGCACTTTATCCCCTGACCCATCCTCAGCATCTACGACATCAAAGATGTACGATTTATTTTCCATAACTACTCCAAAATGGTGGGCCAACTTGGAATTGAACCAAGACTCGACCGATTATGAGTCGGTTGCTTTACCATTAAGCTATTGGCCCATGAATTAACAACTCTCTACCAAAGAAATTGTATTACTGGTATCCGCAATAACACTTACCTCACCAAGCATTGCTGGTTGAATCATTGTAACAGCTCTACGCAAATTTGCAAATGTCTTTTCAAAGTTACCAGTATGATGAACAGAAATGCCACCAGCCTGCATCCACTCTAATACGTTTGATAATTTATCATCAACTAAGATATCCCCCGTATTAGCCCACTTCTGTTTATCTTTACTGTATGGACCAATCTCCATAGGTATACCAGGAAAATACATCTCTAACCATTTGCGCTTATCTTCTTGCGCCGATGGCATCGTTGTACGTCGAGGAATAGCTGTAAGGAATTTTAAATCCATATCTTTAAATTGTTTTGCTAGATTAACTAGCCCAACAGATGCTGGAATTAGTGATAGTTGTAGATAAAAATGATCAATTGAGGTTATAGTCTTCCACTCATCATCCGAAAGATCTCTCCCCTCCCACCCTACCTCGCGACCGAGTAAGGCGCTGGTGTAGCTGTTGAAGTCAGCAACTACACCATCCATATCCAAATAAATCACACGCTTCATAACATACTTTACTTTATTGTACGCAGGTACGAACTTCGTTCCTAATAATACCTGTATACGGGTCTTGGACTTGCACGAGGCAAGAATAATAGTTTTGAATAGGGTAGTTAATAATTGGAGGCTGAGTAACAATTACCGGAGGCTGTTGTACAATTACAGGTCTTTGTGTATTCGAAATTATAGTACCTAGTACGATACCACCAATCAAAGGACCTGCCCAATTACCACCACCATGACCATGATGACCATGATAACCATGATGCTGAGCCATTGCACCTGTTGATACAAGTAACGCTGTAATAACGATAAGTAACTTTTTCATAACATCTCCTTAGTTGATGTATATATTATACGCTCTTTCGAGAATATTGCAACTGTTACGGCCGTAACGCATCCTTACGCATTAGGTGGGTTCTATCAGGGGTTTCTCCCTTATAAACCGTAACGTATTCAACGCCATCAACGTTACGTACATTCCCGTAATCTTCACAGAACCATATTTCGTGATTTAACGGGTTTACAAGTTTAACAGGCTTCTTCTTTTTAAAGATGTTATCCCAGTTACTATCAAACTCTTTTAAATTAACGGAAAATGGTCTCGCTTTGGATCCCTTACCAGCTTCGCGACTCATGATCTAAACCTTCTATAAAATTATATGCTTGTTCCTCGCAATAAAATACTGCAACACCTGATATCATTATACACTCATTGTAAAAGAAAATCAACAGTTGATCATCTAAGCAACTTGCTTTTATTAACCAGTTGCCCTTTCTTACTGTACTGAGTGTAACGTGTTTCATCGCCCCTGTATTTTATTGGATCTCCTATATTTAGTGATCTCAGCTTTTGCTTCAGCAAAAACTTCTATTATATGCATGATTAGTTTTTTCATTTGTTTCCTTGTCTTGTGAACAATATAAAAAGCCCCCGAAGGGGCTTAATTTACAGATCTCGATCTTGTGGATCTTCTGTAAGTAGTTGCGGCTTACTTTTTTTAGGTTTGTCTTCAGAAGTATCTTTAACTTCGATCTTCTTTGGCTTTTTATGCTCAGGAATAATACGCTCTAAAAATACTTTGAGCATACCGTTGAACATCTCTGCAGTTTGTACTTCTATTTGATCATCGAGTGCGAATGAGCGTGTAAACGCGCGATTTGCAATACCTTTGAACAAGAAGTTTTCTTCAGAATCGTTCGACTGAACATTACCTTTAATTAACATCTTACCGTCGTTGAGTTCAATCTCAATGTCTTGCTTAGAAAAACCAGCAACGGCTACTTCAACAACGTAAGTATTATCGCCTGTCTTTTTAATGTTATAAGGGGGATAGTTTGGAATGTTCTTTGTCATGTCATCGTGCATCTTTGCAATGCGCGAAAACTGGTCATCAAAACCAACAAGAAATTTATCCATGTCCTTAAATGCAGGACCAAAAGTGATGTTACCTAGTGTCATATTAAGCTCCCTTTTTTGTAATACCTGTAATTGTATTTGCAAACGTTTGAGCTGTTAGCGTTATTATATCGCTAGCAGATTTAGCAATTTGCTTTGTAAAGACACGTTGTGCCTCGACAAAATCAACTAAAGGTTTTTTAAGGGAATCTTCCTGCACAGTTTGTTTGAGGAAGGTAATTTTGGCGTCTTGAATCGAATCGATAGCCATGTTTGCGTAAAACATATAGTTCTCCTATTAAGCGAGTTTTAAAAAATTGATACCCCGAAGGCGTATCATTGGTCCAGCTTACCGACTACTGGGGTACCTTATCGTTGTACCGGCTTTAGACGCTCCTAAGGTAGTAGAGTCTTTACGTTCCCATCCCGGGGATATTTTATTTATACGATCAATCGTAAAAATCTGTTCTTTTTTTACCAATATTGTACTTTGTTTGTAAGTCCCACTCACCTTTATCTTTAAAGGCGATAATTTTAATTTGGGATAGAGGTGCAATATCGAGGAATTTATCTTGATTCAATATCTGTACTAAGCCCCAATCAAACAGCAGCTTAGCAATTGTATTTCTTCTTTGCAGGTCATTTTCACTCAAATCTGCTGACTTACCATCTAAGGCAAACAGCTCTTTAAAGTGAACAATATAATATCGACCTTGTTTATGTAAAATATGACAGGATTGAAAAAGAACTTTATCTTTTCTAGAAGCCACGCCAATTCTAGTTAATGTCTCTCTTACTTTTAAAAAATCATCGGGTTGTACCAGGGTAACTTCTAGGGGATTGTACCCTGGTATGTTAATCCTAAAAAACTCATTGGACATCAGCTCCACCTTTTTCTAATTTTTGTTTTAAATAATCTATTTGAGATTGATTTAAGATAGAAAGGGCTTGACGGGCTTTTTCAGTGCTGTAGCCATAATATGTCTTTACTACTTCTATCGATTCAATCTTCTCAGCCTTAATCCATTTGTTGAAACGTTTACGAGGCCTAATACTATTTATTAAAAATTGAAATTGAAGTTTTTTATCGATATGAGGGCGAGAATTCATCTCATTTGCAGGTATTACCGTATCTGCTCCATAAGAAAGCCCTTTATTAACAATGTATGACACATACTGCTTCTCTGACCAATCATCTACCATTAGTTCTGTCTTATTGAACGTAATCGCATTGATAAAGTCGAAAGGTGATATTGCTGGTGCTTTGTAAACCTCCTCTTTTACAGTTTCTACAGTCTGACCGAACACATCGTTTATGTCCATAGCATTCTCGCTAATCCGAAGCTATCGATTGTGGTAAGTAGGATGTAATTAGCAAGCATACCAAAGGAATTCCTACTATAAGCACACCAAGCGTATATAGCACAACCTGTAATCCAAACGGGGTATAAAGCCAATAGAGGTGGTGTTGGAACGGTGAGTGCCATAGTGATAGAACACCCAATAGAAATAGCCCAAGCAACGACCTCAAGATAAAAACGCACTCTATTACTTTGGTAATCATCTCTTATCCAATCAAATGTTGGTTTTAGTATATCAATCATTTAGAGCCCATTCCTCTGCAACATCTTCTGCCTCGTCTAGTGTACTAAAGTAATGCGTTATAACCGAATTTTTAGCTCGATCAAAATATGTAACTTCGTACTGGGCAGTATCGTTGTTTAAAGATACCACTGCACACCGCTCTTGACCCTCTGATATATGTTGGCTTATTTCTTTTCTCATTTCAACTCCACCGATGCCATAATTTCAGTCAGGCACGCAACAAGGTTAATTTCTTGATCAGATACAAAAGCAGACTTGTACTGATAATCGGCAATCGTTAGTACCAGTTGAGGTACTTGATTAGTCATAGGGATTAAGGTATCGTAAATACGTCTAAACAAGGATACAGGATCATTATCCAGGTTATTAACAACCCACGATCTCATTTTCTTCCAGTCTTTATCTTTGATAGACTCAACTAGATCCTTCATATTGGCCTCGCCAATATTAACTAGAATACCTTCATCAATAGAACCTGACTGAGCATAACGCTGCAGTTCGTTTAACGTTCTACGGAAGTCGGGAAAGTGCTTCTCAACAACCTTAGCAACAACCTTACCGTCTGCCTGAATACTCTCAAATGAAAGAATATCTGTTACCCGTCTAAAGAATGCGCCAGCAATTGCTGGTTTCTCCTTATTAGGAATCTTAAACTCTACAACTGCACACCGCGAATGCAAAGGTGCAATAATACGATTCTTAAAGTTACAAGTAAAGATGAATCGACAGTTATTAGCAAACTCTTCGATAAAACCGCGTAAAGCAGGCTGCGTCGAATTAGGATTCAGGTAGTCAGCCTCGTCAAGAATAACAACCTTTGTATTACCCGTAAACGATACTGTCGAAGCAAAAGATTTAATCTTAGTACGCAGTACATCAATACCAGACTCTTCTGACCCGTTAATAATAATGTAATCAGACTTTAGCTCTTCACATAATGCTCTTGCAACAGTAGTCTTACCGGTACCGGCAGTACCACATAAGAGCATATTCTGAATCTCACCATTCTTAACTAGATTTTTAAAGTAGTCTTTCTGCTCTTTAGATAAAATACACTCATCAATAGTTTTAGGGCGGTATTTCTCCACCCACAAAAAATGCTCACTCATAATATAACCTCACAATTAAACTACAGAACCAGGCTCACATGCTATCCAATATTGTAATGACTTTGACTCATGTTTAAAGTGTAGAAATTTAGCTTTACCATTCGGTGTCTTTGCAACCGTCACCTCATACGCATCAGGAATAACTTTCAGGTTTTCTACTGCGATGAATACATCGAAGTCATCAAACGAGGTACCAAGCACCTTCTTAAAATTACTTGCAGTATCATTTTTACGATCGCTGACCGACATCGTCACTGATTGATCTTTATTAGTAACTGATACAGTCGGGGCACCAGTAATAGCAGCTGCCTTCATTAGCATTTGAACATCTTCTGCTGTTACCTTAAACTTATACACCCCGATATGCTCGATCTCCCCTGAGGGTGCAGCAGTTACAATATCAGGATTCGAATAGTAATATTCGAACTTACCTGCTGCACTTGTAACAATGAGACATTTATCACCAAACTCAATATCTTGATTATCCATCAGCGTTAGCATAGATAGTAAAGAGTTAAGATCGTAAATAGCAAACTCTTTAGGGATTACTTCCTTAATGTTTACCTTTGCGAAGATATTCTTTGCATTAGAGATAGTACTTACACTGTCTCCTTCTTTGAATACAATATTCGTATTAATAGATGCAAAGTTTTTTAATAGCGACAACGTCTCGTTGCTTAGTTTCATGTTAGTCTCTCATAATGTGTAAAATCAAAATCACTCAAACTCATTAACTTACATTTCCGGTCACGATAGAAATGCTTGTTAAAGGAATACTCAATAGGCTTATTATCCCAGTCTTTAATATCATCACCCCAAAGAACAATTGACTCTTTCTTTAGTAAGTCAGCAATAACCGAAATACCAGTAAAGGTAGTAAAGATAGGTTTAGTAGTATACTTAATGTATGCAGCATTTACAGCCATAGGTATATTATAATCTAAAAACGTGCATTTATCAAGCGGAAACTTACCTGAGTATTCCAATACACCAGACTCCCTTCGCTGATCCATATTTGGATGGGACATCCTGTCACCAATTAAGTATGATGTATGGAAGTGATCAATATCATCAACTGCTAAGACAAAATTGTCATCTACCTCGAAATCAATGTTGTAATGCTGTCGGAAGTACTCTTCAAACCGAACTGTCTCCCAAGGTCTGTTATGGTGCTCGGTAAACTTATCAACCAGTGACATGGTACAGAATGTATCGTCGAGTGTAACATCAGATTCAAATCTGACTGCTGCAATACATTCCTGCATACACAAGAATTCAGCAAACCCGTTAAACATTCTCATTTTATCTCTCACAACAAGAGATATTGGTCTACCAGTAGACTTATAGATACCAGACAATACAGGTAACACGTTTAATGTATCGCCAACGTTACCCGACATTGGCATAAAGATTCTAATTACTGCCATTATTCAATACCCGTTTTAAAAATGACGAACCAGTCAGATGGATCAACATTAACAATCTTAAACTTATCTGGCATTGAACGATATGCCATTAGTAATAGTGTTTGATCATCATCAATTAATCCCACATCAAATAACTTTGTAAGATTTGCTGCAACTAGATCTTTAAGTATGACCCAATCATTTTTCGGTGCAACAATATGACAACCTTGAATGAACACCCTACCTGTTTTAACGATATCAAAAATAGGCATTGAATGAGTATGTGGGTCAATAGCAAATAGATTAATCTTGCCCTCTGTATCATACCTCCATTCTAACCCCGGGGGGCAAAATGTATCTTCGCGAACATACCCGAAATCAATCCATGCATATGTTTCACTTTCAGCTAGCTTCTGTTCAACCGCATAGTTTACAAAAAAGCTCTTCATTAAGTTAATAGTAACGTATTGCGGCGACCAGTATTCAGGTGCTGATGGGTTATCAACAAACTTTATAAATGTTGGATCGTTTTGTACTGCATCAATCTTATTAATTAAATGCTTGTGGTCTTCAAACACCGTATCAATTGCAATAAGATGAAGATCTTCTCTAATAGCCTGTAGACGTTCAAAGTCTTTGCTATGTGCAAATACTACGATTGGATTTTTTAATTTTGCTAAGCGTTCAAACCGCTCAAAGTACGTATCTGTATTACGTTTAATATAGCCCGGGATAAGTTGATTGTTCTTAATACCTTCCCATTCGCTGCGTCCAATATCCATGAACGCAGTTACGATAGTTACAGTATCACTCATACTTCACCCATTGCAATAAAAGAGTTATTAAGATCGGCACCAGATACAAACCATTTTGTAAACCCTAACGCACCAAATGCACCTACCATAATTTGTGGATTGAATACATGAACGTGCTTTCTGTTATTCCACGGGCGCCAGTATTCCTGGGTATAGTCAGGTAGGTACAAGAACATGGTACCACCAGGTTTGATCTTACTCTTCCAATACTGCAAGATACCATACCAGTCACCAGGGATATGTTCTAGGCAATGACTACTAAAAATATAATCAACCATCTCTTCAGGGAGATTTTCAGCATCAAATGCATCAGTCATAATAGGATCTACAGGGATAGAACCAGGGAATGACCACTCCTCTCTATTACAACCGATATCGTAACCTACTCCACTACAGACATGCTTTGCAAACGGGATCGCAAATTGAGCTGCATTACCGTGCTCTTGAAATGCAGGGTACATACTGTTATTAAATTGTATAGTATTAATCATAGAAACACATCCTTAAATTTTGACATCACCACCTCAGGTTTAAATTGTTCAACACGCATCGACCAGGCCTCTTGCTCCCATGCATTGATATTACGAATCATTACTTCAAGCTCATACTCATCTTTATATAAAAGACCACTACCTGCTAACATATCAATATGATTGCGATCATGACCATCGTTCCATGCCATTACAGGTTTGTTCATGGATAAAAACTCTGCAATCGATAAACCAAAACTTTCACCGCGCTGTCTAGCATGCAGCATTGCATCACATGTATTGATAAACCTGGCTTTCTTTAACGGGTTATGGAACTCATTAATAAAGTGAACGTTAGGGTGATCAATAAACGGCTCAGTACCTGCAAAAAGAAATACAAACTCATCTGTACTTGCTACAATACGCTTAATGCATTCTTTTACAAACGGAATATCAAATGTATAGTAACCACCAATACGACCGATTACTTTTTGATCTGCTCTAATATTAAAAGCACCACGATAGTTACCTGTATCGTTAGGTAGCTGAACAATATGAGGTACAAACGGCACCTCACCACCTGACATTGTCTGTGAAAGCCATTCGCTCACATAAGCATACCGATCACCGTGGGGTTCATTAAACTGAAACACAGCATGTACTACCGTCTTACAATTGGTAGGTAATTCTTCTTTACGACCTGAGTTAATAAAGTAAGCTAGATCAATATGAAGATTATCAATCTTCTTTTCAAGGTCACCAGCACGGTACCCTACAACTTCAAACTCCTTCTCAAGCTCATCAATAACAGCTTGCTCATTACCCATGTCTTTTTCTATACCGTTCGTCTTGCAGTATGTAATGACACTTTCATTACCAAGGATCTCTTGATTGTATCTTGCATAGTCAGTAATCGCTACAGTTGTACCTCTGTAGTTAATTGTATTAGCGTGGAATAATACTTTCATTTAACAATGTTTCCTTCATAATGAAAAGTTTGTGATGGGTACGAACCAATCTCACTAAATGTTCGATCAATAACCTGATTACAGCGTGTAACAAACATGTCTATATTTTCTGCCATTCGAGATTGATACAGATGGTAAATACCGTAATTGAATACTGTTCCAATTCCGTAGTATCCTGTTGGACCTAACGGCCATAGACCTTCTGCAGGTTCTTTTTCAAACGATGTTGGCATTAATACGCGATACTTAATACCTTGTTGTTCGGCAATGTAGCTAATCTCTTCACCTACATCGGATCGCGAGGTCTCTAAGAACGATGGCTGACCCATTCTGTCGTAAACAGATTTAGTCATGACGAAGAAGCCTGGAGCGGCGTAGATATGACTCTTTGGGGGGATGTGATTTGATACTTGTGCAAGACCAATGAATGTATCGTGCTTTTTTACATACTTAATAGCTTCCGTTACAACACCTTTAAGAATAGGTATGCAATCAGGCTCCATAATTACAACTACATCACTGGTTGTATTTTTCATAATATGATCTAACCAGGCTCCATGATGCACGTTTTGATTCCAGTAATTCATCGGAATCTCAAAATGACCCATAACCCGTTTATGTGCTTCAAGCATTCTGCTATCCACATTATCCCAATGCAGGGAATTAAACTCAACTTTCATATTCACTCCTATGATATAATTATAATATAAACACAAAAAAACCGCCACTAGGACGGCTTATTTATACAACAAAGTTGGTGCGGGTACCCGGATTCGAACCGGGACGCATAAAGCGGGAGATTTTAAGTCTCCTGTGTCTACCGTTCCACCATACCCGCAAATTACTTCTTCCACCAAAAGATTATCGTGTATCTTGTATTACCACTGATGGGGTTAATACCGTGTTTAACTTTTGATCCATCAAATACAATAAGACGACCTGGAACCGGCGTTAGTGCGACGGCTTGATCAGGTGCGATAAATTCGCCACCCTCAAAGTCATCATTAAGGTAAATAATACTATTATAACCTGTTTGCTGTCTACCGCCCTGTTCATCATGCACATGCGGGATGGCTTCTGTACCATCTGCCCACACTTGCAAGGATGCTTCAAAGATTTCTAAATCAAGATTGTCTTTTTCTTTATGATGCTGTCTGACTTTTTCTACAATAGGTAGATATGTAATTTTTTTATTACGCTCTAACCAATCTTCATTACCCTTAGGATTGTCTTTTTTATATACCGGGCTTTGACTAATCCAGTATTGACATTCTTCTTCAGTAATAAAATTATCGTGTATTTTAATCATAGTGTTTGGCCCGGCGTGAGGGAATCGAACCCCCATAATGACTTTAGAAGAATCATGTCCTATCCGTTGAACGAACGCCAGAAAAATTAGTTGTTTAAGTATTCGTAATTTGTTGACTCTTCGTTATCTCTAAAAACAATTGCTCCGTTTTTAATATGAAAACGTCTTGCCATTTCAGTTCTAGGGCTCAGAGTTACAAAGCGTTTGATACCACTGTTGTTATCTTTGATATGCTTAACAGCATCAAAGATTAGCTTACGACCAGCGCCCGACTCATAACTCCATATTGTATAAAATACAGCAGTGTTAGGTACTTCTGCATCTTCAAACAATTCAGATTCTTTAGTTGGAATACTTGCCTGATAACTTACACAGGTAATTGCTTTTACTTTATTCTCTTCATCCCGAAGAACAAAGATATCTTTATTATCCCCGACACGATCAACATGTGGGATATTAGGTCGCACTGGATCCTCACTTAAGAAGCTCATAAAGCTATCCGTCAAGGATTTAATCAAGTATAACATAATATTCCTATTTAACAAATGGTGCCCAAGGAGAGACTCGAACTCTCAAAATTTGGCTTCTAAGACCAACACGTATACCAATTCCGTCACCTGGGCAATCTCTAAGCTGCTAACACTTCTTTTAATCTGTCAGCAGCGTAACTTGCAGCAAATGCATTCGGCTTAACCATCGGTATTACGTTACACGTACCTTTGATATAACCAACTGCTTGCTGAATCACTATACTACTATTATAACGTATATCCGGATTAATATCAAGGTGTATCTGCACTTCTTTTTCACCAATTACATCTACAATCTTATGATACAGTTCCGCTACCTTGTAAGCTTCGTTCATCAAACGCATAGACGGTTTACTAGCTTTAGCATCGTAGTCCACCTCGGTTTGAACCTCACCAAAAATCTTACACCCGTGACAGCCGTCAATATGTACGACAATTGCTAAAGTATAATCTGCATACCATCTACCATTACGCTTGCATCTTTCAGAATCTGCCCCGATGTAGATTTTTGTCTCAGGGCTTTGTGATTTAATAAAAGCTTTAACTTCACTTATATCTAATTTTTTCATGGTATGCACTTCTTAAATGGAGCGGGGTGCGAGAATCGAACTCGCGACTTGAACTTGGAAGGATCTAGTTTTACCACTAAACTAACCCCGCATTGGCATCCCGGGAGGGATTTGAACCCCCACCAACGGTTTT
>Ga0214921_10006424_pt1 | contig 16121 bp, 21 predicted proteins | sample LL1505_MetaG_FD_177992 | JGI IMG/M metagenome (GOLD analysis project Ga0214921, IMG submission 177992) | Freshwater microbial communities from Lake Lanier, Atlanta, Georgia, United States - LL-1505 | ecosystem: Environmental > Aquatic > Freshwater > Lake | place: USA: Georgia | collected...
GATCCAGATAGGACCCGCCAGGTCACCGTTGCGACTGACAGTCACGGTGGGAAACTTACCGAAATCCGCGTCGCCATCCAGCGTCTGTTGGATGCTCTCCATGGCAAAGTTCGTGTATCTCCTGTACACGGATTTGAAGAACGTGATCTGGGGATTTCCGGTGAGATATACGTCCTGGGCGCCGTATGAAACCAATTGTGAGATCGCTCCTGGCATATCTTTACTTATATATCATTTTATTTTTTTAAGTTATTTACACGAATACATATGTGGGATAATTTGGGCTTTTAACACGTCTGCGATATTTACCTGCTATCTTATCAATTTCTTTTCTGTCCACAATTGATGGATGTAGTTTTCTAGCGGCATCCATCGGAGATGTATATTTAATTCCATCTATGTATATTGCTTGTCGTTGAGTTCTGGTGCCATCAAATCGACCGGCATCGTGAGCGGCAATACCATTTCCAGAATGATCGGTAAGTTCGAGATTATTTAATGAATTATTATACGTGTTATGATCGATATGATGTACTATCTTGCCATCAGGAATTGGACCTCTGAAAAGTTTCCAGACAGCATTATGAAATTTTATTGATGTTCCATCATTATCAATTCTTGGATAACCTTTACTTGCGGACAAATCATATGAAAATAATTTCTTCTTATATCCATGATTAAATTCTACGGTAAGTCGATTCATATTTCCAATCCATATTTTATATATTTTACTCTCTCTCAATAATTTCCACTCTTCATTAAGGAAGTCGGGTAAACTTGGAGGACATGACCATATATAATTCTTGTGCGTTTTTTGTTTGTTATTCAGACATTTAGATATGTTTCCAGAGTCAAAATCTTTAGATTCTGCGTCTACAATAGAAACAAAAGTTATAGTTTCTTTTGTTTGTACATGTGTACCAATAATTGGACAACTGTCTATACGAGACTTGTGCTTAGATTGATTCCGATTTTGATCGCTTCGTGATAACCAGCGTAGATTCCAAAGACAATTATTTTTTGGGTCTATATCAATATGATCTGCTGTAAAATCATTATCGGGCTTACCATAAAATGTTGAACATGAAGCACGGTGTATATATATTTGATGGCGTACACCAGCATCATCTACTATACCGGATTGATGATAAACATCATTTCCATATGACACAATATCATCTTTTTCATTTCTTATATCTCCAAATACATCGATCGTATGGTTCGGAAATGTGAATAAATCTCCAGTTATATGGCAATAATATTTTAAAGGGATTTTAGAATTATTCAGATCAAAGTCAAATATAACATTGAGCATATTTGACATGTATATATCGGTGTTATATTCTGTATCAGCTGACATTATTAAAATATAATGGAATATTTAACATATATACGTTAAATTGACGATATAACAAATGACAAATTGACGATATGACTTATAGCGTCATATAATCACTGGCATATCGTCATCCTCCGTATCGACAAACCGCCCTCGAGACCAAATATTCCATGAACGGCCAAATACTCGCGCCTGGCATATCTTTACTTATATATCATTTTATTTTTTTAAGTTATTATTTACGTGAACTATAAATATTTTATTACACTCTATTTTTAAGCTTATCGGCGACGACCTTAATCAAAACTACGTTAGATTTCGTCAGTAATGTCGGGCACTGATGCGACTCCATCATGCGATGCTTTTCGCAGAAAAGACCTAAACATTTGCACTCAAAACCGAGAATGCCGACCTTCTTCTGACAAATAACGCATCGACTCATATTTAATTACAACATTATTTAGCGATCGTATGATTATATATGCGTTTTGTCGATATGATATCCCGTATCGACAAAACGCATTTTGATGCCCCATTACTTTTTCGTTAATGGAAATTTTTCGTCGCGACATTTCCTTATGAACGCTTCGTCCTCATTGGCGCGGGCTGTGTACAACGGATTGCTCTTCTTGAAATATATACTCAACACGTTTATTCTGCCGATGAGCTTATTAAAACCATCGCGACTCTTTCGGTCCGCCATCGCTTTCCGGAGCGCCGCCCTCCGAGTATCTCTCGTATCGGATACGTGATAACCATATTTCTCTAACGAGCCTTCGTGTTTTAGTTCTATTTTTACAGGTTTGGGCGCCATATATATATATATTACATATTATTTTTAGTCGGCCATTTATAAAAATTAGGTCGAAGGGCAATCTTTTCGGCGATGCGCTCCCGGATGATCGCCAGCGCCCGCTCGTCCGGCGCGTAGTCTCCGTTCCAGGCAGGATCGGACATGATATCTTCGGGATCGAACTCTGCATGTATATTGATATTGTACCCTCTGGCAAGAAGCTCTTTGGTGAGCTGGTCGTATCTTCTCCTCAAATAAGCGCCTTTGTCGTAGAAGAACATGACGTGACCCGCATTTAGGCAGAACTCCTTTGGAATTTTCTTGAGAACTTTTTCGTGAGGCTGCGTCTTCAGAGATCGCGCGAGAGCCTTGGGGATCATCTTGATCTCGCGCCATTCTGCCATGGCATGTTGGTTGGCGAGTTCGCCGACGGGGACGAGATTGATCCGAGTCATTTTAATATATAATTTGTCACGAGCATCGAGATATATAAGCAGACGAGCAGGCCGGGATCAAATGACAATTCACGGGAGTCGATGAATGATTATGTTTTAATATATTTTTGAATTAAAGGATGTAAATAATGAGAAATATGCCCGGAGTCAACATCGAACGTGTGGTAACTTTCAAACTCGTCGCCGTGAATTGCCCAGAGAACATTGAAAACTTTCGTATCCACGTGATTGCTAAAAGGTCTGTCATTCCAGTTGAGTACCGGAAACCCGAGTTCTCGAGCGATGGTGACGATCGCTTTGTGCTCCCAACAAATAAGTGAAACGGCGTCTCGTGGCAATTTTTTTATGTAATCGACGAGTTCTCGCGTTTCTTCGCGATGAAACAGCACGTAGAGCGGCATGTGTAAATCTTTGCTCATCGGAAGCAGCGTTTCTACGCATCGCCACGAGGAGTGTTTCTTGGGTTTCATAGATATGAGATGCGTCGGGAACGGGACGCCAGACGGTCTGAAGTTCCTGAAATACGTGGGTAAATACGAAGCCCGTATCTCTCCTTCATCTGAAAGTTCGCTCTCGTATTTTTCGCCATGACGCATGAGTAACACGAACATATATGTTTTTATTTTCGATAATATAAGTTATATATTTTTTCGACCTCGCCTTGCGCCAAGCTCTCCCGGTTGCACACGTTGATCGCAGTTTTCATAAAATCGGAAACGCATTTTTCGAATACATCGCGAATTTGTTGTTTGTTTGGCGATGTTATTTTAACGAAGAAATAGTTATTCGGAGTCTTGGTCAAATTATTCAATTCGTGTATCTTTCCCGCGCGAGTACACGATTTTTTAATGGCAAAATCAGAATCATCAACTGTGGAAAAAACCCATCCTTCGACCGGAAATCGACGGGGTTCGTCGGTTCTCAAAACATCACGACGTTCCCATATCTGAAAACAACATGCCACGTGGACTTTATTATCGTCGAATGCCTTTTGAGGAACGTCAACGTCATAGATCTTATGAAAAGCATGATCGAGCCTTATGACGATCGACCTCTTTCTCCACGTTTTGGGAATTATAAACGCGATAAAATCCGCGTGGCAATTCTTTGCAGCGTGGTTGAAGAAACCCATCGACAATCTGTTGCACAGACCGAATGGTGGATTGCCAACGACGACGACGGGTTTCTCGTTTGGTTCCATGTGATATTCGAAAAAATCTCGTTGTTTGATCTCGGATTTTTTAGGATCTAAATCCATAGCTATTGTGCCAGCAGGAAGATATTCCAAAAAAGCACCGTTTCCGGCGGACGGTTCTATCACGACGGAATCCTCTAGTTTCACAAACTTTTCGAGTGCTTTTACGCATGTTTGAGCAACTTCTCTCTTAGTGTAAAACTGATCGAATATTTTATTTTTGGCGTATTGAGGCTCCATTTCATAATCTATATACTTTTATTCACAGTTTTTTACGAAATCGATATGACGATATACATCTCCGTATCGACAAATCACCCTCGAATCCAGGTACTTCGTTTCTGCGAGCGGCTGAATATCCGGGGCACATGACTACCGACATATCGTCATCCTCCGTATCGACAAATCGTCCCCGAGACCATGTACTCCATTTCTGCGAGCGGTCCAATAATCGGAGTATTTCTCCGTAATCTGCCATCATAACAACTTAACACTATCACACATATACGTATTATGGCATCTGCTCACATCAATCACGTGAAAAACTCGTTCAAGAACGCGGATTCTGCGATATCGAAACTCTCTCCGGATGTTTTCAACATACAAGGCATGTCCGGTTTCAGGACTCGTATCTTTTATAACGAAATAGCTTCGGGACGCGGAATCAAATATCTTGAAATCGGCTCATGGAAAGGCAGCTCCACGTGTTCCGCACTGTTCGGGAACAGCATCGACATAACCGCGATTGATAATTGGAGTCTTTTCAACGGACCCAAGACTGAATTCGAGAATAACGTTCAAACGTATGCCGGAAACAATCGTATCGATACCATCGAGAGCGACTCGTTTACTCTCGACGTAGCAACCTTGCCTCATACGTACAACGTGTATCTGTATGACGGAGACCACAGCGACGAAGCACACGAAAAAGCGCTCACATATTATATAGATGCCATGGAAAACACGTTTATTTTCATGGTCGACGATTGGTATTTCAAAGGAGTTCGCAAAGGAACATATGATGCGATCGAGAAACTGGGTCTCAAGATCGAATATTACGAGGATCGTGGCGAATTTGTAGTTCACGAGGAAGATGTGGACGGCGAGGAATGCAGACGTTGGTATGCAGAACGAAACGGCGAACGCGTTGTCGTTAAATCCGAACCAGAACATTATTGGAATGGCATCGGCGTGTTCGTGCTGTCCAAGACATGAAATCATATCGTCACATCGTGATACATAATGAAAAATATGAGTAATTATATTAGTAATAATATGGCAATCGTTATCGATACTACAAAGGCCTGGAACGTGTTGAAAAGGCTTCACAAAACCGTCGATGGAAGCTTCATGTTCTCAAACGCGACCGACAAATTCAAGATCGTGATCCGCAACGATCCGGAGGGCGGTCTCGGACACTTCATGAATGTTGCGGTATCGGTAAAGGTCGAAGAAGACGATAGCATCCTCGCGGAGTGTCTGAGCAACGTGGCGGATGCTATTGGTTGGAACGACGATAAGACCGAATTTTGTTTTGCCGAATTCGAGCTCGACCGCAGAGCTCCAGACGAAGAAGACATCAAAGAATTCACGGACTTTGTGAACCAAATTTACGACGCGTCCGTGTGTCCCTGTACTAAGAATCTGATCATGGACGGTGGCGACATGTGTTTCTTTTGCGAGTTTACATCGAACCCCGAAAAACTCGTCACGGTCGATTGCCCGATTTGCATGGAGACGTGCTGTGAGATGCACTCGGTGACGATGCCATGCTGCAAGACCAAAATGCACAAGATGTGCGACGCTGAATGGTACCGTCGTGGGAATAAGAAATGTTCTATGTGCCGCGCGGATCTTCCCGAAAGATCCGTGAGGACTCGTATCACGATCGAGGATTTGGTCGAAAACATAGCCCGTGAAGTTGAGAGCCGTCTCGGACAATCCGATGATACCGACGAAGATGACGACGATGATGATATCGAAGACGAAGCATGATATGTTGCATGAACTATATTGGTTTCTAAAAAAAAAATATATTGTAATGATATAACAGTCAAGATGTCCATGTTCGCGACCGTGAAAACGTTCGTGCTTTTATTCGCGTATTTTGCAGCGTTTCAACTTGGAAAGATGGCAGAAAGGCCCAAAGCTCAATGGCCTCGTGCGAAAGCGGGGCAGTCACCAATCATGATGGGTGACTGGGAATTTTACCAGAAGATCTACTTTGGCGTGGTAGGTCTGGCGATATTGCTCACTCTGATCGGTGGAGGCGGCATGGGCATGGGCGGCGGCATGGGCGGCATGTTCGGCGGCGGCGGCGGCGGTTACTATTAGACACTTTTACACTATTTTTGTAAAAAACATCATTTCTTACAAAAATAATTTGCTTCTTGCAGGATTCGAACCTGCGACCTCATCCTTACGAAGGATGCGCAATGCCACTATGCTAAAGAAGCTTCGACCCCTGCCAGGATCGAACTGGCGACCTTTCGATTAACAGTCGAATGCTCTGAAACCAACTGAGCTAAGGGGTCTTGCGATTAGAGTCCGCCGACTTGCTTTCGACGAGGATCGAACTCGCGATCTCTTCCTTACTAAAGAAGCGCTTTACCACTAAGCTACGAAAGCATATGACTCGTCAGAGTTTTGATCTCTGGACCTTTTGCGTGTTAAGCAAATGCGCTACCGACTGCGCCAACAAGTCTACGGTTTCTGCCAGGATCGAACTGGCGACCTTTCGATTAACAGTCGAATGCTCGTAACCGACTGAGCTAAGAAACCTATTCATTTATACATGACTTGACCTCGGGAAGAATCGAACTTGCAACCTTCTGATCTGGAGTCAGCTGCGCTACCATTGCGCCACGAGGTCTTGCGATTAAAGTCCGCCGACTTGAGAGTGCCGAGAATCGAACTCGGGTATCTTGTGTGGAAAACAAGTAGGCTACCACTGCATCACACTCCCTGGCAATCACGACCGGGATCGAACCGGCAACCTTCAGATTAGAAGTCTGATGCGACTATCCAATTGCGCCACGTGATCATTGCGTTTTATGCCCGCGTGGCAGTAGCGCGAGCAGGGTTCGAACCTGCGCGGACAAACGTCCATTTGAACTTGAGTCAAACTCCTTGGACCACTCGGACATCGCGCCTTTGTGTTTTATGCCCACACGGCAGTAGCACGAGCCGGATTCGAACCGACGAAGCAAAATGCACCGGTTCTTAAGACCGGCCCCGTTGACCTGACTTGGGAATCGTGCCATTGCGCTTATAGCCCGCCGGCTTCTCACCACCCCGGTTCGAACGGGGGACCTAAGGATTTACAGTCCTTCGCTCTTCCAGCTGAGCTATGGCAAGTTTGTGCTTAGAGCCCACACGGCTTTGCTCACTGCGGGGGTCGAACCCGCGACACACGGCTCATAAGACCGTTGCTCTACCGCTGAGCTAAGCGAGCTGAGGGTGTTGTTCTTGTTTTTGGTTTTGTTAAGTTATTTATTTCCGGGAGGGGTCGTCCTGGAAGCTCCACCAGCCAGTGTTTAAGACCACTGACAGTCTGTTTTATATATGAGTTAAGTTATTTACACGTTAAGTTATTATATGAGTTATTTATAAGTTATTACACGAGTTAAGTTATTTATATATAATATAAAAAAATCTAAAATTTAACGCGCGGCAAACTTCTGAACCTCCTTGGAGCGCGCCCACTTGATCCGTGAGAACATACACATGAAGCTCTTCTTCATTGGCATCCTCGTCATTGCTACATTTCCGTTCTGGCGAGAATTCCATGCATAATTATACTTGCCAAGGAATCTCGTCTCCGTTTGCTCGGCAACGACCGCTGCCAGCTCGGTCTGGTGATCGGGGAGTTGAGGCTTGGGGATGATGTAGCGGATCCTACGCATCACAAAGAGACCATTCTTGACTGCCGAGTCGAGGAAGTGCTTAATGTGATCACCGTCCCGCAGATAGCTCCCGTGGCGGTCGCGAACACTCTTTGTGGTTCCTACATAGGTCTTGTACCGTGTGGCGCTAGGTGACTTGGCCACTGCAAACTCATAAACACCCGGAACGTCCCAAAGGCCCTCGTTCACACCACGAGCCTTGGCATCCACGACGGCATAATCGAGATCGTTGGCCGGGGCAAGGAACACGTGCCACTTGGTTCCGCGAAAGAACTTCTTATATTCTGAGAAGTACCCTGGGTGAACCTTCTCGCGCCGCACAAAGTTAAAATCGGCAGGGCCATACTTGATGGTGTTGGCGATATTGGTCATGATTATTTATTTTTGATGATTATTATGGTTAATGCCTCCTTATATAAACTTTTCAACACCGGGATCAAATGACACTTGCCGAGATCAAATGACACTTTATTGTCATTTTAATAATAACTTAATATGTGTATATACACTATAACAATGCCGATCTACTTCGACGTCGGCGCCAACTCGGGCGAGTCCATGATGCACTACGCACGCGAAGATTCGATAGTATACGCATTCGAGCCCACTCCAGAAATGATTCGGATTCTGAAGAAAGAATCCAACGGTAATCCGAATTATCGAATCATTGAAAAAGCCGTGGCAGATTATAATGGAACATCGACATTTTATGTTTCTGGCAATCAAGATTGGGGCTGCTCTTCGCTGAATACCTTCAATGATAACCTAGAACAAACGTGGCCAGGCAGGACCGACTTTCGAGTCACGGACCAAATCACGGTAGAAGTAATTCGCCTCGATGGATTCATCGAGGAACGCGGGATCGAAGAAATTGAATTTTTTCATTGCGACACTCAAGGTAAGGACCTAGAAGTGCTCTTTGGAATGGGCACTCATCTGAGGAAAATAAAGAGAGGCGTAATTGAGATGCCGACTCGCCATAATACGAAATTATATAAAGATCAAAAGTACATCGTCGATGATGCAGTGGCATTTCTGAAAGACAATGGCTTCAATATAGATAGCATCGCATCGAACGACACTCATAATAACGAAGCGAATGTGTATTTTAGCAGGATCTAAATAACTTAAAATATTCGATAAATACATCGGCATGGCGAAGATATATTTTGATATCGGCGCGAATGTTGGGAAATCGTCTATGAAATTCGTAGGAGGTGACTCAATTGTCTATGCGTTCGAGCCGGTCCCAGAGATGATCAGGAGACTGAAAGAAATAAAATGGGGTGACTATCGAATCGTCGAACAAGCAGTTTCAGATTTTAACGGCAGAGCAACGTTCTATGTAGCCGGAGGTGCCGATTGGGGCTGTTCGTCGCTCGCAGAGTTCAGTGACATTCTCCATGAAACATGGCCAGATAGGCGAGACTTCAACGTGACGGAAAAAATCGAGGTCGACGTCATCCGTCTCGACAGCTTCATAGAAGAACACGGAATCGAAGAAATCGAATATATGCATTGCGACGTTCAAGGCACAAACATGGAAGTCCTTCTCGGCATGGGAAAACACGTACGGAAAGTCGCGAGAGGAGTGGTCAAGATCCCGACGAGACATCGAACAAAATTGTACAAAAACGAGAAGTATATCTCGAAAGACATGATCGAGTTTCTCGAAGACAATGGATTCCGAATTGACGATCGGATCAAACACGACGAATATTCGAACGAAGAGCTCATTCATTTCAGTCGCATCGATGATTTCGTCCCCGTCGTTCGAGATATCGCGATCCCCGATATAACAAAAGTGTGCATAAATACAAAGCCAAAAGTTGCCGTCGTTTTTCCGGGTCGAGTCACGTGTTACGAGGAATCGTTCGACTGGTTCAAGAGTTTTTCGGACGAATACGACCTCGATTTCTATTGTTCCATCAGCACCGCATTGGACGATCACTACGAGAAATTTATCAAGATGTACGACGTGAAAAAGTATATATTTGAAAATCGCCCGACCAAATATTACATGAGCGATCCGACGGAATATCATCGCAACACGATCTCGATGTTTTTGAACATGAAGACGGTGGTCGATCTCGTTCCCGCTGATACGTACGATATCATATGGTACGCACGAGCAGACACTGTATCCTCAGATCGTATCGATTTGTCGGTTGCATTGAAACATCCAAACAACGATAAAGCAGTCTTCATTCCGATGGGATTCGATTGGGGAGGAGTCAACGACCAGATGGCATTCGGCATTCCTTCAGCAATGATCAAGTATTCTCGAACGTTCGAAAATATAGATCAATATATCAAGGATGGGGAAGTTCGAAATAACGTCCATCCAGAAACAACGCTGAAAGCTCATCTCAACATATCAGGAATGGAGATCGTGAGATTCGATTTTAATTACAGCTTGAATCCGAATCGTCACGTGTACGAGCGCGGAACGTCGTAAAAAATTATGAATTATTGTATCTACATTAAATATGAGTGTGAAGGCGATTATTTTTGACTTAGATGGCGTTCTCTTCGACGGCGTAGACTTACATTTCAAGGCATTCAACAAAGCGCTGGCTCAAGTCGACGATATGTACGTGATCTCGACCGAGGACGAACCGAAGTTCAACGGTATTCCCACGAGAAAGAAACTCGAAAAACTCACGAACGAACGCGGTTTGCCCGTTGATTTTCACCATCAAATCTGGGATCAGAAACAACTTTTTTTTCTCGAAAGCATCTCTTCCATGGAACAAGACGAACAAAAGATACGATTGATGTCACATTTGAAAAAATCCGGTTATAAGATTGCGGTGGCATCAAATTCCATAGCGGCAACAGTAAAAGATGTACTGACTCGCAAAAAATTAATCGAATTCGTAGACTTGTATCTCTCGAACGACGACGTGACGCACCCAAAGCCAGATCCCGAGATTTATACGGAATGTGTAAGACGTCTCGGGCTTTCTCCGCGAGAGTGCATCGTCATCGAAGACTCGTACGTCGGAAAAATGGCAGCGATCGCCAGTGGATGTCACGTGTTTCCCGTCAGGAATCCAGATGATGTCATCCTCGAACCCATCTCGAATTATATCACGTACATCAACAACGGAGGCGATACCAAGAAATTGAACATCGTGATTCCCATGGCAGGGCTTGGATCTAGGTTTGCAAATGTAGGGTACAAACTTCCGAAGCCCCTGATCGACGTGAACGGAAAGCCGATGATTCGAGTCGTCGTGGAAAATTTGAATCTCAATGCACATTTTATATTCATCGCAATGAAACAACACGTCGAAAAATATGATATCGAAAAAATCGTCAAGGAAATCACGTGCAATAATTATACGCTCCACGTCATAGACGAGCTCACGGAAGGCTCGGCATGCACTGTTTTAAAAGTTCGCGATCTCATAAACAATGATAATCCAATGATACTCGCGAATAGCGATCAATATCTCGAATGGGATCTCTATGAATTTTTAGTCCAAAGCCAAGGAGTCGACGGATTGATCTCATGCTTCGAGGCAGACCATCCTAAGTGGTCGTATGCTTGTGTAGATTCGAACGGAACGGTCACGGAAGTCGCCGAGAAACGGGTGATCTCGAATCTCGCAACAACCGGCATTTATTATTTCGGCAAAGGATCTCAATTTGTCAGAGCAGCGGACTCGATGATCGCGAAGAATATCCGCACCAATGGAGAGTTCTATAATTGTCCTATTTATAATGAAATTATTCAGGAAGGCGGTGTCGTAAAAACTCACATGTGCTATCGAATGTGGGGAATCGGAACGCCGGAAGATCTTGATATGTACTTGAAAAATTTCGGAGCGTAATCGCTACAAACCGCATAAATGATATCCTTGTTCTTTTTGAGATACAACGGATCGTCAGCCATCTCAGGCATGACGCAAATGGATCCTTCTACGAGTTCTTTTCCAGGATATGCCCAAATAAAACCCTTCGATGTAAGCGTATAATCATCTGTATCGTGAAAAAACGTATTGAAGTTGTTTTTGATGAGCCACTTCAAGGCATTCGCATTTTTTGCGTGGCACCATAATACATTTCGACGCTCCTCCAGGAATGCATTATCGATCTTATATTCCGGTCCGTCATGTCCTAAGAATATCTTATATCCGTCGACCCACACGTCTATTTCTACATCGAATCCTAGCGAAATAGCTTCATCTATATGACCGGGAGAATTCTCGAACTTGCTAGGGCCATTGACGTTCCCACGGTGAGCAATGAACTTCATAATGATATATTTATTGATTTACATTAAATTAATAATATTGACGATATATATGGACGTATTGTTGTTGGTCAAGATCGCAATTATAATGCTCGTTTTAGACGGCATTTGGATTTATACGAACGCCGGGGACGCGTTCTCTTCGATGATACAAAACATCCAAGGGAGCGCTATGAAGATTAGACCAGGAGGCGCTTTTGTTGCATATGCCTCTATGATTCTGCTGTTTAATCAGTTCATCACCAAAGAATCATCCGGCTGGGATGCATTCTTACTCGGGTTCTTATTGTATGCAATATATGATGGCACTAACTACGCGTTATTCGACAACTGGGACCTGCAGACCGCGATCGTAGACGCTACGTGGGGTGGATTACTGTTTTTCCTTACATCGCAAATAGTTTTCATGTAAATTACTCGATGGTATACTCGGGGTGATTTTTTAGTTTGGCATCGGTGAGCCCGGTAGCTTCGCGCGCTTCCTTCATGGATTTATACACTTTGCCGGACACGTGCGTGACCGTGCGACGGCTCTTCGACTTCGCAATAGGCATCACGATGAATTTCTTGAGATCGCGAACTGATACGAACTTCGTGTGACCATTACAGTCTTCGATAAAATACCGAGTGAATTTACCGAGTCTTGGAATCAAAGGAAATTTACGATCCTTGGTGACGATCCGATCGTTATACCACATGTATTTGGGGTAATTCGCAATTTCCATGTCGTGATAATACATAATACTTATTTTTGTTAAATTATTATTTCAATTTCTTGAGAGTATTCGTCGCGACTTTCATCCCTTTCAATTCGCGTGTAACACCTTTAGAAATAACTTCGTATTTCCCAGGAGGCAAAAGAACTTCGAGCTCCCCGGAGTCGCCAAAAGGGTTTACGATGCACAACGCGAGGACATTGGAACCTTTTGGTAGCATGATGCGCTGGATTCTTCCTTTGCCATTCTTTGATTCGGAATATCCTCCGGCAATTTCCATGGCAAGCGACGTCGATACGAACTCCTTGGTAGCGAACGACTTTTTGTCGCCGAGAGTATCCGTGAGCACCCCGCGAAACACGGTCATATTTTCGGCGGTCTTGGGCGATGACTTTAGGATTCTCGTGAGATCCTTGACGTATGTCGTCAAAGCCATCTTCAGGGTTCTGTCCGAGAAATCATTGCCGCGCAACAACATCTGATATGCTACATATCTCGTACCCAACGGCGTGCTCGAATCCGTAAACATATTCCTGACGTATTCGCGATGATCTTTATCCGTGAACATTTCCGTAGATAACGACTTCTTGCCGAACAGCTTTATCTTTTGGTCCGCCATCTTCTTTATTTGGAAGAACAGCGGAGCGAGAAGCCCGTCCTGAACGATCATTTTCAATTCCGTTGCTCCGGGAAGTTTTCCAGAACGTATGAAGGGGGTCACCCATTGATGAGAGCGGTTCGTGTACGTGGTGAGCGTATATAAATCATAGTCGTCCAATTTCATGTAAAAAGCGCTCTGGGATTGTAGGAAACTGTTGTCGATCTTCTGATAACCGAATTCAGTATCGTTCTTCGTGTTCATATCGAACGAAACGTCGCGTTGACCTCTGACGAATCCTGTTTCCGTCGGAATTATTCGGATCTGTGGTATTTTTAATTTCATGACAAAATAATATATTATTATATTATATAATATTATGACGCCCGTGATCAATTTCCTCAAGAAGCATTTTTTGATAATCGCCGCCGCCCTCGTCGTCGTCGCGATCGTGATGATCTTCATGAGCAAAAAGGAGAATTATTATGACTACGAAATTGCAGGATGCTCCACTTGCAACGCGGGCGATGCAGGAGTGATCAACTACGAGGACTCATATCAGATGCCCGACGATTACTATAATGACGCCGAGGAGGACATGTACGAGGAAGACGCCGAGGACGCCGACATGACGTTCGCCGAAGAAGTCATGAACGATGAGGACGCCGAAGATGACATGGCCGAAGTTGCCGAAGATGACATGGCCGAAGCTGCCGAAGATGCCGAGGACGCCGACATGACGTTCGCCGAAGAAGTCATGAATGACGAAGACGACGAACTCGACATGCTCGACATGGATGAACTCGACGCCGAGGAGGACGATTACGCAGAACTATAGAACACGGTCTCGAGATCAGTTTGTCGATATAAAATTCCTATATCGACAAAAATAATATTGGCATGTAGTAATGAAAACTCTTAACATCGTACTCGCACTCGTCATAGGAGTAATATTGTTATGGTCGATGATGGTGCTCGTGACCGATCGCGCTAAAAAAGAAAAATTCACGACCAGAAAAAATATCGTATTACGCCCAGTTCCTCGTACGCCAAATTCTGAGACACACGACGTGCTTGCATATTCGTTAGGATATTACGCAAAATAAAATATGTATTAGTATAAATGAACTCTCGACTAGCAGGAATATACAATAAGCGCGCGGCGGAACTCTCGATGATTCCTGGAGAATGGTACGGCATTCCCACGAATAAGTACGAAGGAGGCGAACCGGCCATCGTTTTAACGCAAGGTCCTCAAATTCAAAAAGTAAAGACGAACATGAATTTGGTGCCCACGACCAGCGAATTGGTGGAGATGCGCGAAAAAGTGATAAACACGTACAAAACAAAGCCGATAGAAGTATCGAAGACTTTCACTAACGTTTTGGGTCCGGACAACGCTCAATTAAACACGAATTTTACTAAAGCGAAGAAAACGATCTTACCGAGCCAAAATTTCGATATAATAGGAAGCACGAAATACCCAGAGCCGCCAGTTTTATGGCAGACTTCGATCGGGGAACCTGCGAGATTATTCGGACGGAACGACGGGCGCAGGTATACCAGGTAAATACAGACTCAAAAGACAATTTGTCGATATGATACTTTTATATCGACACATCGTCATATCGTCACGTCGGGATATATAAACAATCTTGGATATATAAAACAATGGTAAAAACATTAGAATATTATTTTGTGATTGCCAATGCGATCGTACACGTGATTTTCGATAAGTACACCATCGACAAGATTGGAGTCATCAGAAATAAAGCAACGCGAGAAGCATTATGCCCTATCACAGACGAAAAAGGATATCAAAATGTTGGCGTAATTGATGCCTCCGGAAAACGACGTCCTATTCGAATTGCCAGGGCGATCGCAAGCACGTTTCTAGGTCCGCCACCAACTCCGGAACACACCGCGGAACACAAAGATAATAAAAATCGCGCAAATGATATTCTCGAGAATATTGAGTGGGCGACCAAAGAGGAACAAAATAAAAATCGCACGATGCCGGACACAAAGAAGGATGCGTTCTTCGTCGTTTGCGATGGCGAAGAAAAAACCAGAAATGAATGGGCAGAATATCTCAACTCGAAGGGCGAGAAGAACCATATGGGTCGCGAATACACGGTAGGGATGATCACACAATATGCTCAGAAGAAGCAACATGGCTTTTCTTATAAGGAATATCCCGATCTTCCAGGAGAAGTGTGGAAAGACGTCGATGGTTCGAAGAACAAAAAAGGAATGTGGCGAGTCTCGAACAAGAATCGCGTCAAATATGTTACAAATCAAGCGGAAAACGTCCTCGAAAAAGATCGGCTCGGTCTCAATGGCGCATATCCTACGATTGGAATCAACGGGAAACATTGGAGTCTTCACGTCGTCGTGTTCATGACGTTCTTCCCGGACGAATGGGCGAACAAAAAGCCGGACGAAATGGTTTGTCACAAAGAAGATAATAAGCTCGATTTCCGACCCGAGATGCTTTATCTCGGCACCGGATCCATGAACGCCAAAGACGCACACGATAACGGCAAGTACGACGGCACTCTATATGCGAGGCAAAAATGCGCGTCGTACATCGGTGGCGTATTCGAAAAGGAGCACGAATCGCAACATGACGCCGCGAAGTATTTGAGATCGATTGGGTTCGATACAGCGGGACATCAGAATATCGGCCATGCATTGAATGGCACAAAGAAAAACGGAAGTCTTAAGATTCGGTACGGCCGCACGTGGGCGCTCGTGTGAATTTTACAGTGGTCGAATTGGTGACAACTCAGACTCACAAGATCCATTAAACACGCAAGAAGATGGATTCGAATTGATCGTTTTGCCGCACACGACAAC